>Ga0123355_10005829_pt1 | contig 18118 bp, 15 predicted proteins | sample TergutEmb28metaG_3_FD_89872 | JGI IMG/M metagenome (GOLD analysis project Ga0123355, IMG submission 89872) | Embiratermes neotenicus P1 segment gut microbial communities from Petit-Saut dam, French Guiana - Emb289 P1 | ecosystem: Host-associated > Arthropoda: Insects > Digestive system > Gut ... | reverse complement strand
TTTTTGATTTTTTTTTTTTTCATTTTTATTTTTTATTTGTTACTTATTTGATTATTCTTTTTTTATTTTTAACTTGCTTTGATATAACTTATTTTCTACTTCTTTGACGCTTAGCTGCATCTTTTGGGCAATCTCTTTGGGCTTTTCTTCAAAAAAGTATCTGCGTATCAAAATTTCTTTGCCCGGTTCTTTAAGTAGGCTTATCGCTTCAAGAAGAGCTGTTTTACTTTCTGTGCTAATAACAGATGCTAAAACATCTTCATCCCCGCTTTCTGCAAACGCCGCCGCGTCCAACTCAATAACATTGCTTTTGGCAAGCTGCCTATACCTGTCGATTGCGCAGTTTTTGCCGGTTTTTACAAGAAAGGATTTTATAGTGCCCCGTTTGTAATCATAGCCTCTGGGATTCTCCATTAATTTGAGATAGACCTCGCTAATGCAGTCCTCAATATCCTCCGCGGTGCCAACCGCTTCCAAAATGTTTCCGATTACGAGCCAGAGCAGTTTGTTATAACTATCCATTAAATAATCAAAGACACTCATATCGCCTTTCAGGATTTTTTTGGAGATTTCCTTGTCAGTCAAGATACACACCCCTTTTTTTCTGTCTTTAGACGTCTTATACACATAACGAATGAGATGGCAAAAACACTTAAAAGTTTTAGAAAGTTTTTTCTTGCCCATGAAGTGCCTTGCATGAAAAAATGTTATTTTTTGGATTCGCCTCATTGCAAGGGCCTTCAAAGCCGCATAAAATGGGGTTTTTCTATTTTGGGGAAAGGTTTCATCTTGGCAATTGCAATGTGCGCAACAAATCACACATTACCACTAGTAGTGTACAGTAGCATACACCGAAACACATGCCCGACAAAGCACTTCAGACCGCATAAATAGTTTTTTTTTCCTTTGGGTAAAAGCATTCGGCCCTTGTATAAAGTGGCGAAAAACCTTATCAATGCCGCCATAGCATACATAACCAAGTGCAAATGAGCACATACATAGCGCGTAGGCAGGCTATGTTTTCCATATAGTCTTACAAGCGATAGGCAGCGGAAGCGGGTTCGAGGCCTTTTCGCGCCTGTGCAGGCGTTGTGAAGACTCTGGCGACGGGAAAACGCCGTATGCCCGGATGACAATCCGAAGGCAGACGGCATTTTCCCCGCCATGAGGCTTTACAACATCAGCCGTAACATGTGCGAAAAAGGCCTCGAACCCGCTTCCGCGGTTCTCGCCGCTGTAAGCCCTATATCAAAACCAATTTGACATCACCCCCACCAAAGCGTATAATCCCAGTTGGTTTAAGACATAATACCGATTCAGCGGTAAACAAAAAAGTCGGCCTAGCCCGGCTTTTTTCGCATATAAATATATTAACGGGGTGATAGTATGTCAGAGAAAAAAACAGTCCTGACCCAAGAAGGCCTAAACAAACTAGAGGCCGAACTAAAAGAACTTAAGCTGGTACGCCGCAAAGACGTAGCAGCCAAGATAAAAGACGCCCGCGGCCAAGGCGATCTATCCGAAAACGCCGAATACGACGCCGCAAAAGAAGAGCAAGCCGAAATCGAAGCCCGTATTGCACTGGTAGAAAAAATGTTAGCTAACGCCGAAGTAATCGGCGAAGACGACATAGACCGTGACAGCATAGGCGTAGGCAGCAGAGTGAAACTAATGGACATGGAATACGACGAGGAAGTAGAGTACCTAATAGTAGGCTCAACAGAAGCCGACCCAATAGGCGGCAGAATCTCCAACGAGTCCCCACTAGGGCTTGCGCTGCTACGCAAAAACCGCGGCGAGACTGTATCAGTTGAGGCACCACAGGGCACAGTTCAATATCAGATACTGGATATTGCATAAGATCGCCATATGTGCTTAATAACTGATGACATTTCCGCTATACTACCGTTCCTCATAAGATATAGTAAGCCTTCCGAAAATGCTTGAAGCATTGCCTGTTTTCGGCAAGGACACACCTAATTGAGGTAGGTCGTATATTCAGATGGCATCTTCTGTTTATATTCAAAGGAGCAAGAAAATGAGCGCACCAACAAACCAACAATCAAACAAAGATTTACAAGGGCAACCACCACAAACCGCCCATGACCAAGACCTACAAGAGCAACAACGTATCCGCCGGGAAAAGCTTGCAGCCCTGCAAGAGTCCGGCGCAGACCCATTTCTTCATGTAACCTACGATGTAACAGCCACAAGCCAGCAAGTGGCCGATGATTTTGCCGCCTATGAAGGCAAGCAAGTAAGCATTGCCGGGCGCGTGATGACCAAGCGCGTAATGGGCAAGGCTTCCTTTATTGATATCCAGGACGCGGTAGGGCGTATCCAGTCCTATGTTCGCGGCGATAACATTGGCGAAGAGGCCTATTCGGCCTTTAAGCAGTACGATATCGGCGATATCATGGGCATCACAGGCGAGGTATTTCGCACACAAAAAGGCGAAATTTCCGTAAAAGCAAGCAACGTAACATTACTTGCAAAAAGCCTGCAAGTGCTGCCGGAGAAATTCCACGGCCTCAAGGATCAAGAAGCCAGATATCGCCAACGGTATGTTGACCTAATAGTTAACCCAGAGGTCAAGGATGTTTTCATAAAGCGCACAGCGATTCTCAAGGCAATACGCAAGTTCCTGGACAGTCGCGGTTATCTTGAAGTGGATACCCCGGTGCTTCAAACCGTTTCTGCCGGTGCCGGCGGTACCGCGCGTCCTTTTGTGACCCATCACAATACATTAGACTTGGATATGTACCTGCGAATAGCCCTGGAACTGCCGCTAAAACGTCTAATAGTAGGCGGTTTTGACCGTGTTTACGAAATCGGCCGCTGCTTCCGCAACGAGGGCATGAGCACAAAGCATAACCCGGAATTTACAATGCTAGAGCTGTACCAGGCCTACACAGACTACCACGGAATGATGGAGCTGACAGAATCCATGTTCCGCCAGGTAGCCCTTGATGTACTTGGCACGGCAGTAGTGCAAAACCAAGGCCAAGAGATTGACCTTTCCAAGCCATTTGCGCGCATTACAATGGTTGACGCTGTAAAGCAATACTCCGGCGTAGACTTCAACCAGATAAAGGACTTAGAAGCTGCCCGCAGTGCCGCAAAAGAGCACGATATCCACTACGAAACCCATCATGGCAAGGGCAATATCCTAGAGTCTTTCTTCGATAAATATGTAGAAAAGCATCTAATCCAGCCCACATTTTTGATGGATTACCCATCGGATATTTCGCCACTAACCAAGCGCAAGCCAGATAATCCGGAATACACCGAAAGGTTTGAGCTATTCATACAAGGCCGCGAAATGGGCAACGCCTATTCCGAACTTAACGACCCAATAGACCAGCGCGAACGCTTCGCCCACCAGGAAGCCCTACGGGAAGCAGGCGAAGACGAGGCCTCAATGACAGACGATGACTTTATACTTGCACTGGAATACGGTATGCCCCCAACCGGCGGGCTGGGCGTTGGGGTAGATAGGCTGTTTATGCTTTTAACCGATTCGGATTCTATCCGGGATGTGATTTTCTTCCCGACTATGAAGCCTCGGTAGGTAAAATATAAATAAGCAACAATGAAACAATGACCTATTTCTGAAACGAATGCTCTTGTTGCATGGCTTCGTTTACAGGAATGGGTCTTTTTTTTTGCACTGTATCATGTATAATCAAACCCATTATAAACACCATATATGTGAATATAGCGAATTAATTCGAAATCAGTCTCGTCTGTCGCCGAAGAACGCGCCTACTGCCGCGCGTTTTCGGCTCGGACGAGGACTGTTTCTCATTTGATTCGCTACACCCCAAAGAAAAGAGACAAACTATGCAAAAAGCCCAAGGCAACACAGACGGCATACGCCGCACCTATATCCAACAGCTAGAAACAATCTACGAAATGGAAGTAGACCGCAAGGACTTTTGTCCAATAGAAATACTAAACGCCCTTGCAGCCTTCACCCAAGCCACAGGCCGGGAGGCCATGGTCTATATAGACCGGGCAGGCCGTATCGAAACCGTAACCGTAGGCGAGCAAGACAGGGTAAGCCTGCCAAGCCTCACAAAGCGCAGATCCGGCAGCCGCCTAAGCGGAATACGCTGTATACACACCCACCCAAACGGAAGCGGGCAGCTTTCGGCTGTAGATATCCAGTCCCTAAAATACCTGCGACTGGACGCAATGGCCGCAGTAGGCGTAAGAGACGGTAAACCAACCTCAATGCAGGTAGGTATACTGGACGCGCCAGACACAGCCGCCCTTACACCCCCCACCCCAAACCAAGACGCCGAACTTACAGTAAACCTATTCGGCCTATATCCCGCAACGGCAATCCCAGACGAAACCCTATGGGCCGAAATCCAAAACGCCGACGACCGCATTCGCCCCAGCGACTCCCAGCGTGCCGAGGCAGAGATTGCGCGTGCGATACTAGTAGGCATAGACAGCAATGAAACCCAGCCTTTATACGAGTTGCGCCAGCTTGCGGACACCGCCGGCTTTATAACCGTAGGCAACCTAGTGCAATCCCGGCCAAAACCGGATAAAGCCTTCTATCTAGGCCATGGCAAGCTGCAAGAGTTGGCACTGGAAATCCAGCGTCTGCAAGCCGACGCGGTAATCTTCGACGACGAGTTGACCCCTTCTCAAATCCGCAATATCCAAAAAAATCTAGGCAAAACAGAACTTATAGACCGTACCGCACTAATCCTAGACATCTTCTCCGGCCGCGCCTCAACCCACGAAGGCCGCCTTCAAGTAGAGCTGGCCCAGGCCAAGTACCTACTGCCAAGGATGACAGGTTACTGGACTCACTTTACAAGAATGGGCGGCGGCGGTGCCGGCGGCGGCGGCGCAAGGCGCGGCGAAGGCGAAACCCAGCTTGAAGTAGACAGAAGAATCCTACGCCGCCGAGTAACGGAACTAGAGCGGGAACTGGAAAAAGTAAAAACCCGCCGCGACGTGCAACGTATCCAGCGGGAACGGACAAATATCCCAATAGTAGCCCTAGTAGGCTACACCAACGCAGGTAAATCCACTTTAATGAACAGCCTATCCGGCAGCGATGTACTGGCAGAAAACAAACTATTTGCAACCCTAGACCCCAAAAGTCGCAAAGTAAACTTCGGCAGCGGCGAATTTTTGCTGGTAGACACTGTAGGATTTATAAACAAACTGCCCCATGACCTGGTAAACGCCTTCCGCGCAACCCTGGAGGAAGCCCGCTACGCAGACCTATTACTGCACGTAGTAGACGCCTCCTCTAAAGACAGCGCAAAGCAAATGCAAGTAGTAGCCGAGGTACTAACACAGCTAAAAGCCCACCAAAACCCAATGCTAATGGTCTATAACAAATGCGACATAGCAGGCGAGGTAATCTCCGGCACAGACGGTGTAGCAATATCCGCAACCACCGGCCTTGGTATGGGCAATTTGCAAGCCGCAATAACCCAAAAGCTTTCGGAGGCACGTGCCGAAGTTGATATAGTCTTACCCTTAAGCGCAGGCGCGATAATCTCCAGAATCTACGAAAACGGGCAAGTCCATCAGTGTGATTACAAAGATGACGGCATCCACTTAAAGGCCACAGTAAGCCAAGAAGACGCCGCAAGGTTACACGCGCTGTTGTAGGCAGGGAGAGTCATTTCCGTCAAACCTTTCCCTATAGTAAGATGTCATTTGGGGGGAAACCGGAAATGTAACGCAACCGAATGTCATTTCTGACAAACCTTTCTCAAGCATGGGTGTCATTTTGGCCAACCCTTTCGCAACCCCACTAAATCAGCCACTCTCCCCCGCCATAGAAGCCAATAAAAGCCAATAGACGCCCAAAGGAGCCCATATGAAAAAACTAGACAACATCCTACAAATCAAAGAAAACAGCATAAACGAAGTCCATGAAATCCTATTAACAGGCAACGTAAACGGTAAAATCCTCTTCATTTCCGACGAAATTGTAAACGGCCTATACGGCGAAAAGGTACGCAAACAACTAGAAAATCTCCCCGACTCCACCATTACAACAGAGCTGATTTCAAACAACACTCTATCCTACGCAATGTCCTTTGCGGAAAAAATCATCTCAATGGAAGTGGACTACATCGTTGGCCTAGGCGGTGGCAAGGTGCTGGATGTATCAAAGTACGCCGCCTATATCTCAAAACGCCCATTTATAGCCATCCCAACAACAGTTGCAAGCGATGGAGTAGCCTCTCCCGTCGCCGTACTAATGCGACACGACAACAAGCCAATGAGCCTAAACTGCGCAATGCCCACAGTGATAATCATAGACGTGGCCCTAATAATGGACAGCCCAATAAATCTAATAAAGGCCGGGATAGGCGACACCCTTTCCAACTACATGGCACTAATAGACTGGGAATACGCCTGCAAAAAGGGCAAGGACGAAATGAACGGCTTTGCCTACCTAATGTCCCAAACCGCCCTAGACGCCCTGCTAAAAACAAAGTACACAAAAATATGTAAAGATTTCATAAGAGTCCTAGCCGACACCCATGTAATGAGCGGCATTGCAATGTCATTCTCCGGCAGCAGCCGCCCCGTAAGCGGCAGCGAGCATATGTTTAGCCGCGCACTAGACTACTACTGCGACGCCCATAACCTCCACGGCATACAAGTAGCCCTTGGTACCGTGGCGATACTAAAGCTGCTTGGCAAAGATTACACCGATGTCAAAGACTATCTTAGCCAGTTTGAAGTTGATATTAATCCAAGCCGCCTTGGCATTAGCCGGGAGACCTTTGTAAAGTGTATGCAAGCCGCGCCAAGGACCCGCAAAGACCGGTTTACGACATTACACACCGCGGACCTTAGCACTGAACGGTTGCAATCCCTTTATGATGAGCTTGTACGCGAACTTTAAACTTTAAAACCTACCCCAATGCACATTCGTTTAGCATATTTGCTCATGTGTTGTAAGTTGAAACCCATCATATAGCTTTTATTAGCGAGGGCAAGAACAAAGATCGTGACTCCGCACCTGTGATCGAAAAAATAATATCTTCGCAAAAAAGCCCATCCATATGGACAGGCTTAGTTTGTGCCTCTATCAGCACATGGCATTATTTGCCTTGAACGTTGTAGTAGGTTTACCTAGAATCTGCACAAGGCCAATCAAACACAGCTACTATTTCATGATTGACTCCTCGGATTGGTTCATCGGCAAACGAAGGTTTTTTTGCTAATACACTTTTGCGAGTCCTATAACGCCCCGGTTGCAATGGCAAGTATTGACTTAAATCTTTTGTCATTGAATATGAGCCAAATGGGGGAATAATGAAAGCTTCCATAGGAAAAAATGTTGTGCATGGCAACGCGACCCACGCTCCATTGATATAGGCCTCTAGTGAAAAAGACAATCCGACTTGCAACTCATATATGCTATTATTATGGATGCTGTTAATAACATAGGCTTCGCCAAGCACATCAACTGACATCGTCACGAGACCATCAATACACTGAAAGATATATGGGGGCGGTGCAGTATTCACATGATTAATATCAGATATTAACGCCCGATTCCTACCACATGCAACTAGGCTAATTGCTGCAACCAGTAGAAAAACAGACAACGCTAACTTGGCCATGCTCCGAGATATGTGCCAATTCTTCTAGCTGATACATAAAGTCCTGATGCTACAACAATCCCTGCAACAGTATGATCCCGTATATTACCCAAGTTTTCATGAAATATAAGACCACCGCTATCCCCACTAACATGATAGTGGGGAATTGCAGCTATGGCGACTGTCACGGGTGACAGTGCCATTACAATTGAAGCTAAAAATAACGCAAATAAAGTATAGAATGACCTTTTTTTCATGTTGCTTCCTCCTTTAAGATACATCTTTGTGTGTCAGCGGCCACTGATTAACAAAATATGCATATTTACAAGGAAATCATATATTCCATATAATTACATGTCAATATATGCCTCGACAAATATCACAAAAATAGCTATTCCAAAGACTATCAATTGCTTTGGAATAGCTATTTATATATTTGCAGGTTATCCAATTCAAAAACGGCAGATATGATTGTATCAAAGCCGTCGTTAAATATTATTTGTTAGTTGGGTATGGTTATGGAACTTTAACCTTGCGCTATTGAATGCTACCTATTTATTTTGCACTTCAAGCCCTCTGGCAATATAACTTTTGCTACCCTCTGCTTGCAGATTGTCATTGCATGGGCGTTTGTCAAGTACACTATAATTCTCTTTTTGCTGTGTTTCTATGTCAGTAAAGGCGATAGGAAGCCCAGCAGACAAAAAGAAACTTTTGCCTGATTGCAACTGGAAGTGTATATGAGGTTCAGAGGAATTACCCGAATTTCCACACTTACCGATAACTTGTCCCTGCTTCACTACATCGCCTTTTTTTACTTTAAGACTACCCGGTATGAAATGTGCGATAGTGCTATACTCGGAATCATTATGCTTGATAACAATGTAATTACCCGCTATATGGCTTGCGTCGCAATAGGCATTTTTACCGTCAACAAAAGAATCTTTGTACCTATCTCGCAGAGCCACAACCTTGCCATCAGCAGGCGCAATAATATCTTTGTCATAGCAATAGCTGTTGAGTGAACGCCTATCGCCAGAAGAGGATTTGCCCTCATCATCAACAATAATGAAGTCATAAGCATAACGCTGTGGCACTATGCCCCATGAATGAGATAATTTTTTAGTAAGGCCGCCATTTACAACAGTCCACTTACCTGTAAATGGCAATATATAGTTGCCTTTTAGAACATAGTTTTCTTTCGATGGCAATTTGAAATTGTTGCGGAAATACGGAACAATCATTCCCATACCGCCCATTACCAATGATTGAAGTATCGCAATTATAGACACTCTCAAAAACATTACATATGGAGCAGTTTCGAGCCAGCGCAAGTAACTAATGCCTGTGATATTTATGAAAGTACCAACGGCATTTGCAACAATTCCAATTATAAGTAATCTCCACATCCACTTGTTGACTATTGAGATTATGGTACTGCCAATTTCAAACTTTCTTAGAATAATACCTAAAACTCTGCAAAGTAGTAGCACTACGATGTGAATAGTAATCATTTGAAGCCAGTTCGTCATTCCTACACCTCATATTTTGCCCCTGCCGTCTGCAATAGGGTTTTGATTTTGCGCCACAATATATGGCAGAGACAAACGGAATAAAGCCGAAAGCCACTTATATATTCGATTCTATCAGAAACATTTTGCTGTGCGAGAACTTGTAAAAAACTAAGCTGTAGATGTAATAAATTATGTTTTAGGCAGCTTTTTGTCGAACAAAGGCTTGACGAAAAAGTGAAAATGGCGCATATTGTATATAGACGCAAGTACATTCCTTTGTACATCACATGGCGAAGTACAACGATGCAAAGTTTAGAAAGGGTGTTGTCCTATCTTCGACTTTAACATTAACCCAAATAGCAAAGAAGCTATCTATGAGCAAATTATTTTCCAAATAAAGCTACTAATCGCCAATGAAAAAATAAAAATCGGCGATAGCATACCTTCCATGCGTAAATTTGCAAAACGTCTTTCGGTCAGCACCATATCCGTACAGCGCGCCTATACCGAATTGCAAAAAGACGGGATTATCGAATGCTATGAAGGAAAAGGCAGTTTTGTTGCGGCAGGCGTTAGCAAGTCATCTTTGAAAGACTACTTACTACGTGAAGTTGAAGAAAAAACGAAACGGAACATAAAAATTGCCAAGCAAAACGGCGTTAAGCTAACAGAATTGCAAGAATTTATCAAGGTTTTTTGGAACGAGAAAGACTAAGCACATGGAGGTTGTTTTTATATGGCGTTAATCGTAGCGATATGTGATGATGAGGAGAGTATAAGCGCAGAGTTGGAGTGCGCTTTAATTGATATGCTCGGCAAACAAAACGTCAAGTATGAAATTGACGTTTACCATACAGGGGAAGAACTATGCATCCAACTAGAAAACGGAGCGCATTATGACTTAATATTTCTTGATATTGAGTTTGCCAAAAATGCTATTAATGGCGTAGAAGTTGGAAAGCTTATTCGTGAAGCATATCGCAAGGACTTGACTTCAATCATTTATATATCATGGGAGATGAAATATTCCATGCAGTTATTTGATATACGACCTTTGAACTTTTTAATAAAGCCTTTAGACTATGTAAAGATTGAGCAGACTGTAGCAACATACCTAAGAGTTGCCGGAGCATGGGCAGGAGAGTTTTCATACAAGATAGGTCATAGTACGCATAAGGTGCAAGTTAAAGATATAGTTTATCTGCAAAGCGACAAACGAAAACTGGCTTTACACTTGGCGGACGGTAAAAAACAAGAATTTTATGGAACACTAAAAGATGTCTATCAAGAGCAATTGCAACAGTTCGATTTTATCCTTATTCATAATTCATGCGCCGTAAATTATGATTATATCGCTATAGCAAAATATGATGAAATGGTTTTAATTGACGGCATAACGTCCTTGTCTATAAGCCAACCAAAGAGAAAAGAAGTAAAAGAAGCGTACTACGAGATAATGGAAAAAAGGGGGATATAAAGCAATGGAAAATCACCTATTGTTATATCTTATTACATTTTTCTTCTTGCTGTTAGTTGTGGCAAAGATGGTGGGGGTATTTTATGAAAAAAGAAAAACCTCATTCAAAGTTTGGATATTATCGCTTGTTCTTATTTACGTTGTGTTTAGTTCTTTGCATTTGTTCATTATCAAATTTTTATCCCCTGATTGGTTAGCGACAGATATACTCGCTTTTTTTGTGGGAAGCATTGTAATATCACTAAATTATAAATCAACTATTGCAAGACGGCTTGTGGCGGCATTGTCTACTGGCATAATAATGATTATTTCAATGCTACCTATAGGCACTGTTGTTGCATTTCTATTTCCAAATCTTCAAGTTGGCGGTGTGGAACAGGTTGCTATAACTAACATAGCAGTTATTCCAATGGCGTATTTAATAGCCGTTTTGATAGGTCGTTTCAAAAATATCAAAAAGAAAGTAATGTTCCCTCGCATTGCACTAATTGCGCCTTTGTCCGCAGCAGCCATATTCATGATATTTTTAGGAACAGGAATAATGTCCACATTTGGCATGGACATTACAGAAGAAGTAGGAGTAATTCTTTTCCTCGTTCTTATAGTCTGGCTAATTTTTTCAAACTTCTTTTTGTTTGATATTCTTTCAGCAAAATACGAAGAAAAAATGAAATCAGAACGTCACACTCAAGAAAAGGAATATTACTTTACACAATGCCAACTAATGCAGGCGTCGGCAGAACAAATAAAGGCTGTGCGACATGATATAAAAATCCACTTGGCGGCTCTAAAGAGGTTCACCGCAAGCGGTGATATGAACGATGTAAAAAGCTACTTGGATAGCTTAGTAAGCGATATAGAAAAAAGCGAAGTCTATAGTGATACTGGCAATATCGCTTTCGACAGTATCATAAATTACAAACTCCAAAACGCTAAAAGTGATGACATTAAACTAGACTTGAATGTTGCTGTTCCACCAGAGTTAAACGTAGAAGTAGTCGATGTAGTAACCATAATTGGCAATCTGCTAGACAATGCACTTGAAGCCGTGGCAAAGGTCAATGAAAAAATAATAAAAATAGATATAAAATTCAAAAATGGCGGGCTTTTTGCCAAAGTTGAGAATTCATTTGATGGCGAGGTTAAATATAACGATGGCATAGCGGAAAGTGCAATCATATCGCTAAAAGGTAGCAATGAACACGGATATGGCTTGAAAAATATAACGCAGTCCATAGAAAAATATAATGGACATATGAAAATATCGCATAAGGACAATGTTTTTTCTACAGGGGTATTTTTGTATGTCGATAGTGTGGTTTAGTGTAGGCACGAAGAGTCATTTCCGTCAAACCTTTCCCTATAGCAGGATGTCATTTTGGGGAAATCGGAAATGCAACACATCCGGATGTCATTTCTGACAAACCTTTCTCAAGCATGGATGTCATTTTTGCCAACCCTTTCGCAACCTCAGGAAATAAGCCATTCTCCCTGCTATAGAAGCCAATAGAATCCCAAAGGAGCCCATATGAAAAAGGAAGCCCAATGGCAGTATTTCAGCCTACACTATTAAGAAGCGGAGGATATATTATGGCAGATAACCGATTAACAGACCCACGTATTAGTGCTGTAATGCAAATAGTCCTCAACGCTGCAAAAGACACTCTAGGCGAAAAGCTTGACAAGGTAATCTTATTCGGCTCTTACGCTCGTGGTGACTTCGATAGCGATTCTGATGTTGACATCTTCGTGCTGGCTGATGTGCCAAACGAAGAAACTAGCAGATGGAGCAACAGCATTGATGACCACCTAGTTGATTTGTGGTTTAATTATGACTTGCTCGTCTGCATACACCTTACGAGCAAGTCTAAGTTTGACCGATATTACCAAGTCATGCCGTTTTATCAAAATGTGATTATGGAGGGGATTGCAATGCCAACTACAAAGGGGCAGTGCCTAAAACACCAGTGATTATTTTCAATCACAGATACCCCAGACACTGCCCCATACTCTTGCCAGCTCTAACGGTTTATGCCGTTACGCCTACACAAGCACTGCCTTAATAGCATTAGGCAGCGCATCCTTATCATAATGCACACTAATTGTAAAGCAAACATCATCCACACGGGCGATAGTATCAAGCCGTGCCTTTAGCTTAAGCAGTGCCTCAATGTCCACTGCCTCAATTATATTATTAAGCCCGTCTACATAGATATGCTGGATGTCGCTGTTTTGCGACAAAATCCCTAGTATAAAACCGGTAAACTCTCGGTGGTTGGACAGCAGGCCCTTGCCTGTCTCAACAAAGCGTATTTCTCTTGCCAGGTCATGAATATGCCGCTTGTCGTCGTCGATAAAAACCAAGTGTCCGTCTGTTACCTTGGCCTCTTTATTGGCCATTTCTATGATTTTGCGGGTCTTGCCTTCACCTTTTTGTCCTGCCAGGAAATTTACTCTTGACTTAGTTGACTCCATTTAACCGCCTCCTAGTTATACTCCGTACCGCAGTTAGATGTTGTTTGTCTTGCCGAAAATATGCAACGCTTCAAGCATTTTTCGGCAAGGCTTACAACATCTTACGAGGAACGGTAGTTTGCCTAATGCCGTTTTCATGAAAAATCTGTGAAATCGGCATTGCACTTGCTTTGATAGCTTCATTATAGCATAATCTTGCGGGCAATAAAAATAAACAATTTGAAAATATATGAAAATATACATATTTTACAGGAGATAAGAATGCATCTAAAAAAACTCGAGCTTGCCGGTTTCAAATCATTTGCCGAAAGAACACAGCTTACCCTAGGCACCGGGCTTAACGCCATCGTTGGGCCAAACGGTAGCGGCAAGTCCAATATTTCTGACGCCTTGCGCTGGGTGCTAGGCGAGCAAAGCGCGAAGCAGCTGCGCGGTGCAAAAATGGAAGATATTATCTTCGCAGGCACCGTCCATCGCAAACCCCTTAGCTATGCGGAAATCGTAATGCGGCTAGACAATCACGACAATACCCTGCCATATGAACACCCAGAAATAACAGTTGCCCGCAGGGTCTACCGCTCTGGGGAAAGCGAGTATTCCATTAACGGCACCCCTTGCCGCCTTAAGGATGTCCAGCATCTTTTTATGGACACCGGAGTTGGCCGAGACGGATATTCCATTATCGGCCAAGGCCGCATCGACGAGATACTAAGCGTGCGCTCAGAAGACCGCCGGCTGGTTTTCGAAGAGGCGGCCGGTATCGGCAAGTACAAATCCCGCCGCAACGAGGCATTAAACAAACTGGAAAAAGAACGGCAAAACCGTGCCCGCATCGACGATATTATCCTAGAACTTGAAGAGCAGATTGCCCCCCTAGCCCAGCAATCCGAAGAAGCCCGCTACTACCTAGACGCCCGCGAGCGGTACAAGAACCTTCATATAAATCTTTTCCTATCCGAGGCCGAGAAAATCAAATTAGAGTTGGAAAAAACTGCACAACTCCTCTCCCAGACTCATGCCCAAACCTCCAGCGGCAAGTCACGGCTAGTTGACGTGCGCAAAGCCGGGGAAGAACTGCGCACACTGCTAATCGCATCCGACATCAGATATAAGCAATCCACCGAAGCCTTACTTAGCGCAACCACAGCAATAGAAAAAACAGAAAGCGAAGGCAAGCTGCTACAAAGCCAAGCCGACCAATACCAGCAAGACCACACCCGCCTATCCGGTGAAATAGACAAACGCAACACCGCCGCCACCGCCAAACTTGCAGAGTTATCAGACCAGCAAGAAATCCTAACAGATACCCAAGCAAACCTCGCCAAACTAAACCAAGAACTTACAGCCCAGCAGGCCCTAGCCTCCCAAATGGACGAAGCCCAGCAAGAAAGCGCGAAAATAATAGAAAATATGAACCAGGCAATACTGGACGAGGTAACTAAAGTAGCCGAATACAAATCCAAAGTCTTAGACGCGGAAAGCCGCTACCAACGCCACGAAGAGGACAAAGAGCGACTAAACATCGAAATATCCAACCACGAGCAAAAGCTGAAAATCCAGCAAGAAATCACTAAATCCATTGAGAATGAGGTCAAATCTAAAGCCGAAGAGGTCAAGAGACTCTCCACCCGTGCAGAAGCATACAAATCCGCATATTCACAGCTACAAACAGAGTACCAAACAATAGACAGCCAGCACCACAAGGCCAGAGAAGCCCTAACCGTTGCCACCGCCCGACACAAGGCACTATCAGACCTTGAGGCCAGCCATGAGGGGTATAACCGCAGCGTTAAAGCCATCCTAAGGAAAAAGGCGCATGACCCTAAATTTTCCGGCATTTGCGGCGCAGTAGGCGAGCTTATTGGCGTGCCAAGGGACTACGCGACAGCAATAGAAATTGTCCTAGGCGGCCAAGCCCAAAACATCGTCACTCAAACCGAGGACGACGCAAAACTGGCCATCCAACACCTAAAACAAACAAACGAAGGCCGCGCAACATTTTTGCCACTAACAGCAGTAAAAGGCCGCACAATAGACGCGTCAAAGCTGACAAAAGAGCCCGGATACATTGGCATTGCCAGCGACCTGGCAGAGTACGACCTAGCTTACCAGCAGGTTATTACCCAGCTACTTGGCAACGCGGTCATTTGCGATACCCTGGATAATGCCCTAGCGATACAAAGAAAATACCGCTATTCCTATAAAATCGTCACCCTGGACGGGGAGCAGTTAAGCCCAGGGGGTGCCATGACAGGCGGCAGCACCCATCGTAATGCATCCGGTATAGTTGGCCGGGGCCGCCAGCTTCAAGAGCTTGACACACAGGTCAAAATGCTTGAAAAAGAGTTTGCAAGTCTTTCAAAGCAGCAACAATCTCTATCCGACAAACGTCAAGCAACAGAGGAAGCCCTGCATCGCGCAAGGGACGCCGCCGCCACAATCGCACTGGAGGAACAAGGCCTTAAGGATAAGCTGGCCACAGCAAAGGCCGCCCTACTGGATTTGCACCAGGCCGGAAATTCATATGAAGACGAAAACGAAAAAATCATGACCTTACTGATAGAGGGCAACAAAACCATCCGCGATGCCTTAGCTGCACAAAAAGAGCAAGAAAACGCAGTCAAAGCCGCCCAAGACGCACTTGCGGCCTACCAAGAGGAGCTAGACCAAGCCCGCCAAAGCAGCCGGGAAGAAACCCAAACCCTAATGGAACTGCGGGTAGAAATCAGCCGCCAAGAAGAATGGCTATCCCAAGCCCAGGCCAATATCAACAGGCTTACAAAAGAGCATAAAACCCTAACCACCGAGATTTCCCTGCTGCAAGAAGAAATTACCACAACCGAAAATAAAACCAATAAAGCCGATGAAAGCCACCAGCAAGTAGACAAATCCTTAGAAACCCAAAAACAGCAGCTAGAAGAAATCCGCAACCAACTTGCCGAAGCAGAAGCAGAAAAATCCCGGATTGACAAGGCAATCGCCGAAGCCGAAGCCGACGAGCGTACCCATACAGATGAAGCCGCCCTACTGGCCAGGGAAACCGCCCGCCTAGAAATGCGCAAAGAGCAGCTAGATCAAAACAGCCACCGTATCCACAACGAAATATGGGAAGAATATAATCTAACCCACCAACAAGCCCAACAAGAATACAAGCAAACCGGCCTAAGTGAGACAATGTTACGCCGGGAAACCTCCGCGCTAAAGTCAGAACTTGCAACAATGACCAATGTAAACCTAGGCGCAATAGAGGCCTACAAGCAAGTAAAAACCCGCCACGACTTTTTAACAACCCAGCGGGACGATATAATCAAAGCCGAAGAAAGCCTAGACTCACTAATAACCGACCTAACCGGCCAAATGGAGGCACAGTTTTCTCAACAGTTTACGCAAATCGCCGCCCACTTCGAGGACGTGTTCAAGGAGATGTTCGGCGGCGGGCAGGCCTCGCTAAAGCTGCAAAACACAGCCAATATACTTGAGTCCGGCATAGAAATCACTGCCCAGCCCCCCGGCAAAGCCCTACAAAACATGATGCTGCTCTCCGGCGGCGAGCGCGCACTTACGGCAATCGCGCTACTTTTTGCAATACTGCGCTTAAAGCCTTCGCCCTTCTGTGTGCTGGACGAAATTGAGTCTGCTTTGGACGACGCCAACGTAGCCCGCTTTGCAAAGTTTTTAAAAGAATACGCTACCGGCACCCAGTTTATAGCCATAACCCACCGTAAAGGCACAATGGAGGCTGCGGATAATTTATACGGCGTTACAATGGAGGAGCAAGGCGTTTCAAAGCTGGTAAGCGTGCGACTTACTGATGAGTAGGCTTACTGATGAGTAGCGCAATATTTTCGTTGCATAATATTTGGATTATTACAAATGCGTTAATATTGGAACCTATTAGTTAAGATTCGGTTCACATGAATGTAAAGCCATTGAAGCGGTACACACTATCCATGGTGTACTCCCACTACACCTGCGGATTTTTGCTAAATTACAAACCGCTTTTGGACAAAATATAGAAAGAGGGAATAACATGAAACGCAAATCTTTACTCGCGCTGCTTATTGCGGCACTGATGGCACTAAGTGCTATCCCAGCCTTTGCGCTGGATACAGCGGACGATTATGTCCCAGAAGAAACCCAAGATGAAGTCGTAGACGATGAACTCGAAAGTGGTGAAGTTGAAAACGACGACGAAGCAGCAGACGACGAGGACGCTGACGACGCAAACGTAATAACCGCAACCTTCGTATTGGTAGACCCAGACGAAGAAGCCGACGAGTTTTACATGGTATGTGTAGACGGCGAAACCACAATTTTCATCTCAAATGATACGCCAATCTACTTCGAAGACTATGTACCCGCAACCGAAGATGATGACTGTGAAGAACTAACCCTGTACGCCCGTGATGTACTATTTGGCCGTACATTGGCAGAAGTGCTGAACAACAGAAATCTGCGTGTATTGTTCTGTGAAGACAACTATGAAATCGTAAGCATAACAATTCTATTTGAAATCGCAGTACACCTTGGCGACGACGACGGCTATATCGGCATAGTTACCCTTCCCGGCGAAGTTGACCTTGACGATAACTATCTCGGCGATGACGACCTAATTGACGGCGACGATGAAGTAACACCCCTCCCCGATGATGTCGACCTTGATGACTTCGAACCAGGCGACTTCGACCTTCTTGTGCTTAACGGCGAAGTATTGGTAAACTACGAAATCATCGAAGGCGCACCCCATCCATTCTTGCATGAAGATACCATTGTAATGGTTCCTCTTAGGGCAGTTGTAGAAGCACTGGATTATACCGTTAGCTGGAACAGCTACCTACGCAGCGTTCAACTGGGTGTAGGGATACACCTATTTATCGGCGAAACCGAAGTAATCGTAGGCAGAATGGCTCCAATCGAGTTATCAGCCCCGCCGGTAATCGTTGACGACACAACATTTGTACCTCTTGATTTCTTCCGCAATGTCCTTGGCAGGACAGCATATGTATTTGAGGGCCAAGTAGTTGTTGCGGATTACAGTGATATGTACTAAA
>Ga0123355_10005828_pt1 | contig 18119 bp, 15 predicted proteins | sample TergutEmb28metaG_3_FD_89872 | JGI IMG/M metagenome (GOLD analysis project Ga0123355, IMG submission 89872) | Embiratermes neotenicus P1 segment gut microbial communities from Petit-Saut dam, French Guiana - Emb289 P1 | ecosystem: Host-associated > Arthropoda: Insects > Digestive system > Gut ... | reverse complement strand
GCAAAACACCCAAATCATGCTCAAGCTCACTCACAGTCACTCTTTTGTTCTTCATGATCTCTGCTTCAATATGTGCTTTGTTTTTGGGAGAGCTTCCCACTGCTGGGCTGTCACTTTTCTCATGATCTTTTGGCCCATCTCAACCAGACTTGAAGTGGGAACACCATTTCGCCACACTCTGACGACTCGTCACTCTTTCCCAGTAAACTCGGACTAGCTGATGACTAATCTCAGCCATGGAAACATGCACAGCATGCAAAGTATGAATTGCAGCATGGACCTCCTCTTTGGACCACTGTTCCAGTCAAGTTGTCATGTTTAACTAAGAGTGTACACCTTGTGTGAAGTTCGATGTGCTGCCAAGGGACACAACATTACCAACCAACACTTCTATGTTCCCCTACAACAGATCAGGTCAATCTAGTCACTGTCCCTATTAGAATGTACCATACTGTTGAGGCCACATAGTCATGCCAGAACACAATGTTTCCTTCTATAGAGGAATACAGACCATTCTCAGCATTACTGGATATAACAGAAGGCAGATTTAATATAGGTTTTGTATGTATTTGTTAGTGCCTGTTTATACATGAGTCCTGACCAGAAAGTGTCCAGACTGAGTTCATTTATCTAGTGCCATGTCACACTGCAAGTGGACTTCTATGAGTGTATCTGGACATGTTCCTGCATGTTCTCTATCAGTGAGACCTCACTGCAGCCATTTAGTCTCATGCAATCACTGCAAGTGAACTGTAGCATTTGTGCCAGGCATCTTGCTCATGATATCCATCTGTCCAGAACAACACATGAGTATCACATTTAGTGCAGAACTCAAGAAAACAGGATCTTAACTGTAAATACTTAGAACTACCTTTTGAAAGCAAGCTGTGAGTCATATACAAGTTTTTATTCACAGATCTGTGGCAGAAGTTATGAGCAGTATGGACAATTTTAAACAAGGAAAAATAATGCAGTGAAAGCGAAAGTGCAAAATTTGGTGACAGCGGACTAAGAATGGTCATTACGGAAGTAGCTGAGGAACAATTAATGTCTTTTAACACATGCCAGGCAAATTTAACTGAAGGTTTCTGCATGAGAAAAGTGTCAGTAAATTTCATCCCACAGGTGCTGACAGCAGAACTGAAGGAACACTGCATATCTATAGCCCCTGATGTACACAAACATGCAGAAGCAGTATTTGTTTTTAAACACTGTCACTTTTCCCCTGAATTAAGAACATGTTGAAAGATAAATAATTTGGTCACATGGAAACATTCAAACTGAATACAAAGCAGCAACTTTTAGATATACACAGTAGACACCATGAGAGAAGCAGTGGAAGAGCCCCTTGAATAAGTGTGTCCAAGCAGAATGGGCCTACACTGAGGGGGATCAGTCTGTCATCAGGATAAGTTTAGTACTGTTACTGTCACAGCTTCGGTCCAGGTACTTTCCGATCAGGCCTCATAATTGAAGACATTCACTTAAACCAGAATTATACAAAAAGTTAATAATTTGCTAAAGAAATGCACTTAAATACAGCTAACTGCATTTCTCATAATTTCAGTCAACTATTGACGCAGGTGTAGGGCGAATGGAACGTCTTGAGACAACGGCTGCGGGTCGTCAAAGTGATATTGAGGCAGAAATGGCTGACATTGGGACAGGGATTGAAGAAATTAAGAAACGTCTCATGACATTTGAGCAGCTACATAACAGAAGTCTGGTAAGAGATACAAAAGATACTGTTTTATAATGCTCTTCATAAGGTGAGTTGAAAAAAATGATTTCTTCCTCTTCTTTCACAATTCAGGCACCATCATTTGGTCAGTTCTGGAGATTACTCTCTTTGGAATATGAAGCCATGTAGTCTGGTAGGTGCATAGTGAGGTAAGCATATACCTGCCACATGGCACAACATCACATTCCAGAAGACAATAATCTGCACAGGCATCATTATGGGAATCTAAGGTCTGACAAAATACACTTCTTCCTCCCATGCCTTCTTCCTGGGACATCCAAAGCATCGCTAGCCAAAAGGTTTATAGTCAATAATACATTCACATATTCTTCCATTCCCTGGCTACCCATTCCTTCCTGCAACCAACTACTCCATCACCAATAATACCATTATGTGGCTCTTCTCAGTTTCAGCAACATGTAGAAGATTCAGTATAAAATAAAACACACCTCTACCAAATATCCAATATTCTTTCAAAAGCTGTAATCACACAATCAAACCATCACCTATTCACTACAACAGTTTTATGAACAGAGTAACATAATCCACTAAACAATGTTCTCCTTCACATGAAGGTCACATTTTGGATTTTCACCACATAGAAAATGTTGACTATGAAGCTTCAGACAAAAGTATTCCCTCCATCCTCACGGTGCCATATCTGGTTCAGAAAGGTGCTGAAGTAACTCAGAAGACATATATGTTTCAGATATATACAACAGTGTGAAGGAGGCAACAGCTATGAGTATCCAGGAAAGAATGTATGACAGAAGTAACACAAAGGTTAGGAAAAACTGAAGGATGTAATAACTAGAGCAGCAAACGTAATGGTCCAATATGAAGCAAGGAGTTCAATGAGAGAGTGGTATAATGACAAGCTTGCAACAGCAATACCTGAAAGGAATGGTGCTTGCTAAAAATATCTAAACCACCCTCATAAAGCAAAACAAAAGGAACAGGTGACTGGCTGGACATACAAAGAGGGAAGAACTGAATGAAGACTGGAAGAAATGGAAGGGAACTTAAAGGAGAATATGTACAAGGCAGTCTTATAAGGAAGTATTCCCTATTGCAAAAGGATATGTTCCAAGGAATTATGATCTGCTGTGAAAGGCAGTGCTCCCAGAATAAGCCTGATAAAGGATAGCATAAGAAGATAATGGGTAGGCCCAAAGACATTTTGGGTGGATGGAATGAACATTCTGGACAGCGACTTAAATAAGATGAAGGACACGAGGACAGTGGAGAGCATGTACTGGAGCACATTAAGGAGAAATATGAAGAGTCACCATGACACGAGGAAGTAAAGACACCATAATAGCACTGAAGAATGGCAAATCACATGGTATCGACAACATACCAGCAGAACTGATCAAAACAAGGGGAATATCCATTGCAGACAGAATCTGCAAGCACATGACACTTATTTAGCAGACAGAACACATGCCAAAGGAATGGACAATGGGACTCATATCCCCACATATAAGAAGGAAGACTGACTAAAATAAATATAAGGGAATTACACTTCTGTGCACAATTTACAGAATCATCACACACGTATACTACACAGAACATGAGAAAGCATCTCAGAAAGAATCACTAGTGATTACTGGGGGGGGGGACATCAAGTCAGGAAGGTCGCATTCTTATGGTGAGGAATGTCACAGCATAAACAGATATAGGCTGTTTAAAATAGGGGCTCAACAAAGTATACCCAGGGAAATCATCAGACTAGTAATGATGACTGTCACAGACAATGGCAAAATTGAAAGTACTGAGAACCACTACAGAGGTCAATGAAATACCGTATTTACTTGAATGCTACACAAGGTTTTTTCCCCTTAAATATGGCGCTTCCATATGTGAGTATGTCTTAAATTCATGTACGAAGTGTCGAACCAAAATGTGCCAGACTGGATCACTCTGAACCGGACCATGTGCAGTCAAACCAAGGCCTGCGTCGCCAAATCGTGTGAGATTTGTGCTGTCATGGGATATTATGCAGCAAAGACTGATAGTTCATTACTGACATTTCAGGACAACCATCATCCCCATCTTCAAAGGTTAAGAAATCCGAAAGACAGAACACAGCATGAATGAAGTTAACTGACAATCTTTTTCCTTTTTTTTGGGGGGGGGCTTTGTCCATCAATTAATTTTTTAAAGATGCAAGACTTTTCAGAAGCTGGACCAATTTCCAATTTCAGGCAAAGAAGTACCTAACCTGATACACCCTTAGATTGAGCTACTCTCAAGCACTGTGCACCACAGGCACAGTAACTGGTGACAATATGGACTTGAGAACAAATATAGTCCATGGGCAATAACAGGAAAATTGCTACTGGAAAATTAAAAATTAACTACAAGGCTCAAAAATAAAACCTTGCCCAATCCACAAATTAAAAACCATAAATAGAAACATGGAATCAGATTGATCATACACAACACAAAAAACAAGAACACATGTATTTAAAACTATGAACACCACTAACACCATCTTCGCAGAAAATTGTGAAACTTTGTGGGTTCAAGCAAGTTTATAAACCAAGAAATGTAAATGTATTATTTAGTCCATACTGATAATAACAGCATGGCAGCACATTCACCAGAAGTGATTGCGAAGGTTTTTAAAAAGTGCCATATATCCAATGCAATGGATGAGGATGATGATGATATGTTGTATGAATGACAGTGAAGAGGATGGGAACGTTAGGAGTGAGTGTGAGGAAGATGAAGACACTGACTGTGAAGATGGAGATAGTGACACTGATTAGTAAAGGTACACAGAATCTGACATGCTTTGTGTATGTAAAAGGTAAAGTGCACCCTTGTACAGGCACTGAGGCTCTGTACAGGCTGTACGGCCCATAGGGGGAGTAGAGGTATAGCTCTACTCTTTCTTGACCATGGCACTAGAAGGGGGTGAGGGGTCAGTGTCACGTTCCGGCCACTCTTTACCCCCGGGAAAGACCCGGTACGCATTGTTTTGTGTATGTAGTGTATGCAACTAACAGTAAAATATTTTTTAAGAGATTTTATTTTTGGAAGGTCATCACAGATTTGAAAATATACATTTTTCCTTGGCAGGCATGTTTTATCTGGGGGATCATCTTAGATTAAGAGTCGTCTTGCATTCAGGTAAATACAGTATATGAATTAATGAAATGCAATGAATTGGCCCCATTGCTCTTTAATCTGCCCCTAGACTGGGTAATCACACCACACCAGATATCAATGGGACCTTACTATACAAGTGTGCCCAAGGAATCAGGTATGCTGATGACAATAATTCTAAGGTCATTACCAGCAACACAAAAGGTATATAATGGATTGGAAGTAACAGGTGGATCAGTGAGAGTGCAGGTAAATCAGGAAGAAACTAAAGTGACATCCCAGTCCAGGATAGGCAAAGACATACCAAATGGTATGGGACAGAGTAAATTTGAATCAGTAGACGAATATAAATATCTTGAGTCTCTACTCAGCAGCAGCAATAATGCATGGATACAAATGCAAAGGTGAAACCATAATCAGAAGCACCCAGTGCTATTGAAGTAAAAAATGGACAATGTCCAAGGTGGTGGAAATGGCCTTACGAGTTTTTGAGTGGGACTAGACCATGATGCACAGTGATGGTAACAACAATTCTTCCATGACTAAGAAAAACCATGTTGCGCAAACCCCTAAGTGAGGTAGGCCCACTGTATTTGTGCAATATTCTATTTGATTCTAAATTCAGTTATCTTTCTTAAAGTGTACCAAAGGATGGATATGAAACATTCCAATGCTCTTGAAAGGGTTTTCTTTAAGTGACGCCACACAAGCCTGGTGTAAGCATGGAGCTAGTTCACGCTTGGTACCTTTTACAATACGCTTGCAGCATCATAATTTGAAAACCCCACAGATGCACAACATGGTATTTGTGGCCAGGTCAACATACAAATATGAATTCAAGACGCCTTGAAAGAAAGTTTCATAACAGACTGATAACCACTCAGAATAAAAAATAATTTCGAAAATTACATATACTAAATCAGAATCTACATTTTCAATAATCTGCCAAATTTCATGATTCCAGTCGTCTGGTGTACAACACCATGCAGGCTTTATGTACATATCACACTACTGGAGCTTGCTGCCTTCACCTTAAAGGAAGTTTAAGAAGTGATATAAACTCGCTCAAAATTCCAACCTCCACATGTTTCAGATACATGGTTAAAAATGTGTCAACTCTAAAAAGCACAGCCACAACATGAAGCACTGTGGATAACAAATAAAGGAAGCAAACACACAAAACTTAGAACACAGCTTATCAATATGCCGCTAATTTCATTTTAAGTTCAGGATCAAATGCAGCCTCCACATACTTCCATATAGCTCTATAAACAGGCTACCCTAATCTTACATCCATAAATGTCCCAAATTACATCATTTTTTCTACACAATACAGCTTGAAAACTTTCATTTGCTTTTCTAGTCCTTTCGCTTCCTATGAAGAAAATAATATATGCTTTGAGGTCACAATATTGTCATTGTGAGCACATGTGTCTCTACCTCAGTATGAACTTTTGAGTCACCTGACTGATTTTTATGTAACTTGCTATGAACATCATTTAAAGACACACCGTCATACTCTCTAATTTCCTAGTCAGTAACTATGGCATGGCGGATGCACCAAACACGTAAGGCTGAAGTAACATCATAACCAATTATTGTTAGCTCCTGAAATCATCAACATGCCGTGGAAAAATCTACTTTTGTTAGAATAACATTTCTCAGAATGTAAAATAACATTATGGTGGCTGGGCAAAAATGTTTTTGCTATTTTAGTCTGATTAATGAACCAATGGAGCTGGGCATATGAAACTTAAAATAGTGATAGGTAATATATATACCTACACATTACATGACATACTTTGTGTAAGGGAACAAATGCAATCATGGCACTAATGATAAACTTTGAATTTGGACATAACCTCAAAGTTGGTAAACGTGGAATTTGCACTTAAGCAAAAAGTCACAACAAACATAAAATAATACAACAGTAATAACTAAATATCTATTCAGTGGGAAAGCATACTTTGAATTCTGCCAGAACTACTCAATTTGTTTTTTAAAACTCTGTGAATTCCTACCCTTTAAGAAATTCACTCCCATGGTTCTTTGTGGCCAGCCCCACTATTAGAGTCACAAATCTTCATGTTTGTATACTTAACTGTCTACCCTTCTGCCTTAATAGTACTAACTTATGTTATTTCAGATAACAATAATAGAAAATGGAAAGCATATGGCAGTAGAAATGGATAATTTAACCACACTGGTGGAAGTTCTTCATGTGGAGTTCAATAAGACACAAGCAATTACCGAACAGAATGATGGTGAGAGAACAGATCAAGAGGAACTGAAGAAAAACATAGATCTGATGGCAGACAAAGTTATAAGTAGCATCGATAGAAATTCCAACAACTTTATGACAAAGGTAAGAGAGTGCCAATTCTGCTCCTTAATTTGCAAAAAGTTCCACTGCACTATTACAACCAAACACATCAGCACTTTGAAGATGTACACAACAATTCACAATTTCTACTCTGCATAATACTACAGGAATGTTGGGCTCAGCCACCCATAAACATGAGGCATATTGAGCAAGTTCAGTTCCCCCTGTATTAATCCAGCATTTAATTTTTTGGTGAGAGGCAGCACTTGTAGTATGGATAATATGCCACAAATGGTACACAGTTTGTCAGTCACGTGCTGTTCATGGAATAAGCTAATGTTCAGTGACAATACTCGACATTTTTAGTGCTCATTGGTTTGTATTGGTGAAACACGCTTTCCCCATTGAAATTCATCACCAGTTGGCAAGAGGTGTCTGGTGATAGCATAATGAAAGTGCATCATGTCAGATAATGGTGCAGAGAGTCTGAAAACTGATGAAGACATCCACAATGAGGACGCACTAGTCAGCCCAGCAGACACAGATGGAACCAATTTTAGAAAACCAAAGAACATACCAATTCCAACAGAGTAAGGAAGAACAAACGGCGATCATGAATGGAAATGAATGAATCAGCCTGTGTACCACAAATAAATTTTGAAATTTGTGCCAAGATGTGGAAAAGGTAGCACTGTTCTTATGGATTATGTTCAAAAATAATGATATTTCAGTGGAATAAATCAGATACATTTAATGTTTTAATGGCCTCGCATTCATTTTTAAGTTGTGGGGAACCTAACTTGTTGAACACCCTTCATACCACACACAAAGCAACTAAGAAATACAAACAAGATCTTCATATAAAACTCCCAGAGAAAACAGCAAATCTGAAGACTGAAGCATAAATGGCAGGGAATTATGGACCTTATGACAAACAGGTCGTAATATTGTGAACTGAAGTGTTTCACATCAGAGCACAATGGAAGGCTCTTCTAAACCACGTGAAACTTAGAGTTAAAAAAAAAAAAAATCATGGCAATCTAAATAACAATAAACTGCACAATGAAAATACTGCACTACAGAGGCCATTGGTAACATACACCAAACTCTTCAACGTGGGTCACAACTGTTTTCTTTTCTATCTCTCCATTAGGCGAACAACATGTACAATGATGTGTGGCGACGGACTCAAGTGCTGGAAGGGCTTGTGAAGGACTCAATGTCTCTGTCAAATGCCACAAGGCGAGAACTGCAGGATGGAATACGTACAGTTGCTGTTCAGATCGGGCGACGCGGTCTCTTGCAATCAGACCGAGACAGGCAAGAAGGTAACAGACAGTGGTTTCATTATACACAAAACATGTCTTAAATGAAATGGGGGCATAAGGAAAACCTGTCCTTAACAGAAAATTTTACAGTCTCAAGGATCCAAAATCAAGCAGCTGTATGAAATAGAACATGTCTAAAACAGAAAATATATTAGTCCCCTGCATTTCCATTACAGGCAGGATTCACTGTGTGCTTGTGTGTGTATGTAAAAAGGAATAACACTGCCATGAAAATGTGTAACAGAATGCAAAGTTCTAGACATTCTTAATCTTAGTGCTAAATCAGAAGTCAGCAAAGCAGTATAATTATCACAGTTTCATCTGGCCTACTGGCCACCCCTGCTTTAAAAAAAAACTCTAAATGATTTCTTTTTTTGTCAAACTTACGCTCAAGAAGGAATGATGACCAATACCATCACTGTGTATGCACATCTGTCACTAAAATGCCAAGAGAAATCAATTTGTTTGCTGTTAAAATTCAGCCAAAATCCTCCTAACCCCTTGGCACAAAATGTTCTACATACATGTAATGAGCAGTGTGATGTTCAAGACACTGTCACAAAGTGCAGTGGACGTGGGCCATATACCTGTGGGGACCTACAGAAAATGGAACATTAATGGGACCACGATATATGTGAGTGATTTTGCCGTTTCAGTAAAACCCATACGACCCACTTCTACTTCACTTCTTGGCAGTGCGGCCCACTTTTACAAAAAGTCTGCCTTCCCCAGCACAAGGGTAGATCAGTGGTCAGATTCACACTTTGGCTGCTTTTACTCCCAGGGAAAGAGTTCTCAGGACACAGTACATAGAAGGCAAGGTGTGTCCCATGGCCAGGGTGGACACTGTATAGAAGACAAAAGTATCTTGTCTCTTCCTGGAATATAATTCTTCTGAGAGTCCTTGATCTTCTAGCAGACAGTGTAATTATATGAACTGAGCTAGCCCAGCCTGTGACTTTGGTACATGTATGACTACACACAACCAATTCCTGCAGTGAATGTTAAGTAAAAATAATGTGTGAAACAGTAAATTTCTACTGTATGTGTTGAAGTCAAACTACTGAACTGCTGTGTTCTAGAATGCAGTATCTGGAGTTTCACACAAATAAGTCTACAACAGCAGCTAAAATGAGATGGTGAACTTTGCAAGAAGTTACTAACATGCACACAAAATGGGTACATATTATTACTGCTAATAAGGCCAAGCATCCAAGCCAGTGAGTTGTATGTCAACATTAAATATGGATTACAATATGTTTACATTCCTATTTATGTAGTTTAAAAGAACAATGACCATTCACACAACATGAAATACAAATTTCCATCTTCACGTTACTCTTCAGTTGGAGGCAACCAGTTCCTCCAAACCACTGCTACCAACCTACCGAACAATGTACTGGTAATTTCCATAAGAATAATCTTAATATTCTTCACTGCCAGAACCTCAAATCTCTTACAAGCCATGATCACTTTTTGCTCAACACAAATAAAATCTAGTTGCAAGAGTCAAAAGAACAAAAATTATTGTACTTCAAATATCATCCCAGGGACATCTGTAATAAACAGAAAACAGCCTTCCACTCAGTGTGTAAAATCATGTCAAACCTGTGAGACGGCCAATCAAGCCTTACAATAATTACGCACTGCCATCAGAGAAAAAGTTAAAGAAAGCCTCATTACGGCACAAACATACATCTACTGTCTTGTGATATAAGGCTATCACTATTTAATGTTGCCAGCTAATGGTATAAGGGCAACAGCCCTAATAATTTCAGAATTACATTATCATCTTCTAGGATGTGATAGTGTGTAGTTAGGTAGAGAGATAGGTTTTGGTGCAACTGCTGCCTCCATCATTTTCTACCCTGAAGATGGAGAATGCAAAATGATGGTAGTTTCATACAGTGTCTACCCCAAAATACATTACTCTTGGCATCAGCATCAGTCTTCATGAGAACCCTAAATCCAATATGTGTGAATTACTTTTACAGGTTCAATGGACATAGCTCTAGATACTCTGGGAGTGGTTCAGAGGAGACTAAATGAGCTCGGACGGAAGTTTGATTCCAGCTTCCAAATGTTGATGCTTGCACAGAATTTGTTCCTTGAGAGTTGTCATCGCATTCAGCTGGATGAGCCACAGCTTGAAAGTAAACTGACAAAGGTGCTTGAGAGAATACTGGATGCCATTACCAACAGGTAGTCACCTGTCATGCAACCAAATACACCACAGCCTATGCACTCAGCTACCTGTATTAATATCAGGTCTTAATATTAAAGATATTTAGCTACTGTTGTCAACTCATGAGAAGAGCACTGACCTTGGCAGCAATGAGACAATTCAGGGTATTAGATGTTTATGACCAGTAGATATATTCCAGCTTAAAGTAAATTGGGCTGAACTTTAGTTATGTCTTCTGTGTGTGAATTAATATTAAAGTTCTCTGTTGTATTCTATTTGGTTACAGCTGGGTATAATTTGTATTTAAGCTTCTTATAAGATGAACACATAACACATTGTGACCAGTGAGAAGTGATAGATGTAATGGTAGAAACTTATATTTTAGCAGTACCCATACATTTTCTGCACATGGTTAGCCTAGAGATAATGGGCTCTATCCATAATGTAAGGGTCAGAGTTGTTCTCATTATTTGAGGACAGTGTATTCACAACTCTGCACACTCCCACATTCTGTCTAAAAAAAAGTCTTGGCACACAACAACACTGCAGTTAATACAGCACTGCTAAAAAAAAAGCCTGAACCAAAAATCTGTTCAAGAACCTATACAAATGACTGCTAGTTTTGCAGCAGTCTCCTGATATTGCATGCCTACAAAGTTATGACAGCAGTGTATGTAACGGAAAGCCTGATGATGAGACAGCAACTAATGGCATAATAATCATATCAAATTCATGAAGGTCAGAGGGTTCAAGATTTTATGAGGGTATGTGATGGATACACTCATGTGTGCATGGACATACACTGAATTCCTGTCCCATGCAGGCAGACCAGGTCTGCCACTTCATTCAAAAGCCAAAATGATGCTACTGCGTATGTCAGTGGGAGGCCTCAAGCAGAACTGTTAAGTTTACTGACACAAATACTACATGTTATGTATGCTGAACAGTTTGTAATAAATGTAGTGACATGATACATATGCTTATACAAACACTTGCAAAAGAACTCACAATATGTCTAAATTTCAGTGTTACAACTGTTACAGAAGCATGAACACAGATCGTCAAGTACAGACCCTGCAAGAAGTTTTTAAATCCCACAGCAGTCAACTCACACGTATCCTCAATCAAGCAACCACCACAATGCAGCAAGCTTCAGAGCAGAATAAACTGCTTCATTTATCAATAGCTGGCATCAAAGAACAGCTCCTTGAAGGTAATCGGTATATTGAAGAGGCTATCTCAGATATCAAGGAGGATGACGCAACACATATGGAAAGGCTGCTCAATATGGCTGCCAGTTTGCAGGTAAACTGACATGGTATTTTATTATTCAAAGCAAGGATTGAAAGAGTCATCAGTTGTTTGCCAGTGGTGAACAAAATGTTTAAGCTGGTGACTAATTAACCACTTGCCATTTGGGCATTGGCTCTTTTATTACTGGCAATCCCCCACCCAGCCTCCTGTAAAATGGGCACCGGGTCTTTCCCAGCGGGTAAAGTGCAGCTGAGGCGTGCTGCTGACCACTCACCCCCTTCTAGTGCTGCAGTCATGGAAGAGTAGACCTATACTTCTACCCACCCTCTGGGCCACACCGGGCCTGTAACAGGATCACTTTACCTTTTACCTTTACTACTGGCAATCCAGTTCAGTGCCTTGTAGCACAGAAGAAATGCCAAACCACCATGAGGAAGTTAATAGCAACATAATTAGTAAGTCACAGACAATCTCTTAGAAATCTAATACTTTTCACCATTATCTTAGGCCTGGGCTCTGTGTGTTTTGGACAAACAAAATGATATGATATATGTATTAACTGCAATTAGGTTGACACTCAGTGGCAGTAGTGCAGTACACATTTACACACAAATAATACATAGAACAACACAATTAACAACTTTGGTTGAAAGGCTTTCTGGGATTCAAACCCAGAGTGGTCAAAATAAAATTAGCGATGAACTAACTGTGTAAAAATTATCACAGAAAGAAATTAATATCTTGGGAGCTGAGCAGAGGCACATGTCACACCAAAGTACCAGAAAATAATGATGCACTTTTTATGCCATTTTTCAATAACTACTTGAGGTATTATTAGTGCTACTACTATGTGACTCCAGGTAACAACACATGTAAAATAGAACACATTAAGTTAGTAAGACAAGTAAAAGTAAAGCAATCCCTGGGCAGGCCTCGAGGATTCGATGAGGTTGAGGCTCCCAGATTTCAAGACAATCAGCACATGAAGGTGGTAAGGTTGTCAGCACTATGCACCAGTCAACTTTACCTCCCAAGAAATATTTCTGGCTGAGTTGATCCCAGAGTCATAGTGTGGCCGGAAAGATTGTATCAATGAAAAATTCCAGTGACACCATTGGGAATCAAATGCACGACCTACCAACTTGTAGCACAGTGACTCAACAAACTGTGCCACCACGTTCCCCCACATTAAGGTAGTATTACATTTTAATGAACAAAACTTATGCACCACTTTATGTATACTAAATCACACATTAAGTATTGCACCAACACACTTTATTGTTCATTGCAACCATCTTCAGGGAGCCTCATTCAACTGTAAGTTCTTTGTAATGTGTCAAATGATTGCAAGCACTTATGGATCATATGTTATAAGATCACAGTTTGCACCCAGTGAAAACCGTATCATCTGATACATTACAAACAACTTACACTTGAACGGGACTCTCTAAAGATGGTGTCAGTAAATAATAAAACATGTTGGAGAAATAATGAATGTGTAATTTAGTATACATAGAGTGGAGCATAAGTGTTGGTCAATAAACGGTAATACAAACATGCTGCATGGTACATGCAATGTTGAGATATTAAGGTGGTATTAAACAGCAAGTTAAATGCCACATATACATTTCTTTCCATCTGTTTTTGTTTTTTTTTTTATTGTTTGTATGGTTCAATGAAGTTTCAATATGCAAATAATATGTGAAAGATGCCTATGTCTCCATAACTAGCAGTAACACTCAGCACATGTGTATGGCCCCAGCCCATAATGGCAGAAAGTAGACAAGACTGTCACTCCAGGATTCAAACATCACACAGCAAAGAAGAGTACAAGCAAACACACCCAAAACAAAAACGAATTCAATTTCTCTCTTGCAGGAACTACAAGAATCAATTGGTGAAGTGCCAATCAACAATGTAGTAGTCAAAAATGACAAATATGACACTGTGGACTGTCCTGACAGTGAGCAATTAGCAGTGGAAATTCTTGCAGAGCTGAAAAGAAGAGGGTTTACAGTCTATCATCAAATAACAAAAGAGCATATAACGCAGGAGACAGACATAGACAAAGATACTGATACTGAAGTTGATAAAAATGATTCATATGGTGCAGAGGAATTATTTAGAGAAGAGGCAAACGAAGAAACTGAACAAAACACAGACAACAGACAAGCTGAACCCTCAACGTTACAAATTTTACCTAACAATACATCAGATGAGGGAGATGTTCATAATGAAAAGTTAAACAAAAGTTTAAAACATGGTTCATCCACTGTAAACACAAATCTAACATTGAATTCATCCTCAATTAAAAGCCATCATCACTTTGATTTACAAACAAATAAAAATTCTACTAAAGAAAAAGCTGAAAGCATTAAACCTGCACAAGTAGCCATCCACGTCATTCCTCAGAATATCAACCTTCAAGTGGGAGAAAACAGTGGCAGTCATGTGCTTAAACGTGATTGGAACAACATTGCTGCTATAATCCAGACATCAGATTCAACAGTTACTCAACACGGACCACAGACAACATTTGCAATTATACATGCAACTGCCTCAAATGACAAAAACAAAATAAATGTATCACAAATAAACACTGACAACAAAGACAAACCCTTACAACCAAATGTAAATGCCACATTACATGGTGAACTTAATTATGTCAATGGAACATTTGCATATTACCAACCTGAGAATTCTGATGTAACACACGGCACAGAAGTATATGACAGTGATGACACAGCTGCAAGCAATGATGAAGAAATGAAGAGCAACAACCACTCATCAGATGCCACTCAAGTTCCTCTGGATCCAGCATTGTCACCATTAATAACAAATCCACACAAAGGTAAACATTCACAGCCAAATCAAATGAGTAGTAGTGATGTGGCTGCTCACATATCAGGCAGTACTCTTCTCATTAGCCACTCAAAGTATAACTCAAGTACCAGTGGCCAAATCTTTAACATTTCTCAGCAAGAACATATGCCCAACACAATGAACACAACACACATATCAGAACTGAATGCAAACAATACAGAAGCTGCAACGGTAGTACAGGCATTAAATCCGCTCACAAGACTTTTGGAACTTTACTCTCATGAAGGAAAGATCAACTTAACTCTTCTTGACTTCTGGAGAGATTTAATGGCGAAAAATACCAACAATCATACATCAGTGATAAATGACCTCATCACTTTCTCACAAAACAACAGTGAGAATGACGACACTGCACTGGTTAAGCATAAACCTTCAGCACCAATTAACACTGATACAATACAAAATCTGCTATCTGCGCTGCATGAGACTGCAAAGAACAGTTATGATGCTCAAAGACAGCAGTACCTCACCAAACTCCAGGAGCTTGCTATGGAACTGGTAAGCAGGAAAGATGGTCCTGCATTTGACACAACAGATCATTTCCAATTTGCAAACACAACAGACAACAGCAGAGAAACCACTGCAATTGAAGGGAACAACAACTAAACAGAAGAGAAATGTGTGAAATGCATCATTTCAGGGGTCCATGACAGTTTTACACGGAGGGTCTGTAACCTGATAATTTATGCAGACCTACAGAGTGGATAGTGAGTAAACTGTGTCAGACTTGTTTTATGCAAAGCAAATGTAATTTTTAAGTATTACACCATGAATTTGAAGAAACATTCTTCAACAAATAACATGAGATACTATATATGGGATTACTTAGTTTGTGGCTTTTGTTCATCATCTAGTATTTAAAAAAAAATATGCTTCACAAATGGAATCTGATTCCATCCCTAGGTACAATGTATGGCGGCATATATTCTGTTGGGTCCAAAAGCAACAGCTATATCAGTCACTGCATAACCTCCATCAGGCAACTCACTCTCTAAGCACAGCTGGGATCAGGTTTGATCAGCAAGAGATACTATAAAAATTTACAACAATGACAAAGTTCAGAAACCAAGTAATCCCACACATCACATTTCTTTATCTGAATCCTTTACAATTTACAATAGTCACTACCTACTGGTTGGATTTAATGCACATAAAGACACCCATAATCACTCAACCCTTTTCCCCTCCCTTTAATTTTCTAGTGCCTCTCTACCAGCTACAAATTCATTGGAGTGTGTGTATGTGTCTGTGGGGGGGGGAATAAAAAATGCCAGTATGGTAAAATACAAACCTCCTGCCATCTGTTGTTCCTATGTGCAAGATGTCAAGAAACGTAAATAGCATACATATAACACTAAGCATGTGATCATATCATTGCAATAAATTCATTAATGATGGTGGGATGCTTCTGATAATATATGACAGCATTTTCCAAATGCACTATTTGCCTCTGTTTCCCACTGCAAAGACAACTGCTAAACCCCATTATCTCTCTGGACATAACAAGGAAATCAAGCTACTATCAGGCTCTTAACATAGAGACTGTACTGCTGCCTAGCACATAGATTTCAGTGTGGACAACACACAATACTAAACATCATCAAAACTGACTTGTAATTTCGAAGACACTTATGATAATGGACAGGCGACATGACTTTCCTGTTATGCATAATTTCGTATGCCTTTGTGAGAAGAACATACAAAAGTACACATTAATTCACAAGTTGGCTTACATGGAAACGAATACTCGCCACAACATAAACAGGAAGTGACTGAAATACATATATCTGTGTGCCCACACCAGCACATGTGTGCATGCAAGCACATGCACACACACACACACACACACAATATACAAAATTAAAAAAAAAAACAATATCACATTTTGGCTAGCTCACTTTTACTTAGCATTATTTACCGAACACTGCATAATGGAAAACTGTACCAAATATGATTAGCGTGATCAAACCAAGAAGGATGACCTTGGTGGGGGGCATTTAGAATGAATGGGAGAGATGAGAAATGCATACAAAATTTTAGTCAGAAAACCTGACACAGTGCACTTGGAAGACATTTGGATGGGAGGATATTACAGAACACATTTACTAACTTTTAGGTTTCCTGAAGAGCAGAAAATTTCTTAAACAGCTGAATGACTATTGGCTATTTGCAGCAGAAGTTCATGCTAGCATTAACAGCGTCAACTCACGGTCAGTCCAGAATATATTTCATCACCCCACATACAAAGAAGAAAGCAGAAATGTGAAAAGAATATTCTGACAAATTACTGAACACAGAAGAACTAAGGGAATTAAAAAAGGAAATAAAGAAATTAGTGAAGCTGAAGTAGAAGAACTCACTATAGAAAATGTAAAAGAGGCAATAAGAAACTTAAAAAATAAAAAGGTGGCTGGAACTCATGGAATATATCCAGAAGTAATAAAATATGAAGGAAATAAACTACTGAATAGAATGTATGAACTGGTAAGACAAATCTGGGAGGAGGAATGGATACCTGAAGAATGAAAAGAAACAATAATAGTTCCTATAGACAAAAGTGGAGACAAAGATAGGTGTGAGAATTACAGGGGAATAGCACAGGGAAATGCAGCTTACAAAATTTTGTTGAATATAATATTGGGAAAAATTAAAACATATATTGAAAAAGTTTTGGGAGGGAAAATCTGTAATTGACAACATACTTGCATTGAAAATAATAAATGAGAAACTTTGGGAGTATAATCAGAGTGTACAATATTCATTTATTGAGTTTCAAAAGGCATGACTCTCTACACAGAGATACACTATGGGAATGTATGAAAGAATTTAAAATTCCTGCTAAATTAATAAATATGTGTAAAACACGTGTACAAAAGACAAGAAGTGCGGTTAGAATAGAAGGAACATTGTCATCTTTTTTTTGAAAGTAAAACAGACCTGAAACAGGGTGACCCTTTATCGCCAATATAATTTAATTTGGGATTACAAAAAGTGATACAAAGTATAAAAATGGTTCCTAGTGGTATAAGGATTTGTAAAGAACAACTGAATGTATTAGCATATGCAGATGACATTGCATTTATTGGAAAAAATGAAATAGAAATAAGAAAACGTTTTGTAGAAATGGAAAACATTGCCAGAAAATTCGGACTACAGATAAACCAAGAAAAGACAAAATACAGGGTGTCCCAGGAGGAATGTGCCAGACTTCGGGAGAGTGTTCCTTATGTTAAACTATACCGATATAACCCAAAACACCTATATCCAAAGTTGAACGGTTACGGAGATAAT
>Ga0123355_10005827_pt1 | contig 18119 bp, 15 predicted proteins | sample TergutEmb28metaG_3_FD_89872 | JGI IMG/M metagenome (GOLD analysis project Ga0123355, IMG submission 89872) | Embiratermes neotenicus P1 segment gut microbial communities from Petit-Saut dam, French Guiana - Emb289 P1 | ecosystem: Host-associated > Arthropoda: Insects > Digestive system > Gut ... | reverse complement strand
TGAGGAATTTAAAGGCACAGGCAACATGGAATTGGTATTGGATCGCCGCCTGTCGGAAAAGCGCATTTTTCCTGCTATTGACATCAACAAATCAGGCACAAGGCGTGAGGAAGTGCTGCTGACACCAAGAGAGCTTGACGCGTTGTATAATCTGCGCCGCCGCATGGGCAACGTCTCAATTCAAGAGTTTAACGAGCAGGTTGCAGACATGCTGGTGCGGACACGAAGAAATACAGAATTTGTGGAGACTGTGGCAAAGCTGGTGTGATTTATACAATGTACAGCTATAGCTATAGCTGTTGCTATAAGCCAAAGATACGGTGGTGATTTTTCTGGACATACGCGCTTTGTTGTTCTCCATTCCCGGCGTGATAATCGCTGTGACCATCCACGAATACGTCAAAAGCCTTACTGCATATCAGCTTGGCGACAAAGCGATTAAAGAGCAAAAGCGGCTGTTTCCTAATCCATTTAGGCATATAGACCCCTTGGGTGCAATTTTTATGCTGCTTTTTGGTTATGGCTGGGCAAATCCGGTGCGTATCAAGGTTTTTCCGCCTGCAATACGCAAAAAAGCCATCACAATCATTGTGCTAATGCCGTTTTTTGTTAACGTCCTTGTTGGCGCGGCACTCGAAATTGCCCGCGGCCTTATTATTCTGCACTTTGCCGGTCAGCCCGGCGCGAATTTGAATCAATTGATTACTATCTTAGAGATTCTGCGCCAGGCCGCTGTTTTTAATATCAGCTTTGCTTTTTTCAATCTTTTGCCAATTTTTCCATTAGACGGCATGATGCTTATTACAGCCTATTCCCCCATTGCGGGCATGAAATTGGCGCAATCCGAAGGGGCATTGCAAATCGGATTGATTTTTGCGATTATTTTCGGCATTGCGGCGAGGATTTTTGACAGAATTGTTATATTATTGCTGGGTGCGTTGAGTTTTTAAAGCCAATCTGATGTCATCCAATTCATCCTCTGTGGGGCGGCAAAATTCGCCGCTATCCAGGCCCATTTTTGCGCGTTTGCCATCTGCCAGCGGGTGATATGGCAGCAAATGCACACTTTCGTGCCTGATTTTGCTACAAATATCAGCCAAAGCGGCAATATGTGCATCATCCATGTTGACCCCACCAATAATCGGAAAGCGCAACCAAATCCGTGTTTCTGCGCTGTTTAGCTTTGTCAAATTTTCTAAAATAATTTTATTGTCAAGACCGGTGTATTTTTTATGCGCGGCAGGGTCTGTCAGCTTTACATCATACAAAAATAAGTCCGCATTTGGCAAAATTTGCTCAAAATCTTGCCAATTTACATGCCCGCATGTGTCTATTGCCACAGAAATGCCCTCTTTCCTACATGACTGCGCAAGTTCGACAAGAAAATCAATATGCACCATGCACTCTCCACCGGAAAATGTCACGCCGCCGCCTGTTTCGTCGTAAAACCGCCTGTCGCGGCGTATTATTGCCATCAGCTGCGGCACCGTATATAGCACTGCATCCGTACTATCGGCCTGTAACCCCTCAGGGTTATGACACCATGCACAGCACAGCGGACAGCCCGCAAAAAATACAGTCGTCCTGATGCCGGGTCCGTCGTGTGTCGAATACCTTTGGATGTTAAAAATTGGTGCTTGCAGCATTTTTATTTGCATAACGCTATTCCCCCTCCTGTTTCGCTATCTTTTCACAGAAAATCGCACAAACATGTTGACAATTGCTGTATTGAAGTTTATAATATTAGAAATCTGGGTAATTCCAGAGAAATCCAGAGAAATCCATTACAAGCTATAGGAGGTCAAGTAAACAATGAGCATTTTTTTTGACAACAACAATAGCAGAGATTTCACGTGGTCCCTTCTTGGAGATATTGAGCTGGGACGCGGTGATTTGGGGCAGGAAATGCCCGTTGTGCTGTATCGCCTGATGCAGTTTACGATTTTTGATGTGATGAGTAAGGATTTTGGCAAGGCCGCGGCAAATAATTATTTCCGCCGTGCCGGCTATCTCGCGGGAAGTGAATTTGCCAAAAATGTCCTGGACCTTTCTTTGGACATAAATGCCTTTTTGTCGCATCTGCAAACGCAATTAAAAATCCTGAAAATCGGCAAAATGCGCGTCGAGGACATAGATACCGAGACAGGCAAAATGATTATCGTTATTGAAGAAGACCTGGATTGCAGCGGTCTGCCTATTACCGGCGAAACGGTCTGCTCTTACGACGAAGGCTTTTTGGCGGGAGTGCTGTTTGTCTACACAGGCAAAAACTATGTTGTTACAGAAATCGATTGTTGGTCTACCGGCGACCGCGTGTGCAGATTTGAAGCTAAGATAGAAGAATAGCCGGGACTGCCCATCATTATGTACTTATGCCTAGGGTGTAGAGATGAATAACACAGCCGAAATTTTGTTTGAATATCTGCGCGATGTGATTTATTCACCTCACAAAGCGAAATTGGACTTGTCCCAGCTTGATGAATCTTTTGTTAAGCTGGGACAGGGTCTGGTTTTTCTCGCCCAATGCTTTGAGGAATGCAATGAATTTGCCAAAAGCCTGTCCAAAGGCAATCTCGATACAACCACACCGCCGCCGCAAAATATGCTGGCAGGCCCCTTAAAATCCCTTCACGCCAGCCTCAGGCATTTGACGTGGCAATCCCAGCAGGTGGCAAAGGGCGATTATGGCCAACATGTAGATTTCATGGGAGAATTTGCCAATGCCTTTAATACAATGATAGCACAATTATCAGAGCGTGAACAAAAACTGGAATTTGAAGTGGAGCAAAGTGAGCAAAACGCCAGAAGCCTAGAACTTGCAAATCAATTGCTAACTAACATCACCCAATATATCGACCAGCAGATTTTCGTTGTGGATGCTGATGATTGCGAGATTTTAATGTCTAATGCCTCGGCAGATGCAGAAATTGCGGCAGATGCCGCATATTTGAAAAAAGTGCTGGATTTGCTGGCTCAACTTCCCGCAAACGATGACCGTACCCGCACAGAACACTATACTGTCGAAATCACCCTAGAACATGGTGCAGATAATGACGCTGATGTGCGTTATCTTATCGTTAACTGCCACGTGCTTTCGGTTAAAGACAGGCGTGTTAAGGCACTGATTATCAGCGACATCAGCCAGGAAAAAATCCGCCTTAAACTGCTGGAGGATCATGCCTACCACGACCCGCTGACAGGCGTTTTCAACCGCTATCAAGGCATGAGTACGCTGGAGCGGTGGGTAGCCGATAAAGTCTCGTTTTCTCTGGCCTTTTTTGACTTGGACAATCTTAAATACATCAACGACATTTTTGGACACAGCGAAGGGGATACATTCATCATCAATGTTTCTCGTGCTTTTGATTTTATGCCAACAGACTCTATTATCAGCCGCGTTGGCGGGGATGAATTTATGCTGCTGATTCCCGGAGTGGGCTATGATGCGGCAAAGGAACATGTCCAACGCTTTTTGCAGAAAATTGGCAACCACCCGTATTTATCAGGCAAAAAATACACATACGCCGCCAGCTATGGCATTGTGGCCGTTGACGCGCAAAACGATATGTCGGCTGGTGAGATCCTTGAAATAGCTGACGAGCGCATGTATGAAAATAAGCGTGAAAACAAGCGGGGACGCAAACATACCTAATCCCCTCCTAAATCATTGACTCCTCCCAAGCCCCGTGCGGTGCCACACCAAGCATCGCAGCAACAGTTGCTGCCACATTGGCAAGGCCATATTGCCCCTGTTTTAACACAAATTTTTGTGTATTATCATAAATAATAAACGGCACAGGATTCAGAGTGTGTGCGGTTTTTGGCTGCGTGCCTTTTTTTGTTTCATCAAACATCTCGTCAGCATTGCCGTGGTCTGCTGTGATAACAAGGGCTGCGCCATGCTCGTCAGCGGCGGCCATCAGGCGGCCAAGGCATAAGTCCACAGACGCAACGGCAATAGTGGCGGCCTGCATGTTGCCTGTGTGACCAACCATGTCACCCGCTGGGAAATTTGCGCGGATAAAGCCGTATTTGCCGCTTTTAATAGCATCAATGACGGCATCGGTGGTTTCGGCGGCTTTCATCCATGGCCGCTCCTCAAACGGCACAACGTCTGATGGAATTTCATGCCAGGTTTCAAGGCTCTCCGAAAATTTTTCTGATTTATTGCCATTCCAAAAATAGGTAACGTGACCGAATTTTTGTGTCTCCGACACGGCATACTGCGTGATGCCGGCTGAAATCAACTGCTCTGCCAATGTATGCTTTATATCAGGCGGTGACACAAGGAAATTGCGCGGCAGCTGCAAATCCCCGTCATATTGCAGCATACCTGCATAAAACACCAATGGCACAACACCCCTGTCAAATTTATCAAATTCAGGGCCGGTATCAAATGCCATGGACAGCTCTATCGCTCTGTCGCCACGGAAATTGAATAGCACAACAGCGTCATTGTCCGTAATTTTGCCAACAGGGCAGCCATCTTTGGCAATTACAAAAGCGGGCAAATCCTGGTCGATTATAGCGGGATTTTGCACACGTGCGGCATTAATTGCATCAGCCGCAGACGCAAAATGCGCCGCATCGCCGTGAACATGTGTGTCCCAGCCCGCCTTGACCATTGGCCAATTTGCGCCGTATCTGTCCATGGTGATGGTTTGCCTTCCGCCGCCCGATGCAATTTTTGCGCAAAATGTGCTGTCAGAAAGGCGTGCAAGCTCTGCCTCCAGCTTGTCCACATATTGCAGGGCAGATTGTGCGGGTACATCACGCCCATCAAGCAGGATGTGGACACGCACAGCGGGCAGGCCATCCACTTTGGCCTGCGTTATCATTGCAAGCAGATGGTCAATATTGGAATGAACATTGCCGTCACTTAGTAAGCCAATGAAATGCAGGGTTGATTTGTATGATTTGACATTGCCGGACAATTGCGTCCACGTAGCAGAGCGAAACATGCCGCCGGACGAAATACTCTCGTTAACCAGTTTTGCGCCCTGCGCATAAATCTGTCCGCATCCCAAGGCATTGTGACCCACCTCAGAATTGCCCATATCGCTGTCTTCAGGCAAACCAACGGCAGTGCCGTGTGCCTTAATAGAAATCCAAGGGTGGTTTGCAAACAGCCCATCCAAATTTGGCGTGTCTGCGGCGGCCACAGCATTGCCGGGGGTCGCCGCCGCAAGGCCGATGCCGTCCATTACAATAAGCACAAGGGGTTTGTTAGTTTTTGACATTATGTCCTCCTGATGTTTTAATGTTAGTATACCACATAACAGACGTGCCGACAACAATCAGATAGAAGTCCGCGTACAGCTCGCAATTTCCCTGTTTTGATATACAGCCGGGATTCGGATGACAGGCATGAAGCAAATGTTAGAATTCCGTAACATGACTGTAACGCTGATGTGCTATAATTGCATATGAAGAAATCAATTGTCAAAAACATTATCATCGGCATTTTGTTGGCGACTTGCGCCATCCTTACTGTCCGTCTCTGGTTTGGTGGTATGCCCGCCTTGGGTCTGCTGCCGCATCTTGCCGCACAGGCGCAGGGTGTGGCGGGTTCTGCCCATCATCACATGGCGCGGCAAATGGTTGAATCAGCCGCTTTTGAAATTGGGCTTGCAGGCGGCGAGGGGCTTGTTGTGCATGGTGATATTGCACACGAGGCGGGCTGGCAGCTGATGATAGCCGCAATCACAGAGCTTATTAGAAGCGGCACACACAGCCACAATGGCGCGTTGGCCGATTTTGCGAATAGCGGCGAGAGTTATGTCGCAATTACGTACAATTTTACTATGCCAACAGGATTTTTCAGAGAGCATTTTGGGCAAAGGGCGGGCTTTTTGTCCTCTGTGTTCGCAGGGTTCGAGGGGCTTTTTGTCTCACGCGGCACGGCTGATACACTCACATTCCATTTTATTAACAATTCCGGCAACACTTTTCACGCATTTTCGCTGGTGGATACCGAAATTTACGCCGATTTGACTCGTTTTTTCGACGAAACCCGGACTCAATTGCAATATGCGGGCGACATTTACTTTTCCATTCATGAATCAACAAATCCTATAGGAGAGTTGCGCCGTGCCATTGTGCAGGATTTTGTCAGCTTCCTTTTTCCTAATCCTAACGCCATTGTTGCCTCTACTGTCAATAATGTCTACACATATCGCGACAATTTGCGCGTTGTGAAGTTTTATCCCAATAATATCGTCAAATACAGCACCATCATCAATCGCGGATTAAGTACAGGCAATGCCACGTTTACAACGTCATTTTTGGCGGCACTGGATATGGTGGCCAGAGATCGCGCCGCCATGGATGCCCTTGGCACGCCCATGAATCCCGTTGCTTTTATGAGGTACACACAAAACAACGGCCTTTTTACATTTTACTTTGAATACGTCGTTGATGGCACGATTTTCCATCTTAACGGCAGGTTTTATCCCCTGCAACATGCAATTGAAATAGAGGTGACAAGCAATACTGTTGTACGCTACAGACGCCTGATGCTGAATTTTGCGATTGTCGAGGTGGAATATGAATACTGATCGTGTTAAAAATATTTTGATTGTTTTGCTTAGCATCATCATACTGGGCCTTGCCTACATGATTTTTGTGGAGGAAAACAGGCACACCCTGTCCGCCGCACAAGAAGACGCAATTGTGGCACTATTAGCACGCGATGACATCCAATTTTCCGCTGAAATGGTAACAAACATGCGTCCCATGCGCCAAATGCAGCTGGAGCATTATGAATATGACATCCCCGACCTGGTAGCGCGTTTTTTCGGCGAAGCCGCCACTGATGGCAGTTTGCGCGTCGAATACGTCTTTGATGGTGTAATTTTTGAAACTGATTGCCGCGCAATGTCTTTTAGTACAATGAACAACACCATTGTTTTTGAAATTCCTGACGGCATCACTAATGACGACTTTGATGCGGCATCGGGTGCCGTTGCTGCCAGGGCATTGGCAGAGTGGTATGTGCAAGAACTTCTTGCTCCGCCCAGTAATATGACTTTTTTTCGCCAGGAATTTAATCACAACTGGGACTATGTTTTCGGCTTTTTTTCAACCTATCGCGGCCACATTCTGTATAACGACCATATCCGCGTTACCGTAGCAGACCGCGGCATCACCCACATCCTGTATTCCCGCGTTTATAACCCTGTGCTGACAGGCGATGCCCTTGCTGTTGTCTCTCCCGATGAAGCTCTGCTGTCCCTGCTTAATCATCTGCGCCACGTCATGCAAATTGAAGGGCGAATAGTAGTAGGCGATATGTACACCGCATATTTTTTAGCAGGACAACACGGCCAGCACGTTGCTGTGCCGGTCTATGTTTTTACAATAGCCCTGGGTGCAAATCTGGAGCTAAGATTTAACCACATATTTTGCGCGCATACGAATAGGCATATATGGCATGAGATAATTCGTTAGAGGTTAGAAGCTAGAGGTTAGAGGTTAGAGGTTAGAGGTTAGAAAAAAGCCGTTGCTTATCATTGCGGGCAACGGCTTTTTTCTGGCTTCTAACCTCTAACCTCTAAAACATCTTCCCCCCTGAAAACATCATCATAAACAGCAACATCATCATCATGTTGTTGTCGCCAAACATGCCGGGGTTCATAAGTAATAAAATCATCAACAGCATCATGCCGTTGTCTCCCTGCATTCCGCCAAAGGGCATGTGTGCTCCCGCCATAGGATTGTTCATACGAAGTACCTCCGAAAGATAATCTTACGTAACATCCTATTGCTGATGTTGCCAAATATTGCATGTCATGACAAAATAGTACAGGCGAATGCGGAAGTTGATTGATATATGCTTATAAACACACCACGACAAACGCATGGACATACTGATTTGAGAGATTATATGTAAGTGATAATCCCCCGCCTCTGTCATCCTGAGCAAAGCGAAGGATCTTGTTCTTGCATTGCACAGAAGATCCTTCGCTTCGCTCAGGATGACGGTATTAATTATCACCCTTGACGCTCGTGTTTCTTATGATGCACAAAAGGCACGATTGCATCATTATCGGGCATATTTTGTATTTCAACAGGCATTTTGTTTGAAACAGGGCGTGTGTTCGGTTTAAAATGGACACCACTTGCTATACAAATCAATAAATTATCTTATCAGCACCACCTTCGACAGCCGCGCGGCCACCACAATGCGCGTATCCTCCGTTACATTAGTGCAGGTTGAAAGTATCAGCATATTGTCATCTGCCGTGGCGGCAACACCTGTTTCGTATATGCGTCTGCGCATGATTTCTGTCACCAAATCGCCGAATTCGTCTCGGTCCTGAAAATCTACTTGAATGTAATCAAAATCAATTCTGGTTTGGAACACGGAAAAAATCCGATAGACAAGCACTTGCTGGTCTGTGATGATAGTGATATACGGATGCGCTTGGAAAAAGTCCTCGCGCATATAATAACGCAAATCATGGAACATTGCGCCGTTATTCATGTTATGTCCAAAAATTATTGTGTTTTTGTCGGAAAATTGCCGTGAATTGCGATAATCAAGAAACAAAGCACCATTTAAATTGCGGTTGCCCATAGCATCGCGATACAAATAATATGAATTGTCAGGCCCTTGCACCACCACGTTATTAACGTTTGTCCCCTCTATATACAAAAACGCCACAATGTCGGAGTTGCCTGTGCGTTCCCTCTCCCGCGCCAGCGGCGATATGTCAAAGGCCGCCGACATCGCTGTAACGGCCACATGCGCCGCCACTTGCCCCACTTCAGATGCAATATACTCATCATCCAGCACATCTGCCGCCGCAATGGCATCGCTGATGTCCAGCATCTGGTCTGCAAACACTTCCAGCGTGTCACGTGTGTTTGCCGCCGCCACTTGCCCATCGCGCCACCACAAATAATAATCATAAGCAAAATAGGCAAAAGCCCCGCCAAAAATCACCACAGCAGCCACAGCAATCACCAAAACAACATTATTCTTCTTAGAATTCTTCTTCGACCTCTCCATAGCCCACAACCTCCAAAAAATTTACTCTCTACTCTCTAGTCTCTAGTATCTAGTCTCTAGTCTCTAGCACCGTACCTCACAGCCTCATAATCCCCTGTCAGCACATCAATATCCTCCTGCTGCCGTATCAAATCCGCGATGGCATCTGGTGTGTGATGCTTTTGTACGTCAACGCCTTGTTTTATGTGACTGCGCACCTTCTTGATATACGCACGGCGCAGGGGATGCTTTATACTTGCACGCAGCCTGGGTATAAACATAGCCAAATCCCGCGCGGAAAATTTCATTCTGACCAGCTCGTCATCCGAAATGGCGATGTCGTCACCTTCATCACGTCGCCTTCTGTTGGCCAATGCCCTGCCAACGCCCAACGCCATCAGTATAATGGATATTATCACAAATACAAACAGTACCGCCGCAAATACATACCATGGCCATTCCGTTAATACCTCAACGGAGACCTGCTCATCGCCCCAGACCTCGGCGTATACATCTCCAACGGTCGGAATACCTTCTAAATCGATTATGGCCTCGTCGCCATATCGCCGGTTGGGGATATAAAACATTGGCAACTGCATTATAAGATTAGCAATTGCACCCAAAAAGCGCATAAACATTGCCATAACGGGCCCTAAAACCATCATAATGACAGCAATAACGACCAAAACCACGGAAAAACCCGACACGACTTTGTTGTTATTTCTGAAAATATTGCTGTCTGCCTCTCCCGCTGTGCCAAATACGCGCAAATTGGCGTGCAGATTATCCATCTGAATATATACCACACCGGCCGCCATAACAAGCAAAATTGATAGCCTTGTAAACAAATCCAGCCCATATAGCTGATAGTTGTTTCGACTTGCCATGGCATTTGACATGATGTGTGCAGCGGCAATGACGATGACAATGCCGATGATTTGCCCGAATTCAAAGCGCAATTCACCTTTTATGGCAATAAGCACAGAAAATGTTGCCGCAACAGCCATAAACATAGCCGTCATAACAGCAAGCGGCACGTCACTAACACTAAACAACAAAAACGGCAGAGCAATCAGCACAATGTGACCCGCCACAAAGGCAGGCACATTCCTGACCCATCGGCGCATTGCGTACATAGCAAAAAACGGCAAAACAAGCGGCAAAAATGCCCAGGCCACACGATGTGAGGACATGCTGAAAACAACCGAGAAAATGTTGAAAATCAATACAAAAACAATCAAATTTGACAACAATTCCATTACCAGCCGCCGCCTGCCCATATCCTCAACCCCATCTACTCTCTAGCTTCTACTCTCTACTCTCTACTCTCTACTCTCTAGCACTGTACCTCACAGCCTCATACGCCGCCGTCAACACATCAATGTCCTCTCGCTCGCGTATCAAATTTGCAATCACTTCCGGCGTGTGACTGCGTTTTATCTTTGTACCCTGTTTGATGTGACCACGCACTTTTTTGATATACGCACGCCGCAAGGGATGCTTGATACTCCCCTTGCGCCTGGGCAAAAACATTGCCAGATCCCGTGCGGAAAATTTCATTTGAGCCATTTCGTCATTTGTGTCCGCAATGTCTCTATCATCAATGCGTTGCCTTTTGCGGGCTAATGCCCGACCGATGGCTATTGCTATCAGTATGATGGCAAATGCACCCAGCACCGCCGCACCTAATATCCATGGCGAATCTATCGTCGAGGCATCAGCGTTATGCCCATCATACAATGCTGCGGCATGTGCGTCTCGAATCGTTGGAATACCTTCGACATCTACAGGAGATGGCTGGTTTGGGATAAAAAATATGCGAATCTGCATCATAATGTATGCAATTTGGCCCAAAAAGCGCATGAATATTGCCATAAACGGCCCAAATAGCATCCCAACTGTCACAATTGCCACCAAAGCCGCCGAAAAACCTGATACCACCTTGTTGTTATTTTTGTAGACATTGCTGTCCGCCTCGCCTGATGTGCCGAATATGCGCAAATTGGCGTGTAGATTGTCCATCTGCACATATACAATGCCCGCCGCAATAACAAGCAAAATTGACACACGTGTGAACATATCCAGCCTATATACCTGATAATTGCCGTTATATGCCATTGTATTTGCCGCAATATGCGCTACAGCTATCAAAACCACAACGCATATAACCTGCACAAGCTGAAATCGGCGTTCGCCTTTAATTGCCGCGATAATTGAATAAAGAGCCGCCACAGCCATAAAGCCAATCACCATAAACGCATGTGCCACATCCCGAACAAGCAAAAGCGGCAGGGCAACCAACACAAAGTGACTCACTATAAGCACAGACATCCTTCTAACCCGCCGCCGCAACAGATACATGGCAAAAAAGGGCACAGCCAAAGCCAAAAAACCCCACGCCACACCATGAGCATTGATGCTATACACCACCGAAAGAAAGTTAAAATACAAAACAAAAACAATCAAATTAGCCAAAACTTCCATAATCAACCGTCGCGTCCCCAATAACCTCAACCTCCTTCCAGTCTCTAGTCTCTAGTCTCTAGAACCGTACCTCACAGCCTTATAAAGCTCCGTCAATTCCCTAATGTCCTCATACTTAGCCACCATTTCCGCAATTTCCTCCGGCACGTGATGCCGCATTACATTCACGCCGCGCCGCATGTAAAAATTGACTTTGCGGATGTACGCGCGGCGCAGGGGATGCTTGCCGCCCATCCTAAGGCGCGGCAGAAATGTTGCCAAATCTTTGAAATCAAATTGCAGATTGGATGTGTCCTGCTCAAAGCCGCCAAAAGTCACAGTTTCGCGCCGTTTGCGCAATAGCCTTATCAAACGTCTGACAGCAAACGTAATCGCCAAAAATAAGCCAATGACAACGCCAACGACAGCAAGGCCGCCCGCAAACAACATCAGCACCCTGGCTAATAATGTAAGCAAACTTTCTGTTCCATAATATCCATCACGCTCTCCGGCTTCAATGTCATGTATGTATTCTTCCCAGCCGCCGCCGAGCTGTGCATCAGGCAAAAACAAGTTTACAATCCATGCAATTGCTGTCATTATGCCGGAAAAAAGCCACGCAAAAGCATCTACTGCAATACGTGCAAAACCAATTATCGCCTCGGGAAATACCACAAACACAATAGCGACCGCCATAGCCAAAGCAGTAAAGACCCACGCAAGAATGTTGTTTTGTCTGAACACGCCTTTTTCTGCCCGCCCGCCGCCTGTACCTCTATATACGCTAAAATTATAGTCAAAGTTGCCCATTTGTACGTGAATTATCGTTGCCGCCATGACAATTACAGCAGATGTGATTATAACGGCATTAACGCCGAATATGTCGCCCTGCGGATTTACTCTGAAATCCAATGCCACATATGCCAAAGTGATTAGCAAAATTATGATTGTACTGCGACCAAATGCAGGTTTAAATTCGCCCATATCAAGGCAAATTGCCGAAAACACCACCGATGCTACAGCAAAGAAAAACACCATAATTGCCGCGCTGTTGTCTGATGGTATAAAAAAGGCGGTTAATATGCACAAAATATTCAGAATAACGCACAATTTTATGCTTTTAATCAGTTTTCGCAGCACAAACAACCCAAAAAAGGGCATCACCATGAGCAAAAATTGCCAAGGAAATGTGCTGTTAAAACCAACATAGGCGGCGGCAAAAACATTGAAAAACAAGGCAAATGCAACAACATTGCCCAGCACATCCATCACAAATTGCCGCCTGCCCATATCGTCACCTCATTTTTTTGGCCGGTTGTTTTAGCCGTCTCTTCCGTATCGCACACCTTCATAAACATCCGTCAGCTCGTCAATATCTTCAATGTGGCGGATACGATCCGCAATTACTTCAGGGGTATATGACGGCAAAATCATTGTGCCCTGCTTGATATGACTGCTCACCTTTTTGTAATAGGCCTTGCGAATGGGATGCTTTGGCGCAAACGTAAGGCGCGGAAAAAAGGCCGCCAGGTCTTTTAGCGAAAATTTCAAATTATCAAAAGAATCGTCATGCGGTCTGCCGCTGCCATCGCGCAATTTTGACCGCCTGTATTCAAGATACCTTTTGATAATTGTGATAACGCCGGCCAAAATGCCGATAAACACGCCGGCAAGAACAAATCCGCCGATTATCAAGAAAATTAGCTCACCCGGCGGGTCTTCTTCAAGTTCGTCCTCAAAAAAATCCAATCCAACGCCAAAGTCCTCGTCCCTATCAGGAGGGTCCATACGCTCTATTTCCGGAAGTAATATGCCGGCAATAAAAACAACAAAACGCACGATTTGATTAAACAAAAAGACAACAGGCCGCCACAATGCCGCCACAATGCGGCCGCCCGGCACAAACAGCGCAATAATAGCGGCAATAGCCACAAGTGCGGAAAAGCCGATAACAAGCATGTTATTGACATCAAAAACTTTTTTTTCCGTCTTTCCGCCTACCTTTTTGCGAATCAAACTCAAATCAAAATGCAGATTGTCCATTTGCACAAAAAGTATCACAGAAATCAAAATAATTAGTGCTGAAATCGTCGCAACGTGTGTAGAACCCTGCAAATATCCCGTGATGTTCATGACATTGTTCATTGCCATAAAGCCGATGAAAATCAGCAACACCGAAATTACAGCCGTGCTGAATTTCATAAGATGCTCGCCTTTAATAAGCATAAAAATCGAATATATCACGGACAAAACGGAAAAGACAAAGACAGTCCACATTGCAACGCCGCTGAAGATAAACAATGGTATTACGATGAAAACAAGATGCAGTAATAAAGAAATTCCTGTGTCTTTAATCAGCCTGCGTATCACAAAAAGGCCGTAAAACGGCAGAGCAAGCAGCAAAAACCACCAATTCATTGCCCTGCTGATGCCTGCATAAAAAATGAAAAACACGTTAAAAAACACAACAAACGCAACAAGATTTGATAACAATTCCATCAGAAGCCGTCTTTTTTCCATAAAATCACAACGCCTCCCATGTTTTTATTCTGTCCGTTTCAATCACGTCGATTTTGTCGCCCTTTTCAACAGGCACAACAGCAATATAATCCAGACCGCGTGCCTGCATGTCCTCTAATGCCTGTACAAAATCCTTTCCGTGGTAGCTGGAAATAATCAAATACACAACATCGCTGTCCGTAAGCTCGTACAACTGCGGTACTAAGGGTGCTGCGCGGAAAAAGACGTCAACGCGGGCAAGCCCCTCTAAAATCGAGTGCAAATGCGCCGAGCTGTTGCCGCCGCTGATTTTGATTTGGTTGCCCATATAGACATCCGCGCCATTGGTGAAAAAGCTCACTCTAACATCCTCATTGATGTATCTGCTGGCAACGGTCGCCGCCATGCGTATGCCTTGCTCATATAGCTCATAATTCGGATATTTGGTGTAATGGTCTACATTTAACACAATTTCAAGCCGCTTTGCGGCTGTAGGCGCGTAAATATTGACCATCAGCTGCTGCGCCACGGCAGATGCCTTAAAATTGACATTACGCAAAGGGTCTGTTGGGCTGTATTCCCTGATGCCCTTAAATTCAAATGGGTCCGGGTTTATGAGACTATTAGAGAGCATAGCGGCATCAAGGGATTTGTACACCATGTCCAGTTCATCCAAATCCTGTAAAATCCTTGGAAAAACTGTCAGCTCCGAATTGCATTGATAGCTGTCCACAAAACGCTTGGTATGCAGAAGATTATTGCACGTGACATTCACGTTACGCAGGCGATAAAACCCGCGCTTTCCGCACACAAAGCGCAGTCTGCGCCGCACACTTTGATACATCATCACGCTAAAAAGCGCGTTTTGGCTTCTAAATTCGGCCGAAGTATCCACCGCATCATCAAAAACCAAGTGTTTTGACACCTGATAGCGCATCAAAATCCAAGGCAGAGGTAATATTTTTTTATTTGAGAGTTCTTGCAACAAATACATGCTGTCACCCTCAAAAGCCTCTTTGGATGCAAAACGGACGTTAAGCAAAAGCCCCTCGCGCCAAAATCTGCGATACAGGGTACTTTGCAGTAAAATAAGCCCCATAACCACCAGAACCATGACCAAAATAACCATGTGACACCTCCTGATTCATTTCAGATAGATTCAGATAGGGACTATCTTGCCGCTTTAACTTTCCAGTCCTCAACGGGTGCTGTGGTGCTGTTGACAATTTCTTCAAGAATGGCCAGCACCGCGGATTGCCTGCTGCGAATGCCGCCTTTCAGGATAATTCTGTGTGCAAATACATACGGCACCAGGTTAAGTACATCTTTTGGCGTGACGTAATCTTGCCCAATGATAGCGCAGTACGCCTGTGCCACACGCGCTATTGCCAGAATGCCCCGCGTCGAAATGCCTAAAACAATGGCCTCATGGTTTCGTGTGCCTTGTGCCAAATCGACGATGTATTTGTAGATGTCATCGTGAATAAACACGTTTTTAACAGCCCTTTGCATTTCCAACAAAACATCCGCTGTGCAGACTGCCTTGATGTCTTTAAGTGGTTCTTGTGTAACAAATCGCTTCAAAATCTGTACACTTTCCTCTGCAATAGGGTATCCAAGGTTAAGTTGTATCAAAAATCTGTCCAGCTGGGCTTCGGGCAGGGGAAAAGTGCCTTGGGTCTCAACAGGGTTTTGCGTTGCGATAACAAAATACGGCGATGGCAATTCATATGTTGTGCCATCAACTGTAATCTGCCGCTCTTCCATAGATTCTAATAGGCCGGATTGCGTCCGCGGCGTAGCGCGGTTAATTTCGTCGGCCAAAATTATATTGCTGAACAGACTGCCCTTGCGGAAAGTAAAATCGCCTGTTTTAGGGCTAAAAAAGTTGATGCCTGTCAGCTCTGACGGCAGTAAGTCCGGCGTGAATTGCACGCGGGAAAAATCGCAGTCAAAAGACTTTGCAAGGGCCTTTGCCAATACAGTTTTGCCTGTACCCGGCACATCTTCCAAAAGCACATGCCCGCCGGCCAGCAAAGCCGCCATCACCAGTCGAATCTCTTGGTTCTTACCCAAAATCACAGTCTCCACGTTGCTTACAACGTTCATGGCCGATTCTTGCACTTTAGTCAGCTCCACAACATCCCTCCGAAAAGTCAAAATAATTACTGTTTAATTATACACTAAATTCAAGATAAATGCAATACTTTTGCTGTAGAGGATTTGACATTGCATTATCTATTGTAGTGACGCAGAAGTGTTACCTGACTATAGCTAATATTGTAGGGGACGCCGCCCTCGGCGTCCCATGGACGAACGTACATGCTCCCCGGGGGGATCTACTCAATGCCCGTGTCGCACCTGCATTAAGAACGTAACGCACCACTACCTGCGGAAAATCGTGTATACAGCAGTTTGACTTTTTGTAGTCCATCTGCGAGTCGAAAATCGCCACGCTTTAAGGCGTTTTCGGCGAAGTAGAGGGGCTAACAAAAATCAAACTGCTATCATAATGATCGGGACGCCGAGGGCGGCGTCCCCTACGCTTACAAATAATTACATTCTGGGTTGCGGGTGTTGCTGTCATCCCGATCTACCACTACTGTCATCCTAACCACCACTACTGTCATCCTAACCACTACTACTGTCATCCTGAGCGAAGCGAAGGATCTTGCTCTTTCTACCATCATGAGATCCTTCGCTTCGCTCAGGATGACAAATAGGCCGCTCAGGATGACAAATAGGCATTACGTGTCTCGCCAAAATTTTGTGCTTGACAAATCTGCGCAAATATTTTATCATAGTTCATGGAACAATTTGCGGGTGTGGTTCAATGGTAGAACATCAGCCTTCCAAGCTGATGACACGGGTTCGATTCCCGTCACCCGCTTTATTGATAGACAAAAACCCCCTATATCAAGGGGGTTTTTGTACGTTTTTGCGCGTTGCGACATAATATTACCTCAGCATTAGCCAGCCTCGCGAAAAATCCACAAGAATATCCGCGCCTGTGACTCTGTGGATGTCAATCATGGAAAAGAAAACCTCGCCGTTTATCACTCGCTCATTGCCTTTTAGTTCAAGTTCATCCAGATGCCGCTGTGCTAGCCGCATATCGTATACCAACGCCCGCAACGGCACATAAAAATACGCATCCATCATAAATGCCCTAAACGGCGAACGCATCACCTGATTTGCACGCCGCACGCCGCCATGCCCATGCATGTTGTCAACAAAATCTATAAACCGCTCATGCCCGGCTGCCTGCCTGTATGCTTGCACAACTGCCTCAACATCATGCAGCCTAAATTTGTTCCCGCTATCCTCCAAATCATTATAGCTATGAAGCAAAACCGCCTTGATCCTTGGATAGTCATACAGCCGCGTGAAAATATACTCAATACGCTCTGCGGCGGCCTGTACAAAGTATGTGTTGCCATCTGCCGAATAATGCGAAACCCCTGTGCTGACAGCTAATGGCCGCTCTCGCTGATACAAAAAATAAAAAAAGTCGAGGTATGCAAAAAAATCCCGAAAATTGCCATTTCTGCATATATCATTATATGCAGTCAAATGTATCCAGTCTACAGCATCACGGCCGGGATAAAATTGCACCGAATCTGCCAGATTATCTGCGTCAAAGCCCCACACCATCGCCACATTAGGCGCGTAAAACTTAAATACACTCCGCGCCGCGCGAAAAAACGATATATACTCGCCTGCCAAAAAGCTATGTTCGCCCAGCAACGGAAATATACTCACAAAAACAGGCACAGCAAACCGCCCTGCGTCTCGCGCAAAATCCCGCAGTTGTTCAAACAAACCCTGGTCGCTGAAACACAGCTCTGCCGGTGCTTTTAACACAATAAAAGGTGCTTTTGCAGATGCAATGTTTTCAAGCACCCATCGCAGCGGATAATCCTCACCCAGCACCATCGTATGCACAAACATTGCGTGATTCACGCCTGTTTGCGCCTCAAAATCACGCAATCCGCTAAGTGTCCTGTCGCGGCCGATATACGCGCCCAAAAATGCGCCGCTAACAGGCTCGTGCCGCGCCAGCTCTTGATTTGTTACCTCAATTTTCAAATTCAGCGGCAGCATATTTGTTTCCGCTTCCGCAATTGTTCCGCGCGGTGCAACATCAGCTAATGTATACTCGCTT
>Ga0123355_10005826_pt1 | contig 18121 bp, 5 predicted proteins | sample TergutEmb28metaG_3_FD_89872 | JGI IMG/M metagenome (GOLD analysis project Ga0123355, IMG submission 89872) | Embiratermes neotenicus P1 segment gut microbial communities from Petit-Saut dam, French Guiana - Emb289 P1 | ecosystem: Host-associated > Arthropoda: Insects > Digestive system > Gut ... | reverse complement strand
TCACCTCTGCATCGGAATTATAGCACGACTGTACCGATTCTACAAAATTTGCAACGACTCATGCAATGATTTAGCGACAAACCAGAGATGATTTACAAACCAGCCTTGAAGTTATATATAGGCTTGATTACTTTAACAATATCCACAGTGTCGCCAATATTAGCAATAATTTCGTCCATTGGCTTATATGCAAATGGGGCTTCGTCAATGGTTCTTTTGCTGATGGATGAAGAAAATATACCCTCCATAGCTTCTTCGTATTGAGCAAGGGTATAACTTTCCTTTGTATTGCCGCGACTAAGCAAACGGCCTGCCCCATGCGGAGCGGAGCAGTTCCAATCCTCATTACCTTTGCCAACGCAAATAATGCTACCATCGCGCATATTCATTGGGATAATGACACATTCGCCTTTTTTGGCAGAAATCGCGCCTTTGCGTAATATCATTGTGTCCAAATCAATGTAGTTGTGAACGGTAGTGAACTGACTGTCAACTTTGAATTTCGCGCGCTTTTCCAGTTCTTTCACAATTACCTTTCGGTTTAATTCTGCGTATTGCTGAACTATGTTCATATCGTGAAGATAATCGCTGAGCAATTCGCCGTCGAGATATGCCATAAATTTCTCTGACCCGCGCCCGACCCGGCCTATATGCTTGTTAGCGGTGTCTTGATAGAAGTCTGCCACTTGTTTACCAAGATTCCGGCTTCCCGAATGGACGACAAGATACAGACGACCGTCATCATCTTTGCCCATTTCTATAAAATGGTTTCCTCCGCCAAGTGTGCCAATTGAAAACAATGCACGTTTCATATCAATATGTTTAGCACAACGCAGTGCTTTTAAGTCGAAGTCCATACCTAGACGGTGAGTATCCTTGCGTATCCTTAGCCCGGAAGGTATGTGCTGATGTACTGCTTGGTCGAATTGAAACAAATCAATTTCTTCATCTTTAAGTAGCACTGTTTCCATGCCACAGCCAATATCTACGCCAACTAACCCAGGCGATATTTTATCTGACATTGTTAGTGTTGTGCCAACTGTGCTGCCCATCCCGGCGTGAACGTCTGGCATAATACGAATTTTGCTACTAGACACAAATTCTTGATTTAGTAGATTGTAAATTTGTGCGATGGCTTTTTGTTCGATATTATCTGTAAATATTTTTGCGGTGCTGTATTGTCCTTGTATTTCTAACATGGTTCGCGTTCCTTTCTTGCAACGAGTTATCTGCCGACCAAAAGCATTTATGACATTAGCAGGATAACAAAAATTTGATTGTATTTTCATTTTATGGCTTGTGAACCAAAACTACAAGATAATTTACCTGTATAATCAAACTATATTAGATGACCAGATTAAGGTGTGCTTATTTCCGCAATACACAGAAGCCACTCTAGTTTGAGTGGCTTCCGGATAGCGATTTTGTTGTTTGAAAAAGCAACTGAAATCTACCAAATTCCTTTGAAAAAATTTTCAGTTATTCAGCTTTACTCGGTTTTGGCACTAAAACCCGCTCTGTGGAATACGATTTGGCGGCCTATTAGGGTTAAACACGGTAGTCGCTGTACTATCGCCCCCAATGATCCACTCGTCCGTACCAATAACGCGGCCCCCCGCGTCAACGCGATTTGCAAACATCATACCATTTGGCAAGTGTGCAATATGCGCCGGAAGTACATCTACATAAACCCGCGGGCGTTCTACAGAAGTAAATCCAGCCGGCACTTGTCCAAAGTGTACGATAAACTCTACAATGAACTCATCAGCGGCAAGCCCAAGATGCACCGGACGCAATTCAATTACATTGTTCCTTGTAGTGGAGAGATTATCTGCGACAACAATCTCGTTTCCTCTGTTGGTTGTAGCGATTATTCTATAGCGTAGTGAGTGATTAAACGTACCAGTTACAAGCCTATCCACACGCACGGCATTAACTGGCAGAATATCACGCCAGAAGAAGTCTGCAAGGGGTACAGTGGAATCGTTGCGGATAATAGGAATATCATATCTGATGCTATGCCCCTGCATGGCTTCCTGCGGGCCGGTTTTGCGGATAGTTACGCCCATATTTGCAGAGAAATTCGGAAAGGTTGTACGTACTATCTGTCCCTCGAACTCAATCTCAAAATGAATTTCTTGAGGATTCACCATGTAAAACATCGGTGCGGCTACTTCTACTGCAATATAACGACCAAGCGGCAACGGCCTCGATACAGCCATACCACGGTCGTTTGAAACTATACGGTCAACCAAATTACCGGTGCGAGCCTCAAATATTTCAAAGATTGCACCTTCCAGCGGTGTACCTGCCGGTAGTCCGTTGTGGTAATTAGCATCACCGGATAGTTTGAGGATTTGCAATTGACCTGCCATCGGCACGTTTTCCCACACGATTTCTAACACACGGCCTGCAATAAATTCTACAGTGCGTGGCATATCATCACGAGAGAAGCCCGGTGCCGGACGTGTTTCGCGTATGGTATAACGTCCTGGAGCAAGGATTGCGGAGAAGTCGATTATGCCGGTGTTGTCGGTGTAAAAAACACCTACAACTTGGTTGTTTGCATCGAATACCATGAACTCTACGTTGAAAATAGGGTTTCTTGTAACGGCGCAAATTTTCAGAAGTCTGAACCCTGCAAGCGGAGCATTTTCAACTTCCAATACTGCTTGTTGGCCGGGCAGAACGGTAACGACATGGACTGTTGAATCCAGTTGATAGCCTTGTAATGCCCTTGTTTCGGTGATGTGATACACTCCCGGCGGCAAGTGATTAAGCTGGATGCGTCCTTGTGCATCTGTTAAAAACCGTCCGTTGCCGTTTACGCCTAACTGCGGGCTGTTTGCATGGGTGTTGGGTTGATTTTGGTCTAATATTTGCCCTGTTACTAATCTGCCGTCGGCGTGACGTATTTCAAACTCGACACCCTGTAGTGGTTCGTTTGTTTGTGCGCAAGTTTTAATTATAAGCAATCCGCTGGCAGGGTCGTTTTCGACTACCAGCAAATACTCACGTTGACGAGTTGTAGCATTGATTTCCAGCATGATAGGGTCAATAAGGCCAATGAAACCCGGTGCCGGGCGCGTTTCAGTTACAATAAATGTGCCGTCCTCTATGTCGGGCAAGTGAATGAGGCCGTTTCTGTCTGTCAAGAACTCGAAGAAACCAGTCTGCGGGTTACGGATGCGCTGTCCGTCCAATCGAGATATTTCAAAGGCTACGCCCTCTATAGACTGGCGAGTAACGGAGTTTATTTTGCGTATCGTTAAGTTTGGTCGGCTAAAGTTGTAGATGTCGATGGTTGTGTTTTGCGCACCTTCTTCAACTACAAATATTCTGGGTTCGGCCACTATATATCCGGGCAATGCACGGGTTTCGATTGCAATAAATGTGCCGGCTTCTAGGTTCGGCAATTGAATAAGTCCCGCATTGTCAGTGATGAAAGTGTTGCTGCCGTCTACCGGATTACGCAATCTTTCACCGGCGTTTCCATTGCCAAAATATCGGGCAATCTCAAAGTGAACGCCGGAAAGCGGCTCATTGGTATCGCCGTCACGTTTGCGAATTACCCAATCTGCACGTTTGAAGTTGTAAATGGTAATGGTACGGTTTTGTCCGGCCTCTACAGTAAAGAGTGTTGGCCCTTCTATTGTGTAGCCCGGTAATGCCCTTGTTTCAATGGCAATGTACCGCCCCGGAGCTATGCTTGGTAGCGGAATACGCCCTGCATTATCTGTGATGAATGTTGTTGTTCCGTCTGCCGGATTAACAAGGCGTTGCCCTGCTTGGCCATTGCCGATGTCGTGGGCAATCTCGAAGTGTACGCCCTGCAATGGCTGGCGGCTGTTGCCGTCAAGTTTTAGTAGCGCAAAGTCGGGGTAACGATAATTGCGGATGATTACCGTGGTATCGCCATTTTGTCCAACTGTAAAAATAGTTGGCTCGCCCATCATAAAGCCGGGTAATGGGCGAGTTTCAATCGCAACGTATACCCCATCTTCGATAGATGGCAGATAGATATGGCCGCTACGGTCTGTAGCGAAAGTGTAACTGCTGTCTACGGCGTAGTTTTTCAATCTTTGCCCTGTACGGCCATTACCGAAGTAACGAGCGATTTCAAATTCTACACCCGCTAAAGGTGTGCCGGTATCGCCGCATATTTTGCGTATGACAAAACTTGGCCGCTTGTAGTTACGGAACAGAATTGTAGAGTTTGCGCCGTTTGCAACCTCAAATGTTTGTGGCGGTGCTGGGAAGTAGCCTGGCAGTGGGCGCGTTTCTGTTGCTACATACGCTCCTGCTACAAGGAATGGCAAATGAATCATGCCGGCAGAGTCTGTTACAAACTCGTAGGTTCTGTTTATTGGGTTGCGTATGCGTTCACCGTTTAGCCCTGTGATTTCAAATACAACACCAGCCAACGGCAAGCCTGTTTCTCCGCTGATTTTACGGATAGAAGTTTCTGCGATGCGAACATTTACGAAACGTAGTGTTACCGTTTGCCCTGCCACCACTTGAATAACTTGGCTATTGGAATCACGCACAAATCCTTCAGGCGCATGGGTTTCTAGCACTTCAAAGCTACCCGGCTCTATGCTGTCCACAATAGCCACGCCGCCACTATTGGATGTTACGCGGGTTACTAAACCGCCGTCTAAACGACGGATTTCAAACTCCGCGCCGGCTAATGGGTTGCCTTGTTCGTCTACCTTTTCGATTATTAGGCTTGGAATACGGCGATTAACAAAGCGCAAAGTTGTGGTTTCGCCTGCACGGATTTCAAATGTTTGGGCATTTGCATCCAGCACAAAACCCTGCGGCGCACGTACCTCTGTCACGGAGTAGCTGCCGGGTTCGATTGATTCTATTGTAGCAATACCGCCGGAATTTGTAGTAACACGTGATACAAGGTTGCCGCCCAAGGTACGAACTTCAAATTCCGCACCAGCTAGTGGGTTGCCCTGTTCATCTACCTTTTCAATTATTAGGCTCGGATGTCTGCGGTTTACAAATCGCAAAGTTGTGGTTTCGCCCACACGGATTTCAAATGTTTGGGCATTTGCATCCAGTACAAACCCCTGTGGCGCACGTACCTCTGTCACGGAATAGCTACCGGGTTCGATTGATTCTGTTGTGACAATACCGCCGATATTTGTAGTAACACGTGATACAAGGTTGCCGCCCAAAGTACGGACTTCAAATTCTGCGCCGGCTAGTGGATTGCCCAGCTCGTCTACTTTTTCAATTATTAGGCTCGGAACACGGCGATTAATAAAGCGAACGGTAGCAATATCACCGCCTGCTACCTCTACGATTTGAGCATTAGAATCTAACACAAACCCGGCGGGCGCACGTGTTTCAACAACTTGAAACGCTCCGGGGGATAATCCCGTCACTGTTGCCGTGCCGCCATTGTCAGTAGTGGCAGTTGCAACTCTTGCTCCGGCCAGCGTTCTAACCTCAAATACTGCTCCGGCTAGTGGATTGCCGCTTTCATCCACTTTTTCTATGACGATAGATGGCTGCCTATAGTTTACAAACGTCACTAATGCCGCTGTATTAGGGCGCACTTCTACGCTTTGCCCGGCTTGCGAAATGATAAATCCGGCAGGGGCACGGGTTTCCTCCACAAAGTACCACCCTGCGGTTAGGTTAGGCACAGTAATTATGCCGCTAACAGGCGTAGTAAATGTGCCTACCAACTCACCGTTTTGGCGTGATACTCTAAATTGCGCGCCTGCAAGTGGCGCACCGCTTGGGTCAGTCTTTTCGATTGCAAGGCTGCCATTGCGAGGGTTGTAGAACGTGACTATAGTTGGTGTTTGCGGGCGTACTTCTACAGTACGCATAGCACTTACATCAAGAGCAAAGCCAGGAGGGGCTTCTACTTCATGAACCACGAACCAGCCAAGAACACCTGTGATTTCAATACTTCCGTGTTGGTCTGTTACAAATTCGCCAATCATTTCGCCGTTTTGCCTGCGAACCTCGAAACGCGCACCGGCAAGGGGCGTACCATCGTAGCTGTCAAGCTTGCGAATAATTAAGCTAGATAGTGGACGATTGGTAACGTCAACACGATATATTTGCCCTGTGGCATTTACTCTAATTGTGTGAGTAGAGCGGTCAATCTCAAACCCGGCAGGTGCAAGGATTTCTGTCACCATATAACTATCGGGTCTAAGATTCGGGATTAAAATTTCGCCTTGTTGGTTGGTTCGGAATACGCCGTTGCTGGTGCCGACAACAGAACCGTTGCTGGTGGTTACTCTAAATTCGGCGTTTTGTAATGGTCTGCCTGTGACCTCACATCGTTTGGTTATCAGTAGCGAGCCGTATGGGTCGTTGGCGAAAACCACTTCCACAATGCTGTGGCCATCCGGTTGCAAAAATACATGCTGGGTATTGGTTTCGGAAAGTGTGAAGTTGTTAGGTGCTTGCACTTCTCGCACGGCGTAACTACCCGGAATGAGTCCGGTAATTACGATAACACCGCTGTTGTCAGTGGTATATCTGCCAATAACAGTACCAAGCGTACCGGATACACCGGCAGATGTGTGAATAAGTTCAAATGTTGCACCTTGAAGCAAGTTACCTGTAACGGAACAGGTCTTTTTAATAATTATTGAATTTAGCGGCCAGTTCCATATCCCTTCGCCGACTACCCAATTGCCGCCGCCTGTAACCTGCACACTGCCGGAAATGGCTTGGATACGCTGGGTTTCGGTCATGCGTTCTAGTTCTTCATGGGTGTATGGCTGGTCGTTTGGTGGGGCTGACGTTGCGGGTTCTTCTATTGGCTCCAGTTGCTCTGGTTCCGGCGCATCTTCATCTATAGAGATAACAATATCGCCATCAGAAGGTGGGGCTATTCTAAACTCTATATCTTCTTGTGCCGTCTCTGGACGGCTGTGCAAGCCAAGTTGATAAGTGTTTGCACCAGGGCCTAAAAATACGCGGTAATGATTATTCACGTTGAGAGACATTCCCGGTGCTGGCATTACTTCTTGGATTCGGTACCAGCCAACGCCTACGAATGGGATAATTATTTGCCCATTTGCGTTGGTGATATGCCTGCCAAGACATTGTTCGTTGCCGCTATTGGGCACTTCAAAGCAAATCATGAAGTGCGTCATTGGCACCGGCCTGTGTGTCATGTGGTTGAACTTTGTGATTACCAAAGTTGGAAGCAGAGTATTTTCGACCACTAAGAAATAGTCCTCGTTCTCACGAATTTCTATTATCCAAGTGCGGTTAGCTTCATGCGGGTCTAGCCAATAGTTGGGTGCGGCTCGTGTTTCTATTATGCGGTATACACCTGCTGTAAGGTTTGGAACAATTATTTCTCCCCGCGCATTTGTGCGGAACGGGTTGCCGGTTAACATTCCGGTTGGTGCAGGGGATAGCCGCTCAATTGTAAATTCGGCGTTTTGTATTGGTTCGCCTGTTATTGCGTCACGCTTTTGGATTGTCAAGTCCGGCATTCTGCGGTTAGAGAAAACAACCGTGTTAGGATAACCTGCTTGCATTGTTACCAGTTGCCAGTTAGGATTTGCTAGGTGGAAGCCCGGCGGCGCCACTGTTTCGGTAACAATAAAATTTCGTTCAGCTTCGCCGGAAAATAGCGTCCACGGTATAAATATTTCACCGTTTTCATCTGTAATCATTGGGAAGTCGATGGGAAGTGGACGACCACTGCCTTGTGCAACAACGGTAAAGTGTGCGCCGGCCAAGCGTTCGCCTGTATCTTGGCATTCTTTTATGATTGTAAGACCCGGATTTCTAAAGTTCTCCCAAACAATGCGGTTTTCGTCGCCGGGTGAAAGAATCACTTCTCTTGGGCCGGCTTGTAGGACAAAACCGTAAGGAGCCCTAATTTCGCGTACAATATAGGTGCGCCCCGGATACAAGAAGTTGCCGTAAGTTCCGCGACCAAGCAGTGCAATACCGTTCGCAGCGGAAGTTGCTTGCCAGCGTTCACCGGTTGCCGGGTCGTAGATTTCAAATATTGCACTTTCAAGTGGTTCGCCCGTGACACCGCAAATCTTCAAGATTTCCAACGAAGATTTTTGCTCGTTGAAGAATGTGTGCGTTGGTGCTGTCCCGGCGGCTATGGTTTGACCGGGTACTACTGTTACTGTCCAAACATTATTATTGCTTAGCATAAATCCACTTGGCGGGTCTATTTCCGTAACAGTAAACGTGCCACCCGGCAAAGCCATTTGGATACGTCCGTTTGCATCTGTTACCGCGGTTCTGTCGATAATAGTTGGCGGGGTTGTGCCAAGATATGTGCCTTGAATGAGGAATGTCGCGCCGGGCAAAAATCTACCGGAGCCTGTGCCGTTGGCATAATCGCGTTTGTATATCACGATTTCGCCATACGGAGTGTTGTAAATTCTGATGCTGTTTGCGCCCGGAGACAATACTACATCCCAAAGGCCAGCGAGGATAACATATCCGGCAGGGCTTCTGACTTCGGTCAGAATGTAAGTTCTGCCCGGATAGAGGTAATTGCCGTAAGTTCCTACGCCAAAAGTCGTACTGCCGTTTGCCGTTGTACCTATCCATGATTCGCCTGTTGTTGGGTCGCGCAACTCGAACGTAGCACCGTTAAGCATCGCGCCTGTGTTGGAACACGCTTTGTACACTGTCAAATTGGATTTTGGCACGTTATAAGCGATGATACTATAGACTTGCCCCCAGCCGATGTTAACTGACCAAGTTCGCACCGAGCCGAATGTATATCCGGTAGGCGGCATAACTTCCGTTAGAGTGAACTGGCCAGCAGGAAGGTCGTCAAAAACTATACGTCCATCCGAGCCGGTTTGTGCATATCTTAGAATCGGTCTGGCCGGAGTGTTCGGATAAAAACCTTCCAAGCGGAATGTTGCACCAGCTAGTGGTCTGTTACCAGCAATGCCGTTTGCGCCTTCTACCTTGAGAAGTTCAAGTCTGCCAAACGGATAATTTCTGAAAGTTTTCATGATGTGAATTGTCGAACCGGGTTCTTTAATGAAAGCAAAGGCATTTGGTCCCGGCAACATAGAGAAGTTGTCTGGAGCTTGCACTTCAACCACTTCATATGAACCGGGTGGCAGCCCTTCGATGCGCCATACGCCGTTGGTTACGGTAGAAGTGATGCCGTCCGGCATAGCGACGGTAGCACCGGCAGTTAATACTTGCGTAACGTCGATGCTGGGATTGTCGAGGCCGCGCAAGCGTACAACTGCGCCCGGTATTGTGGCTCCAGTGAGCGCACATATTTTTTGAATTGTTACCCCGTTATATCCGTTTTCATAGGGCTCATTTTGAAATGTAACGATTGTGACGTTAGTATCGCCGCCGTTACCGGGGTTTGTTCCGTTTCCACCATTGTTACCGTTGCCGGGGTCGATTCCGTTTCCGCCATTGCCACCATTACCGGGATATTCGTCGCAACATTCGGAGGAAGTAGAATGTATTGTAGGCGTGAAGAAACTACCGGCAGCTGGATTATTGCGGTGTGACTGCATACGGCTTACGCTTACCGAGTGGTCAAAGTGCCACCATTCAGACGAAAGCGCAGCAAACCCTGCTTGTATCATAAAACGATTAAGTTTACGAGCAGGAGAATTTGCGTCGCCCATCCCCGGTGAAAAAACACTGTCATTTGGTTGTGTATACACTATCGCCGCTATGCTAAGTTCATGCATTGCGGTAGGCATTTGTAATGGAGTTGCTGCCAGCCTTGTAAACGACATACCACAGATGTTGTGCTGTTGTTCCTCTGTAATTTGACCCAGCGCAACGTCTACGCCTGCGCCTAGTTGGTGATTGGAAACACGGTCAGAATGAGCAGAGATAAACCATGTCATGCTCCATGGTGAAGTATTGATTCCCGCATTCACGGTTGAGTCAGATGCGGCAAGTGCCGTAAGGTTTTCAACGACCCTTACTTGTGTTTGGCGAGGGCGGAATGACTCGTTTACGATAAGAGTATAACCCTCGGCGCGAGCGTTATTTTGTGCTGTTTGAACACCGGCTGCGGTGCTAAATAGAACAGGGACAATATATTCTGCCATACCTAAGCGTGGGTTGTCTGTCCGCGCAGAATAGAGTTGTTGCCCTGTCACATTTGGGATTGCTACACCACTAGACCGCATGACAGATGAGGATGCATTTGTTACGTCGTATACGATTGACGGAATAATATCCGGTAGATTAATTAGTGCATAGTTATGCTGAACCCAGCCCTCGGCACCATCGCCGTTTAGTGCAACGCGCCACCACGCGCCGGATTCTTCCAGTATGCGGAATGCTTGACCGGGTTGTAGTTGTTGCACTGCGCCTGCGGATGCATTAGCTTCACTACGCATTGGATGTGACTGCCCTGCTGTTGGGCCGCTTAAAATCCAACCTGTTGCGCCTACTACCGGCAACTCAAAACCACCGGAAGCCGGAGAAATTGCGTTAACAATGTTAACACCGGCCGGCTGTGTGGCAGTTACAACTACCGTCTGTGTCGGATTACTTCCCAGTGTGAAACCGGTAGGTGGCGTTATTTCTGTTATGGTATACGTACCCGGCACAAGATTATTAATTGTCAAACCACCGGCAGGAACTACAACGCCGTTTCTTGGCATTGTGGGGTCTGGCCCGTCGATGTTAAACACTGCGCCGCCCAATGGGTTGCCTTGCATGTCTGTTTTGACTATTCGGAGTGAGCCGTGTTCTTCCGGTTCAGTTTCCCATGTATAAGACAAACTCTGTTCAATACGATGAATGTAGAACACGATGTCCTGCCAACCGGTAGGATTGTCGCGATGTTGGGCAACCCAAACACGCCCGGCATATGCATTGTTAAGGCCTTCAAGGTTTACTCTTGCCGTTTGCCCTTCACTGCCCGCGGGCATTACAATATAAAAGTCATAGTGATTTGTTCCGGAACCGGCTTCGTAAATCATGGTAAATGTTTGATTGGAGTTGTCCGGTGCTTCACTTATAAACTGTAATCCTTCCCATGTTCTATTATACAATCGTGTCCCCGGTGGAGTTATGCTCATATCCCAAACAGCCCGAACAGCTACCGTTCCAGCTAAAGAGCGGCGGTCGTCATACCTTACCGTCATTCTTGGCGATGTATCTGTGGTGCCTGTTGCGTGAAAGCCATCTACATGCTGGCCATTATTAACCGACAGAGCTGGCACATCCGTAATTTGCCCCGGCATTCCATATGCGGTTCCCGCCTTCATTTGGTTTAGTAGCCAATAATACTCCCATGTGCTTAATGCACCGCCGCCCGGTGCCCTAAACTGTCTTGCCGGCTGTCCAATCATGCCAACCGCAATCCTCGTCGTGTACTGGTATCTTGATCTAACCGTAGAATCCGGATTGCTGTTGATATAGGGGTTGTGTGGTGCCCCGTACCGCAAAATAGTTCTGAATTGCGGCGCGTAAATATTTGTCAACTCATATACCGCACCATTGTGTCCCGGCCCCGGTAGGTGCGGGTCGGCACAGAAACCTTCGTATTCTATTCCGTTAATAAGGATGCCATATCTCCTAGATTGTACATTTTGCCATCCGATACCGGGACGATTCATTTGGACAAACGGCCCTGGATATTGAAACGCAGGGTCTACACCGGTTATGTCCTGGTTCAAGGGCGGCATTGTGGCAAATGAAACCATAAGTGTTGCCGGTGGCAAACTATCTGTCCCAAACGGAGTAATCCCGGGCTGTAATCCCATAGGTTGAATACTTTCAACAAGCTCATGGTCTATCGGTATTCTTACACCGTCAAAGTGTACGTATCGCGGGATATAAACCTCAACCGGTTCATCGAAGTCCTCAACTTCTATTGCCAATATGCCGTCTGCCGGTATTTTCGTTTCTTCGCCATTAATAATAGCTGTAAACGACTGCAAGCCGGCTTCTGCATCTGCGGCAAGAATCGGCTGCGGGTTTTGTAGATTTGCTTGGCTGGCAATCACCTCAAAGGGAACGCCCCCAAGCGCTGTAATAACAGCGATAAGCAAGGCCATTATTGTGCCAAACTTCTTTTTCATGCTTTTCAAGTTCATATTTTTCCTCCTTGCGCCCATGGGCGAACTCACCAGCCAACTTTAGAAATGGTCTGGTGTAAAACAATCATTAGTGATGATTTAATTTCATTGCATCTACAAAAAAACAGGCAACCGGGAAAGTCCCGATTGCCTGCATTTATTTTGCTTATACTTTTTGCAAGTTGAAACGCATTACTCGCCAATAGATGTTGGCGGTAAAAATCCGCCACTCCCATTAGAATGAGTGGTGTGGTTTGATGTGCTTGTTGTTTAGTTGCCTGTTTGTTGTGCATTTGCGCCCATTTGAAGTGTATCAAAATTTGCATTCACATTTGGGTTGGCAACTTCAAACGGTCTATGAAAGTTTGGGTTCACAGGCTGTTGAGAAAACCTATTACTTGGGTCGGTTGCAAAGTTGCCGCTGAAAGTGCCGTGACTTGGCGGGCGCAACGACACGGTAGCATCGCTTCTGAAGTTTACGTTATACACATTTGGCGGCACAAAGCCGTTAAATGTCGTTGGGCGGCCCAAGTCAAAGCGATAGTCCATGCCAGATGTGAAATGGTAATTGTTGTGGAAGCGATCCCATTGGTTTGTGTGGCGGTCATTTACGTTAATGGGCTGGACGCGGCCGGGGTCACTCCCGAAGCTATGCTGTGGTGCGGCTTGTACGGCAACTTGTGTTGCCAGTATGAATAGCAGTACGAAAAAACCTGCAAGTGATGCGGCAATCCATTTGTTGCCTGTGGCGAGTGGGTTTGCTAACCCTGTTTGTTTTAAATTTGTCATAAAGTTGACCTCCTATTTATATTTCCAGCGCGACGGCTACCCTACGCTGAGTTCGCTGATACTCGACGCAGGTTATTAAAGTAAGGCGATTATCGCCGAATTGCATAAGGGAATCCAAGTTTGTTTCGGTAATGATATAGCGGTCTGTTACCATATATCGTCGTGTTATACCGCCAGTTTCCAAGTATAAAATATCGCCGTATTGCAAATATCGCACGAAGTTGAAGAAGCCTACAGGGCCTCGATTATGTCCGATAAGCCCTGTGTTGCCGAAATTTAGGCCAGTAAAGGAAAAATGACCACCGCCATAATCCATCGCCGCCATAGTTGCCCCAGCGAAGATGTTCACCGTTCGGTTAAGGCGAGAAATGGTTAATACGCCTATATGGTCGCCATATTCATAACCACTTGAAATGCTTGGATTAAAATGTGCAGATGGTACGACATTTGGTGCAAAGTGCATTGCATTACTGTCCTGCAAAAAATTTGTTGGTGCAATGGACGGTGCATGGTTTGGGTTAAAATGCTCTGTTGGAGTTGTGTTTGGAGCAAAGTGCATAGGTTGGTTGCCATGCGCGCCAAACGGATTGTCCGGGATTTGTGCGGCGTACACTTGTTGCAACATCATAAAAGATAGGCTAATACATAAAAGCACACATCCAATCTTGCGCATGGATGCCAGCATTGCCTTACCTTTTTTGCCTGCAAAATAGGCGATTACAGTACATGCAGCCATGAGAATAATCGCTAAAGGTAGCGATATTCCGCGAGAAGAATTATCCTCATCTGCTTCTGACATTTCGTAGCCGCTTGATGTATCGTTGTAATAATCGAGAGTGGTTTCTTCCACGTCTTTTACCTCCTCTGATTTTTCGGGTGTTTTCGTTTCGGTTTCTAGTTCTATTGCCGGCTCAGTTGCTACTTCCGCTTTTTCCACATCCGACATAGGTTCTACTGTGGTTTCTATCGTCACTTCCGTGATGATTACTTCTTCTGCTACAGGTTCATGCACTACCTCAACCGTTGGCGTAACAATAGGAATGCCAATAAAGTGTGCGGTGAATTCCTGCCGTCCTGCCGACAGCTTGGAAATTTGCCCTCGGTACTCAGCAGTCGTTGTGTAGCCCAGTGTGGATGTGCGGGTAGCAGTTCCGGTAAACGTCGCAACCGCCGTAAAGCTTGATGAAAGCTGTGTGTAATCCACCGCAGATGTTGTTTGGGTGCGCCAGTCCACATTAGTTAGGTTGTAGGTTCTGCCACCCTCAGTTATTGTGCGGGGGACGAGCGAAGTGTCTGCATTCGATAGATGCGGGAACTCCCGTGTGCGCGTTACAGCATGGCTACTGCTTCGCGTTCCTTGTGATTCCACACGGATGGTAGAAACATCCAGCGCAAGCACACCAAAATGACCATCTGGTGCTACAAAATCCAATGTAGAATTTAGCAAATCCATAATCGTTGTTAAGTCGTTGGTCTGTGTAGTTATCGTGATGATTTCTGTATGCTCTCTGATACTGTGGGAAGGAATTTCGCGCCTAATAATTTCCGCAAGTTCAAAGCGAAAGCCGTCACGTATAAACGGCTCTCTAGGAATTTGTGCGGATGTTTCATTATCACGCAGTTCATACACGCGGACAACTTCGCGGCGACCATTTTCATTGCTTTCCCATACATGAATTGGGTATATTGCCGGTAGAGTTGGCAAGGTTGGCGGTGGCGGTTGTTCCAGTGGTGAAATTGGATTATCTTGGCGCGGTACAACAACCGTTATGGCGATAGACGAGTTATCATCTTCTCTTGCATGAGTGGTTGTGGACACTGATGTGAATAAAATAGCAATGGCAATCGCTAAAATTATTACGAATTTTTTCATTACTCATCGCCTCCGTCGTATGTTTCTAAGTCATCGTCATCAAAGCTGCCCTCAGAATCTTCATCCTCGTCGTCGTAGTTCTCGTCGAATAAGGAATTTTTCTTAGGTCTAACAATTTTGAAGTAGTATGCCGCTCCTCCGATAGCGGCGACGGCTACTAAAATGAAAATCATATTGTTGTTGCCCGTGCGGGATGTTTGAGGTGGTTCTAGCACAGGAGGTTGCTCCGGCTTTTGGTTATCTTCCGCCGGCGGCAACGGTTCTGGTATAGGCGGCGTTGGTATTGCACTGATGCTATTATCTTCAATTGGGTTGCCGCTACGTTCCGCAAGTGTCATCAAATCTGCTTCCGTGACAGCATTAAGCAAATACACGTTATCTGCATTACGCTGGCGGTCAATCACCAGAAAAAACACATTTCCTTCTTCTGTGTAGACGGTGAAAAACTCAATGTCATTCTGTGTAACAACATTATCTACAACTGTTCCTGTGCCGTCGGGCGTTAAGCTGAGCGATGGAACAACACTAACACTATTTTCATTGCTACCAATGCCATTTGTAACAACGGCATCTAAATCGCCATTTTGTGTTTCTTCTAATATAATAGCGTTCGGCTGACGGACATAAAATGGATTGCTAATTTGTATAGTGCCGGACAGATTGCCGCCCAAATCTGCCGCTTGAATTAGAATATATGGGTTGTTACCAGCATCCGCTATAAAATCTCCGAGCCTTATGGCTAGAGATGAAACCGTGCCAGTTGCAATATCTGTTACATCTATGCGGAGCAATTCATCATCCAGCCATGTGGCATTGATTATCATGGGCTTATTGGCCGCTGTGATAGGAATAACATTTTTATAGCCTGTAACGTCACCCTCAGACGCATGTACCGGCAAACAAAAAGCACCCATACAAATGATGAGTGCCGTTAGTACCAGTATTACATATTTAGTTTTAAGTGATGTCACCTTGATTTTCCTCCTTTCGTCCCGTGTCAAATTCCACCGGGGTAGACCCTGTATCGTCCCGCGAGGTTTGCCTTTGCGCTGTGAACGTAATAGTGCCGCAAATTCGTCCTCGTTGAAATTTTCACGGCGAAAAAGTGCTACAATTTCTTCATTTTCAAGATGAATTTTATGCCGCTCTTGGTCGCGAAGTTTAGCTGTAAGCTCAGCAATCTTTGCTTTTGTGCGAGCAATGTCGGCATTCACCTTTTCAATTTTCGTATTAATCATACGCAATCGTCCTTGTCTCATTATTTTTGTACTGCTCTAACCACTGAAAGCAAAGAACAGCGGATTTCTGTGGATGCTGTCTACTATCAGTTCAAAATGTAGGTGCGGGCCGGTGCTGGCTCCTGTGCTACCCACTGTGGCAATAACATCACCTTTTGTTACAGATTGGCCTGTGCCTACAAGCAACGTATCGCAGTGAGCATATTGAGTTACAATGCCATGCCCGTTATCTATTTTTACCACGTTGCCAAAGTCCCCAAGATAACCTGCAAAAGTGACAACACCGTCATGTGCCGCTAATATTTCTGTGCCTGTTGGCAGGGCAACATCAATACCCCTATGGAGTTGCCGCCCACCGGATATGGGATGAATCCGCCAGCCGTAATGACTCGAAATGAATGGATGCCAGTTAAATGGGAACGGGCTGCCAACATGATGCCTTGCGCCATTTGTCTGCATTAGCACGTTAAAATGTACAAGCTGTTCTGCATTTAACCGCGACACAATAAGATTTGTGAATGGCACAGATTCCAGCCTAACGGTTAAGACATTCCACTCATATAAAACTGGCATTGCTTCATATGGATATGTTTCGCTAGTTTCCATACGAGTGCGAATTTCTATACTTGGGGTAAATGTTAGCGTGTACTGCTCATCGAACAAAGCCCGTAGTTCCTCGGCTATCTCATCAAAAGTAAAGGCGTGAAACCTTGCGGTTAAATATGCCATTAGTATAAGGGGGTCATGGCCTATAGCACTAATTTCATAGCGGTATTCGTCAAAGCCGGGATGGTTTGTTTCTGCGCGTAATATCTCATAACGCAAATCTGCTTCCCATTCGGAATAAGCAAGCGCGGCGGCGTCAATATCCTCATCTTCTGCAAGGTATACCGCACTTAGAATACCGCCCATACCGCCGCTTCCCAAACTCATAAATAGGCTAATAATCGCCACCAACATGGAGATAGTTAAACCGGCAATGATGAGAGCAACAACTACTTTTGGACTTTTGAAAATAAGTCGAATTGTAGCTTTGATACCTCTATAAGATAACGAACCGACTTTTTTTGCGCCTGTTGCGGCGGCCTTTTGTGCTTCCCGCGTGGCTTTTGCGTATTGCTTTTTGATTTTACGTTTTTGCCACATACGGGAAACTACGTTACCTTTTAATTTGTTATTTCTTTCGATGGCTTTTCTGTAGTTTAAGTTGACGTTTTTCTTCATAACCTTACGTTCGAGTTTTGCTACTTTGCGGTATTGCTTGGTCTTATGATGCCGGAGCGCACTACGTATACCACCTTCTGCTGCCATTTCGCCACGGTGCGCAGCTTTTATTTCTACGTTCTCATGCTCAACTTGTAAAATTTTTGAGTGTCCGAAGTTTAAGGCACTATTTATACCGGCTTTAACAGGCCGGAATGGTAATTTACCCTTAATATGCTCCGTTTGCGATATTGGCTGTTTATCAACAAAAACTTCTCGCTTCGATTTGCCTTTTTCTTCATCGAAAACAAGCCGAGTGTGGATTTTCTTTTTGCTTGCAAGATTATCTCTAGCTTTATCAAGTTTAGCATTAGCACGTTCGACGCTTTTTTCTGCATTTACCAGCTTGCGGCTTTTTGGCGACTCAGACGGTGATTCGTCGTTTGCGAATTTTAGCTTGCCGCGTTTGTCTGATTGTAGCTTGGTTGATGACACATCTTCCGGTTTGGCGGGAGCATCCGGCGCAACTGTATTACCGGACGTTGTTTGCGTTACATTAGTAACACTATCGGATTGCGTTATTTCACTTTGAGCCGTTTTGTTGTGAGTAGATGGCATTGGGGTAGATACTGCCAGAGATGTGGATTCGGATACTGCTGTTTGGGATTTTGGCAACTTAGATGTTGCCTGCTTGCGAGGTTTTTTTGTTGTGGATGATACTTTCGTTATGCCAGTAGTAATAGCAGTGTCACTTATGCCAATTTCGCCTGTAACTCGTTCTGTACGAATTTCGTCGCCAACCGTTGAATCTTCGCTATGCCTTAATGCCACATCCGGTAGCGGATTGTTTTGTATAACATGCGTGGCAGATGTATCTTTTAGCAAGGACTGTCTATTTTGACGATACAGTGTATTTCGGTTGGATTTGAGTTTACCGCTTTTAGTCTGTCGATTGTCGGGGTTGCCTT
>Ga0123355_10005825_pt1 | contig 18122 bp, 8 predicted proteins | sample TergutEmb28metaG_3_FD_89872 | JGI IMG/M metagenome (GOLD analysis project Ga0123355, IMG submission 89872) | Embiratermes neotenicus P1 segment gut microbial communities from Petit-Saut dam, French Guiana - Emb289 P1 | ecosystem: Host-associated > Arthropoda: Insects > Digestive system > Gut ... | reverse complement strand
TTGAGGCCCATATTTATCAACAAACTGTTCCCTTTGCCCTACATAATTAGTCATGTCCTCCCACGTAAATGTAGCACTCGAAGCAGTAGGCGCACTGGATGCAGTAGCACATTGCACATTGTCACTTTCACTGTCACTAAATTCCGAACTAAGTACCTCAACTACAGCCAAATCATCGGTCCCACTTGAGTCATCATCGTCACTACAACTACTCTGATTAGAAGCTGTAAGTTCCTCTAGCAAACTTTGTTCAATCTCATCCTCCAACAAACACTTCCTACTAGACGCCATCATTGCAACAGACTACAGCTTCAAACGAAATCCAGACACGAAAACAGCGGTCAAGAAACGAACAGTCCTTTGATATATGAGGGTGATGTCATACACCATTTCAAAGCTACATAGCTCAGCTACGTGACGATAGTGATAACATTCGTCCCCTGTTTCATTCCACTGTTAGAGGGACGCATAAAACCGTCTTCGAAATTAGAGACTGCAATAAAGAAAACCCAAACTTCGAGAGCAGAGAAAAAAAATGAAGAAATAATTTCTAGCAACTGTCTCCCACACCTAAAGAGAGCCAGCTCCTTCATGAACAAGCACGAAGCAGCCCGATTACATTTGCTCACTATGTCGTCGAGATATGGACGAATGAATGAAAGCATGCAGCATGACAAACAGTGGTTGTCATTCAAAGAATACCCAAACTTCGGGAGCAGAGGAAAAAATGAAGAAATAATTTCTAGCAACTGTCTCCCACACCATAAGAGAGCCAGCTCCTTCACGAACAAACATGAAGCAGCCTGATTACATTTGCTCCCTATGTCGTCGAAATATAGACGAATGAGTGAAAGCGTGCAGCATGACAAACAGTGGCCGTCATTCCAGGACAGGTGATGTTTTCCCTATGACGAGCAGTGTCCGTCATTCCACACTGAAGGGTTAATGTACATTAACATCAAGTGTACAAGGGGTGTGTATTAAATATGTAACAACAGAATGTGTAATGTGGTGTTTGGTTATTAAATGTGTATCTTAAACACTACAGTAAAGAGCAAGTGCTGAAAAGTATTCTATCCTAAGTGTCTGAATTTTTTTTATTAGTGTAGCTTCTGTTGCAATGGCACAAAATGGGTAACTCTTGTACAGTTAGTTAGATGTTTTCAGGGAATTTATTACTTTGTTACTAGGAAGAAGGTGTGTAATGAGCTAGGCTATGACAAATTTGTGGTGCAGAAGGCCATTGCTATGCATTTCAGTTCATGTTTTTAGTAGCAGCCAGTGTTTGTGCACATGAAGTACATGTTGCACTTGTACACAGTGATTGATGCGTGCGCTTTCAGGGTATGTCATCTAATGAAGTTAGTTGTGACCTGATGTTCTGTCGTAGTAAAGTTCTCCATGCGGCATGCAAATGTGGGGTGTTTCTAAGAATGAAAATGAAGTGTGTGTGAATATATGCAAATCAAAGATGTGTAACCAGGATTTACTTATACCATTTGTCCTAATTCAAGAAAACTCTGTCTCCAGTGTGGTTACACAACAGAAATTGAATGTATTCATAATCATTTCAATTCCAAAGACTGTAAATTATTTCTTGGTATAACTGGTACATTTTATGAGTTCCAAAAAATGTAATGTGAGTGAGGATGATGTATTTAACAATTCTGCTAAAATTTGATGGCTGTTCTATACTAAATTGGAAGTAAGCTTGTGTGCCAGGGTCACATCATCACCAACTTTTGTCCTATGGGCACCATGTTTATGTCTGTCAGGTTACAGTGATACACCTGTAAAATGAATGATGCGTAATATAGCTAACATATAAACTCAACCACTGCTTAGAACTGAAAGAGCTCTGGTTTGCTGCTATAAAACTGCATTTTGATTAAATAGTGTTGAATTCCTAGGCACTTCAGTATCATTTAAAATTAAACTTAAAAATAAAAGAAATTACAGTTGTTTTATAAATATGTCCTTGTTTTTTATGTGTGTCTGCCTCCTGTTAATGCCCTTTTGCATATGATTGCAATGTTGTTGTTGCTACTCTCATTTTTTTTCTGTTAGATGTATGTGGTGTCTTATAGCCACATGCCTCCAACAATCTTTCTGGCGTGAGCTTCTCTTCCTCATCTAGTTCCCTCCATTGTTTCATTCATGACACTTATTCATAATATATTATTAAAATATTGTGCTGTGACAGTATTTTAAAATGGTGACTTGGTGTCCAAATTGGCATTATTAAATTAAATTTAATTGCATTGAATCATCCACAAATTTTCATTATGTTTACATTGTACTAAAATTGCATTTTACAACTCCTTTACCAACAGAAGTTTTTTTTAGTCACGTGGTTTTCATAAGATACACCCATGCTCCAATGTTAAAAACTGACTGTTCAATGTGGCCACACGAGCAGATTTATAAATTCAGGGCTAAGAAGTGGCTAAACGGCATCTCATTTGAAGTGATACCCATTTGTCTAACAATGTCTATTTATAATATAACTTTCAAAATTGTGAATTTTCTGTGTTCTATTAAACAACATTTTTCTATCCAAAAAACTTCAAGAACTAATGCACAAATGTAAAATATTCAGTTATTTTACATTTGTGCATTGGTTCTTAAAAGTTTTTGCAATATATCTTTTGTATGACTCCTCCCTGAGGGTGGCCACAATTGTGGCCATTACATGTACATGTAGGAGGCTTACTGTGTTTATAAGATACTCTGCAATGTTAATGTGCATTTGTTGGTTTTATCTTAACATCACATCAGCTTAATGCATGGTCATGGATTATTTAAATTTGATTTTTCTGTCCTTTTGTAAATTATAGTGAATGTGAAAGGTAATTGTTCTGTTGAAAGTAATTAATTTGAGGTTTTTCATTATAATGCATTTATTTACTGAGGAACACTGATACTACTGTGTATTGTATAGGTGGAAGTGAAATCTTCCATACGTAACTGAGAAGTGCTTTCTAGTGCTCTTGGGTTTTGCATCCACACATTGTATATTTTCTGGGGAGTGAATTAATTTCAAATAACATCTTCTGCATCTACTTTGTATTCCTTCCAATGTTCCAAATACGGTTATCGAAGATTTGAAGCTCTAACTCGACAGCATCCATTGGTTCCAGAAAATGTCTGTTGGCTCGCCTGCCTGCCCACCCTCACCACCTCCTGGTTCCTTGAAATAGGGGCTGAAGGAGTTTGGCCTAATGCTTATACATTGGTTTGTCCCTGCAGTAAAGCGGTCACGAACACGGGAGAATAACCTGGTGGAGGGTGGTAGAGAGTCACCTTAGTTATTGTGGTATGTAACATGGAGATATCAGGAACCTTTGTGTTTCTGCCTGTTAATGGTTACTGTGCTTATGTGTTGCTTGGAGATGCTGGGAAACATGTGTTTTACTGGCTGTTACAGTTTACTCTTCTTATGTGTTGCTCGTTGGATATTTACTACATTGTGACTTAAATTGTGGCATAATACAGAATATTTGTGTGTTTTTTTGGTGGTTGCTCAACATATTCTGCTTTTGATGACTGTTCACTGAACTCTGAAGTCCAGCATGTCCTTCATAGCTTGCTTCATTGTGTTTGTTTATAGTCCACAAACGTGCGCACTGTGCCTTTGGTTTTGCATGTTTATGTGATGTTGGGTCACTGTTTCTTCAGTTATGCATATTCATGTTCTGTTTTTGACTGTCTCTTGAATTCTGTTACAGTTTACCATGACCATGCTAGCTGCTGTTCATTGAATTGTTTTACAGGGAGCAGTTTTTTGTTATTGATACTGTTCATACATTTCTGTTACATTTTCTCTCCGTGCTTCCTCACTTCATATAATTCTGTTACAGTTCAGCTAGTCTGTATGTTGTTTCTTGACTGTTCATTGATTATTAAAGCAATAAACAGTGTGAAAGTATAGTGTGGCATGTTTATCACTTTTAACACATTTTGTCTGTATTTAAATAGCATAGTGCATGACCTTGTAATAACCAATTGAAGCTTTAGTCACTGTCCATTCATATTAAATTGTTTGAAATAGTTTGGTAAGTCATCTGTTTGGCCTTAGTTTTTGCCCATTAATTCAACTTACAGTGTTCATTAATTTATGTTACAATAAAGAATTTCTATTCTTTGCTTTATGACTGTGTATTGAATTTTCTTGGTGGGATTTTAATGGCTTCTGACAAAAAAAGTAACAATATGTATAGACAGGAATAGCAGTGATTCATAACCTCTTGTTATGGGTTTAGTTTGATGGGAATTTCTGAAGAAAGTTTTTTTAGTCTATGGCTTCCAGAGCATGCAGCTGAGTGCTCAGCTGCTGATGTCTGGGTATGTGAATGTTTCTTTGCACATTGAAGGTTTGGTGGCATTGACACTGTAGCATCCTCTTGTCCTTTAGCTTTTATTTGTATTAACATGCTGGCTTATGATTCCCCTGTCCCAGTTTTGCATAATATTTTCTGTTATTAATTATGTTCAATTAACACATTTCCCACATCATATGATACTGCAAGTGATAAGACACACCCCATAATCAGCAACGTATTTTTTCGAATTTAGTAGCCTTGACCTTCTGGTGCAAAGAAGCCGTGTGCTTTTTCAGAAAATTTTTCTGGCAAAAATGTGTCTTGTGAGGTGGTAACCATGGTGAAATTTATCTTTAATTCCATAAATGGTAATAGTCATGCTTTTGTACTAGATATCTGGAAACAGACTACTTCACAGCTATTTTCCTCACAAGTCAAAATGTGTCTAGCAAAGTCCTTCAACCACCACTCATATCTGCATTGAAAGATGAAACATATTAATGGACATATCTACCAAAAACTGGAAAATGCTAAATTGCAGAATGTTCAAGAACAAACATCACTGTTTGGAAGTTTATTTATTGACACCAGCTGAATATCATGGTCTAGTGGTTAACAGCCTTGCTGTGCATTGTGTATTTAGGAAGTTCTAGAGACAAATCTCAGACCACTGACTAGCTATCCTTTTTCAGGTCTCTCTGGTGTTCCTGGATCCCTCCAGGTAAATTAGGTCATGAACACTTCCACACCCTTTCCATTTCATTCTTCACTAATCAACCTATGTAATCTTACAGCAATTTAAGACCTTGTTAAATAAACCAAGACTAGGATTGACATGCATCAGTATACTGTTTTCAGAACTGAATTGCAAAAACCTTCAAGGTTACTGTAATTTAAAGTGCCTTCACTTCAAAAGAAAGCTGTAATTATCCAGTTTAATAAAAATGTTACATTTACACTTTAAAAATAAAGAAAGAGATTTTAAATTAATGTTTATCAGATACACCAAAAGACTAATAATTACATAGTACTGAGAAAGTACAGTATTTCTGCATCTAATGTATGACTGGTTGAAAGACTAAGAATACTGATAGTCAGTACTCCAGTTTCTACCTTAAAAACTTTGTGGACCTAAAACTAGGCACATGGCAAGACCGAAGATAATGAGCCTAGTTTCTGCCACAGAGTAATGTGTAAGAATTACATGTAAAGAAGAAATTATTTGTGTCCCTAAGCTTTTCTGTTAGGAAGATATGGATGTTTTTTGACTGAAGTAGTTACAGGATATATACAGAATGTTCTGTAAAATTATGTTTCACCTGATCACTTGTCAGTTCTTTGTGAAAAATATTATTAAGAGCTAAATGTGCTTCAAAATGTCGGAAATTTTTGTGCTGCATGTAGAAAATTCATTGGCATGTTTTAGGCATATGTTAAGTTTTCTGAATGGCCACTTTCTTTGTAGGTGAGTAAGGGATATGCGAATAGTGAAACTGTAAATCCAATAATATTGTTTCATGTGCTGGGGAACTTGAAAAAATCGTCTGTATTCTGCAGCACTGTGTTTGAAGGTCATTTTTTTGCACTGAACAATCAATTCTGACATTTTGTGGCTCATTTCTGTAAACTGCAGTGTTATGTGTTGCTCATTTTTGCTAATGAACAGTAATTTTAAAATCACGGGGAATTATTACTTTGACACCGCCATATTTCTTAAAAATCCACAACCCCAATATCTGTTCTGTCTGTAAATTGCTGAATTTTTGGTTCTACCAAGCCACCAAGCAACACCTTGAAGATGGGAACAGAGTCAGTCCCTGAACCTTCAGAAAACCTTCACATCTTGATGTGGCTGTCTGCCCAAAAACAATTCATTGAATTCTGTAGCTGTGAAAGTTTCAAGACTCATATGTATTGTGTTATGATCCAAATTGAATCCTGTCCTGCAGCCTGTATGTTATGTCTTGTTTACTTGAAGTACACTACGAGACTACAGTCTCGCAGTGTAAGTTTTAGTAATATAGATGTTAGCTCCCTGATGATGGCAGTAAAGCCAAAACATATAGGAACTAATGAGGACTGAAATACACAATAGTAGAACTGTTCATTTGTTGGTATTATAAGGGTTCGTAAATCAGTCTTATGATTGGGAAATGCAAATAATATTGGTTTCAGTTTATTCTAAATTTCTTGCTCTTTTTAACTTACCTGACTCGAAAAGTCATATTCATGTAGTCCACCATGTTTATCCTACAACTGAACTTCACGTTGTGGGAGTAATATCTGTACATTAAATATTGCTAGAATTAGACAGTTCTTACATACATCGTCTTGTACTATGAAAAGGTGCCACATTTGTATCTACCTATGTATGCCATACATTGAAATCATTTCCCAGTCTCTTCCAGATGGTAACAAACTGAAGTGTGATATGTATGTGTGGTGTGGTGGGGGGCATGCATACATGCATGGATGTATGTATGTATGGGTGGGTGGATGCATGGATGCATGCATGCCTAAACAGTCTTTCATCTTCATACTTTGTTAAGCCTTTGAGTTACACAAATTTATTTAAAAATTTGGGCATCTAAGCATTACATTGCATGAAAACCTGTACTTTGTGAATGAATAATGAATGACAACAGTGACAGACATCTATTACAATTAAGAATGACCATTCCAGAAAGAATGCAATATGTAACATATATAACAAATACTTCAGTTACAGACTGTGACAACCCCATAACTCCGTTGAGCAGAGCCTTTCATGAGAAGCCAACAAATAATAGCTGGTCAAGAAGTTCCCTGCCTTTAACAAAACTCAGTGGTTTAGTATTATATTCACAAGAACCTGCTGCTGGTCCCAGTTTGGTGGGTGCTGGGGTGGCCTATGAGAAGCATACTTAACAATAAAACTATACCAAAATTTGCTGTTACAAGTTTCAGTATTGAGGCATGAGTAGTTTAATACATAAAGAGCATTTCAGGTTAATGATACACAAAAAAGAATCAACCACTTGGTTACTGTTATTGCCTAACTTTGTGAACTGTTAATAATATTAGAGTCCACATAGAAACACATTTGAATTGAGAATGTTGTGTGGTGCACTGATTAAGAAATATTGACAAAGTTTATGAATTATCACAGTCCACTGCTCCATTATTTAATACAGTCACTTAATTCACTGATTAAAACCAGCATCCTTCTCCTGTATAAATCCTGAGTCAAAGTCATTGCTTTTTAAAGCATAAATTTAAACAAGTTTTTTTTTATTCTCTGACCATTTATTTGTTAAAGTAGGAAAATAAAGATGTTCTTATGTGCTGAAAATTGCAAGTGAAGATGAATTATGCCTGCCATTGGCTTTGTTTATTAATGAAATGTATGTCATTTATAAAAATATAAAAATTTAAAACAACTCTTACGGCCCATGGTTGTATTGAATGGTCAGTTCTTGCTTCACACTTCAGTGTGATAGAAGTCAAACTTTTATTAATATACTGTGCTGTGTTGCAGTACGGAGGACACTGAAAAATGGACTTTCTGATGAAGAGAAGAAGCACCTGGCTGCATACATCAAGGGCTACTGAACCATATAGCTCTAAGGCCTGTGCATAAAGACTGTGATATGCGGAGGTAACTGTAACTGGACTGCCCATCTGTATTGTCCACTTGTTCGGGCAGGTGGCACTTGTGATATTACTCAGCTGTTGAGAATACATAAGCATAACACTCTGCTTCCCCTACATTGCCAAGGCAGAAGTATACTCTACATGTATTCATAATCAACAATAAAGGGCACTATATATATATATATATATATATAGATGCATCACTATTCACTGCTATAAAGTGTGTTCCTAGTCTGTTTCAACCAGTGACTTCTATATATATGCAAAATTAGAAGTAATTTGATATGAAACAAAAATTGTACCATATTTGTAAGTTATCTTAATGATTTATGATACTCTGCATAGTATCCATTGAGAGTAATGCCAAGACTATAGCTGATCAAGCACATTTTACTGTGCCAGTAGTTTGAACATCATGGTGTTGATATTATAAGCAGTACAGGTTTTGTATGAATTTTGTAAGTAAACCAAGTGTGACCCATCTTTGGTTGTCTGTTGAATAAAAACATCGCAGTTACTAAATATTATGTGAATATTAGATGGGAAAGAAACATTGAGTAGATGAGATTTTGTACATACTTTCAGAATTTATAGATACAATAAGTGTCTGTGTATTGTTGTGCTCCAATCATAATTTTGTACAAATATTAAACTTTAATTTTCCCATCCCCGTGAGATGAATTGTATGTTACTTGACATGGGACAAAGGTTAACTAGTCGTGCACCGAACTCTCGGTCGCTGTTAACAGTGCTGCATTTAGAAGGTGTGACACGGCTGCAAGTCAGATTTGTTGCTACTGGTATTTGAGTTATTGGTATGCAGGTGATGTAGGCCTCAGCAAGTGTCATTAAATGCCCTTAGAACAGAGAAATGTTTAGTGATTTTATGCTCCTTCTCAATCTCACATACCTGAAATCCAGTTAAAATTTACACATATATCAGTTTTCAACTACCTAAGTCTCGAGTAATAGAGTCTGCAGGTTCATCACCATCAACACAAAAGCCTGTATGTATGTATGTGTGTAAGCTTGCATGCATGCATTCATGTACTGGACATGGTGCATAGATTTTAATGTCATTCTCTATTCTACATGCTCTTTCCAGCTGTTTTCTTTCAAAGAGATGTCCCAATCAAAATTCCATCTGCATATCTTGTCTCAAATATCTGAGGTGCATGTCCAGCTTATCATTTCCTATTTGATTCTGCTATCCCAAAAATATGGTTGTGTGTGTGTGTGTGTATGTATCTTGAAATTCCTTGTTATAGGTTGCTAATGGTTCGTAGAATACAAATTATGTTATTATTATTATTTTCTTTCCTAATTCTTATACGTAGTATGTAGTTAGTTATATAAAAGGTATCATTGAAGTCTCCCCTCCCAGATTCCCAAACCGAGAATCACATTTCATTTTCTTCCTTACCGCAGCATTCTCTGATTCATCATATATCTTGTTTGTCCCTGTGGTGTTGTCTGTTTTATTTTCCACTTCAGTAGTTTTCTAGGATATGTTTCTCTGCTGACTGTTTCATTCTAAAAGCTGTTTTGCTTGTAAAGTTCCAGGGTAGCATCTAATTTGCACTGTCTGCCATTCCAAGTGAATGGCTGTATGAATTACCAGACAGTAAGTGAACAGTATAGACTTCAAGGAAGGTGGAGTAACTTTGAAGAAACATGCACAGCATAGGGAATCTGGACTTGAAACAGGCTCTTATGAAGTGTAATGTCATTGTCAGTTTTTATAAGCAACTACATGAAAATCTAGATCATTGACCTGAGTTTTCCTTGTTAATTGCTTGTCCAATATTTATTTTTGTCGTACAGGACCAAATGACTACGAAGATGAAATTGTCTCCTTTCTTAAGCACTAGGTCTTGAAGATGCTTGGAGACACAGTGGTGTAAATATGTTCTTAACAGCACAGGGAACACAGATTTGTTTCTTTGCCATCACCCTGACACTCAGAAAAGCTTGTGCTCTGCCTTGGCTAAGGCAGAGATAGGAAGGTTAAACAACACAAAACTGTAGACATTAGTTACAACAGTAGTCTTCTTATTCTTGTTCCTCCTTTTTTATTCTTTTCTTATGTTTTGTTTTTTTGTGTGCTTTTCTGTGAATGAATTTTTGCAAACACAGGATGAAGTACAAGAAGTTAGCTCAGTCGGCATATTGACAGGGTGCAGGCTTGACAACCAGGGTTTGATCCCCAACAAAGACGGGGATTTCTCTCTTCATTCCTTCAGCTTTTCTGTACTAGCTGTGCAACATCCTAACTAAATGGCATTAGTAAACGGAACATGAATCTGAACACTTCAACTAATGTCAAAGACCTCATACCCATATCCTTCAACCTGGAACTAGGAGTAGTATACTATTCCAGCAATGTTGCGGGACTGCACCATTACATTCAGCAGTTGTGCTGAGGGGCCCTACAGACTATAGCAACTTGATGTGGGGCTCTGAACAGCAGTGAAAACCTAGAACACTAAAAGTGCACGTACTTGTACCCTTCTGAGATGTAGAGTAAAGTGCTGTGACAATGTGCATAATAGATCTAGGTTGTGTAAAACTTCAGTTTTTGGCAGAGTGGTATTAGGATATCGTGATCAGGGGAGGCTTGGTCTGAACAGTAATACTCATAAGAATTTTGGTAACATAACCTCTCATGGCCCAGAACTGCTGAAATCTGTGTGTATGTAATCATATGTTTGTAGTCATGGAAAGGTGTAACTGTATTCTTTGCTGTAAATATTTGTGTACTTTTCATGTCATATCTGTTGCTATTACCCATACACCAAAATTTATTCAGTGCTAGTATGTGCAACTCGCAGAACCATCACAGGTCATCATTGGTCACAGAGCATGTAACTGAATGAGATGAGTACATGGTGGCTTCAGAGGAAATCCTAGTGTCAAATTGTTGATAAATGTGAAATGTAAATAGGAAGTTCTTGTTTATGACAGTCCATGTTAATTTTTATATATATCTTGTTTATTATATGCCTGTACCTATTGATAGGTGTTGCATCCATGTTGTCTTTCATGCTTTAATTACCTTAAAGGTATGTACTGATCAACACATATTTTGTTTGGGTTAGTTTGACTGGATTAGCTGCTCAGATTGTATTTAAATGTATTTAATGCTTTACTTGTTTGTTAAAGAACTTTAACTCTTTAAACGCCGAGTTAAATCCCATCTGCCATTTGCTGGCATTATTAGGAACTCACCCTGTTCTCCATGTTAGCAGGATAAGGGTTAAATGTTATTGTGTAGACTCATATGAGTTGTAACACTTTATAAAGATGAAAATTAACCTAAATTATATTTAAAGACTCATTTCATATACAGTAAACACACTGTACCTCACAAAAATCAGTCTGTTACTGCTCTGTAGGTAAATAATCACTATTTATTCTGAGAACCATACAAAATTGATATATACACTCTGAGCAGAATGTAAACATTTTTAAAGTTAAACCAGGTAGTATGTGAAGTTACCACTTGGCTCTAAATGTTCAGTTCATATCACACTATGTAAAAAGCTCAAGAGAAGAATTGCTAGGGAGATGTAGAGGTGTTAGTTGGATGATAATATTGAAAGGGACCTTTAAGAAGTAAGGTTTAAGAATGGTGAACTGTATATATCTGGTTCAAGATAAAGTCCAGTGAAAACAGTGATAAACTTCCAGGGTCTATGAAAGTCAGATACTTTGACCGCATGAGTGAATTACCTTCTACAGTGTGTTTTCAAGTGACCTTTCAAACGTCACAAAACTTGGTCATCTGTTTGATTTACTGAGGTATTTCATGACGGTTGCGTTTTTGCCAAACATGTTTTTCACATTTTTGTAGTGCACTTTACTTCTCTGAGGCATGATTTGTTTCTAAATTAGAGTGAAGATCTGATTTGAGCTTAATTAATTTTTACTAATTGTGTTATGGTGTTAAAAATTCAGCTTGAAATATTCTTTGTAATACGATTTAACTGTGAAGAGAGATCATGAATGGTATAATATTTTTGTACTCGAACAATGCATTATGGTTGGCTTCTAAGGTTATGTTACTAAGTAATGTGATATGATTTTAATGTGTTTACACCTCACACATTAAATATTTAACATATTTGACCAAAATTTCTAACCTACTGCAAGAATTCTGCTGTGTGTGGAAAGTATACCTTCATTATTCATTGGAACATAATAATTACTTTTTCCATATGTTGGTAAGGCTGCATATCGTTTTGTGTGTCAATGGAACCATGGCAGATGTAGCGGGCAAGGTATAAAATGTTCAGATGGCTGCATAATTGTCTTTTTGTTTACCATACCACAACAATGCAGTCAACAGAGACATGATTTCTCAACACATATTAAATCTGCTATTCTTCAGTTCAGTATGGTGTACCAGTCATTGCAAGTGGTGCATAAGTAAGGGGATGGCACAAATATTTGCTGCCTCACCCCACTTTCCTCCTATACTTTGAATAATAAAAAAAATAGATGAAAATTGATTCTGAACTTTCTCAGTCTAGAGAAAAACATGAGAGAAATCCGTAATAATGCTGCAGAAACTGCCTTAATAAGGTTACTGTAAGTCACATGACTCTCATTTCATTCTGTCACAAGTACTGAATATTTTCCACCTCAGCTGTGAGTAATAAAAGTAGAATGCAAAGCTTCAGAAGATTGTAGAACAGAAGTGAAACAAGCAACTCTGTATAGTATAAAGCCATCAATCACAAGCAAAATTTTTTATTATCATATGTATTACATGATTCTTCAGCTTGAATTTGCGATCATCAGGTAGTACGAAATATGAAAGTACTTACAGCGATAATTGCAACGGTAGGTTCTAGTTCTAGTTCTCATTTGAGAAGGTTATTGTGGGAGTGAAGGTATAATTTCATAAAGGTTTATGTTTTGATACATTCATAGTCTATTTATGTGCACGTGAGAATGGTGCATTCAAAGTTTAAGGTACACTTTTTCGCTTCTTATGCTGAGTTTTGATCCCTGGTGTATACTTTTCACATTGAAAAAGTTTCATCTATAAGGTGCTTTCTGTGGTTTTTTAGGTTATGTGGTTTTCTTGAATGGTGAGTATATGAAGGTACATCAGTGGATTGAATCTGTAGTTTTCAGGTTATGTGCTTTTTTGAATGGTGATTCTGGAAATTAAATATACATATACTTTCCTCAACAAACAAGTAAGTTCATTCTGTACTCCTTACCTGAAACAACAATACAGAAAATTATTATTATTCTTCATAGATGGCACTACAGTCCAGTGAGGATCTTTGCCTCCATACTGGACTTCTCCCAGTCAGCTCTGTATTTTGACCTCTCTTTCCAATTTGTAATTTTGCATTGATTAATATCTTCTGGTACACAGTTCCACCATCTGTTTTTGGTCATCCACTTAGTCAACTTCCCTGAGGATTCTTGTTAAATACTTGACTTACTTTCTTTTACTATCCATTATGTTAACATGACCAATCCAATTCAACGGACTTTTTCTGACTAGTGAAAGTATATCTAAATCTCAAACAACTGCATTAATTCTTTATAATATCGCTTTCTCCAATTTTCATTTGCTTGGATTCTGCCAAACATTCTTCTTAAAACTTTTCTTTCAAAAGTAGCCAACTGTTTAGCAGTATCATTATTCAGTGTCCAAGATTCTGCTCCATATGTTGCCACTGGTCTTATGAATGTCTAACAGAGCTTTATTTTTTTCTGCTGTGAGTATTGATTCTCTCTTCAGTAAAGGAAGAAGTGTGTAATATGCTCTATCTGCATTCATAATTATTTTTTAAATCTGCGGCCTTAATGCATTTTTACTTGTTAGAACTGTACCAACATATGTATAATCTGTCACCATTTCAAAATTTTATGTACCAAGTTTTACATATTCATTTTTCAGTATTAATAAAAATCCAACTAAATGCAATAGTGTGCAGATATTTATTTACTGCAAAGTCACTCTACATGTTTCGGGTGTCACAGCACCCATCATCAGGAGTGCTACATGTAGAGTGACTGCAGTAAATAAATATCTGCATACTGTTGCATCTAGTTGGATTTTTATTAACAATGAATTATGATGCACGGACCCATGAGCTTAAAAAAAAGTATATGTAGGAGGTTTACTACGTTTACGGTCAATATAATAACATAAGATATAATCAATGTAATAATGTAAGATACTCCTAAAAGTTTATATAAATTTTTTTGTTTTATTTTCTTATCGAATCAGCTGAATGCATAGTCGTGGATTATTCAAAAAAGGACTCGTGAATTTGCAGGACTTTGTAGTAGCTGTAGGCCAATCGATACCTATAGACAGCTTCCGAAACATTACCAACAACGTATTATCTTTCTTGTTTTTGTTATTTTAACTGTCAATGTCGCGATGGTAAACGACAGAATAACTTGTATAAATGCTTTACCAATTTTAATGTTTCCAACTGTGTAGGTGGGCATTCCTTTCTGCTGGGATGCGACGCTGCGTTTCTGATTAATCGGGACCCCGAAGTTTCGATACAATATAGTGGCCTCATTTTCAAGGGCGCAAATGTCCATGGAGAATACAGTTGCAAATTCCGTTTTTCTGAAGTCTGACTCTGCCTAATATCCTGCACGGATTTTGTTTAATCTCAATGCCTTTCAAGGGTACGGATTCGTTTTCAGGGCGTCATGATGGCGTACCCCTGGAGCTCCATCAATGGGACTGTGTTTGTGAAAAAGAGTGGATTGGACATGACGCAAGAAGGGCTCCTACAGGATGTGCCATGCAATGCTCCTGTAAGGCTCACCGCCCGAGTGTACGTGGTTCGAGCCTTGAGGCTTTGCACACATGATGTCAACGGGACATCAGACCCATATCTCGTGGCCAAGCTTGGCTGTCACACTAACATAGACAACCCCCGACAACTGAATCCAGTGGTCGGCAGTTACTGAGCAGAAGTACTCTCAGGTTTGAGGTACGTAATGTTGCTCATAGAAACGCCTATTTGTATAAAATCACTAACAAACTTGATGCTGCCTGGCCGAATATGCTTATTTGGAATGAAAGACCGGAGTTTGACATACGCCATGGGCAAGAAATTTTCCCGTCCGTGTCTGTGTCATCTGGAACCCTTCTAGCATCCTCCGGTTAGCAGCCCTATTAAAGCCTCATGCGTGGTTAAAAACACTCGTCATTTTTATTGTATCATTGCACAGCTCTGTCAGTGCGGTGATAAGGCTACGAATAATTGCTTCATTAACTGTCCAACGCTGTAAACTTTGGACTGTTAATGGAAATAATTATTTGTTATAAAATGTAAACTGTTGTTGCAAAGCATTCAAATGACATGCAATTTTCTGATGTATTTTAATATTTGGCCAATTTAAAATATTATGAAACTATGTGTACATTTCATCTCAAAATGTGTGCTAAAAGTTGTTTGTGTGCCACAGAATGTCCTACCCTAGGTCGAAACATGTCGTTATATTAAACAAAATAGAGTTTAGTTGTGTTTAGACTGTTATAAAACTTTGTGCATTAAGTGACTCTAATCTTGATTAAAGCGATAATTTTCATCGCTCAATAACCTGTACCAGTGTCGCCAATTAGTAGATATGTGGTACGGAAACGGCTTCAGTTGTTGTTTTAATGTTGACGTCACAGTACAAACCATAGCGTATCTGATGCAACGAGCTGTGAGTCTAAGTAGCCTACAGTGCGGAAAAGGTGTATGTGCTCAGCGCTCCGCAGACATTTAATGTACCGTACCAACGTCGTCAGTAAACACTGTGTTAATCAGAAGGATGTCCTTGTTGGAAAACTCTGCGAGGCATGCGTTCTTGGTTGTTAGTGGTTATTTCTATTTTAAAAATACAGAGTGTCCCATGTATTAAGCCCCTGAGCAGGACAAACCTTTCAATACGAAACACGTAGTTGCCACCTTGGGCCATACGCTGTCTGTTGCTCTCTTTTATATACACACAAAAATTTTCCAACAGGTCTTACAATCTGACGGCACTGGGCTAGGTAACTGGTTTCTGTATACGGACACAAGGGTAACAAACAGCATGACAGAATTTCTACTCAAGAGAATACTTACGTCAGTTTTCGTACTACGCTTGATACTACACTGACGAATACAGACTGCTTAGCTTTGCCACTATATAACTTTATCATATTTTATCTTATTTTACTTTATTACCATTTAATATTTATATAATAATGAAACACTGAATTATACCAAAAGTCTAGCAACATAATGTATTTGTTAACCTTTTAAGACTCAACGCAATCTGCTTTATATATGGCATCAGTCCGTACCGCGCTGTAAACACTTCCCACCATTGTTATAAAAATCACTCAGTTAATGATGTATAAAGCAAAGGCTGCTGTCTGTTCTGAGATCCGTACAAAACACTCAAACGCAAAGCGAGCACAATGTAGAATTTTTTAGTGTTAAACCTGGTAGTACGTAAAGAAACCGCCAGGCTTTAAAAGGTAGGTTTCATATTGCTTATTATGCTGTTTTCGGAATAATATTTATTGTATTTATTTTGTAACAACTTTACATCTAACGGTTGTACAGAGAGGCCTCTCTCCTTTGCTGTTTTTTTGTATCCATGCCATACCAGATGATGGCTGATCTGGACACCCGAAACATACAGTAGTATTAAACAAACAAAATATGAAAGATCTGTACAGTTGTGTGTTTCGGATAACAACAACAAATATTTAATTGATAAATACACAATGTGACGTCATCTAAGAGTAAAAATATGAGCTATGCGGTGCTGCTAGCTGTCTGCTAACTCGCGTAACCACACAACGTCAAGGGCTACATTTTTTGAAAACTGCATAAGAGGCACGGCTACACAGTTGCTAAGTAATTCGATAATGCATAATCCGTCAACAGTTTAAACCGACTTGCAATACACGGACAGCTAACTTATTAATTTGCTGCTGTCTTACGTGATTGATCGCATAAAAGAATAAACACAAAGTCTTAATTTCTGTAACTTAGCATGTGTTGAAAGAAGGCTTTCCGTTTGACGCTCTGTTTTGACAGCAGTGTCTGAGAATGGATGTGTGAGTAAGGTGGAGCTCTCGCTTTATGCGCTGCAACTTCGGCACAAGTTCCCCAAGTGGTCTGCCGCCTGGAGCCCGAGCTCGTGGGTGCGAGGTCCTTGTATCATCCGAAGAAGCTTGGGATAGAACGAGTGTGTAAATATTGACGTTGTAGATCCAGTGGTCCAGTGGCTCCATATAATTACGGAAGCACACTTATAGTGTTATGGTACGTGTCGAGGGTCAAGAATGGAGGTTATTATCGTTAAAGATGGGCTCTCACTACTCTAGTGCAAATTAGAAAAATCAACTTTTGCAACATAAACTGTATATTCTAAAAATAATAAGATGGTTGAAAAACAAACAGAATAGTTCTGTTAACCCTTTAAACGCCGAGTTAAATCCCATCTGTCATTTACTGGCATTATTAGGAGCTCAACATGTTCTCCACGTTAGCAGGATAAGGGTTAAAAAAAAGCTCTATTACCTATTGCCCATCGGTTTCTAAATATCCTAACCCAGTCCGCCTTGGCTGAGAGATAACAATCTTTACTCACAAAGTATGGTGAGTGTGGCCAGCATCTTTAGATAGTTCAGCTCCAGTCTTCTCTTCTAGTCACTAGTGCAGGTCCGGACAAGACCTCCTCTGGTTCCTTAGCTCGTCTTCAGAATAATCACAATCGAAGTTAGAATGGCCATGAATCTTTCTGCCAAGGGTATTTAACAATTTGTATTTCCGTGTGGTCTTTAATTCCAGACCATCCCCCTTTTAGAAAAGGATTATCCATTGGTGGATCACACCCAAGTTACCAAAGTATCGCTAATAACGGAGCAACCGATTGGCGTTTCATCATTGTCGTCATATCCCTGACAAACGTCCTGTTCATCCTTATTTGGAGCTGTTTACAGGTTCGTGTCGGGGATTCACAAAACTTTACACAGGAAACATGGTAAACCAAATCTTATTGTAGCATCGTGCATTTTCGTAGAATCACTTCAATTTATCAACCAACGAATGCACATATAATTTCACATAAAACACTTTTAAAACACTTTAAAACACTCCGACATGTTTCGATCTTGTCAGATCATCA
>Ga0123355_10005824_pt1 | contig 18122 bp, 20 predicted proteins | sample TergutEmb28metaG_3_FD_89872 | JGI IMG/M metagenome (GOLD analysis project Ga0123355, IMG submission 89872) | Embiratermes neotenicus P1 segment gut microbial communities from Petit-Saut dam, French Guiana - Emb289 P1 | ecosystem: Host-associated > Arthropoda: Insects > Digestive system > Gut ... | reverse complement strand
ATAGTTAATTTATCCTCACGCTTCTTAGCCCTATCCTGCAACCGTTGCGTAATGATGACTGCCAAAACAGGAGATAGTATTATCGCCACAATATTTATGATGATGACTGCCAGATTATCCATAGAAATCCCCCTTTATCTGAAACTTCATATATTTACTTGTTGTCCATTCTACCATATTTTACACAACAACTCAATAAAATTGTGGAGTATGCTTGCAGGCATAAAAACTTCATTGATTAAAAAACTATTGACAAATGGCAACAGGGAATACTTTCTCGTATATGCTTTTTGCGTATCACACAAAAAACAGCAACACTGACGGCTTTACAAAAGTGGAAGTTCCTGCCGCGACATGGGCGATATTCAAATCAGAAGAGCACACCCAGGAACAGACGAGCGGAGTAATACGGAGCCTTATTAAGCGTGTTTATACTGACTGGCTCCCTACAGCCTCATATAAGAAGGTTGATGGCTATGAACTTGAGCTCTACTTTAACTCAAGCGATGGTAAGCATTATGTTGAAACTTGGATAAGGATTGAGCCGAAATAAGAAAGTTAATTGTGCAAGGAAAGTCGCTCAGAGTATGGGTGACTTTTTTATGGTGCAGCGGAAATGTTGGTGTAGTTTTGTTGTTATACTTGTGATATAGTGTATATAACAGTCGTGGAGTATGTGTATTGTTCAAAATAACATTTCAGGAGGACGTTATGATAGTTTATAGCATTGTTTTGGATGGCATTCAAAATAACTTGACAGGGCAGTAAGCTATGTCCTGTCTTATTACATATTGCAGGAGGAATAGTGCTGTGATTAATCAAATAAGTCCTGATATTTTTTATAGTGAGCAATTCCCTCGCTCGAATAAGTACGACCCTATGTGGATTCTTAACAATGCGATGGGGCCGAATCCGCTCTGGTTGACAGAGTTTTTAGTACAGGCATTTGACTTAAAGCCGGGCATGCGGGTTCTTGACCTTGCTTGCGGAAGAGGAATTACGAGTGTTTTTCTTGCTCGTGAGTTTGGTGTGCAAGTATATGCTGTGGATTTATGGGAATCCCCGGATAAGAAATGGGAAAACGCTAAGGCGCATGGCGTTGAGCATTTAATCACACCAGTATATGCGGATGCTCGCAGCCTGCCGTTTGCGCCAGGGTTTTTCGATGCAATTGTTTGCGTAAATTCATATATGTATTTTGGGCAGGATGAAGCATATCTGGAAAACATTCTCAAATTTTTGCGACCTGGCGGCCAGCTTGGTATAATTCACAGCAGCTATGTGAAGGAAGTCACGGGCGGTGTTCCTGATTATATCTATGAGTTTTTAGGTGACGAACTGTGGACGTGGCAGATGCTATCCTGGTGGAAGGCTTTATGGGAGAAAGATGGGCTTGTGTCCATTGATACGGCAGACACCCTTCCGGACGGATGTAGCTTGTGGTTGCGTTATGATGAAGCGGAAGTCGCTTTTGGCTCACCGTCTCCTTTTCCCGATGAGACGCATATATTCAAGATGGACTTGGAAAACGGTGAGTATATGGGATTTATTTGCTTGGTGGCGACGAAGAAATAGAAACGATAAAGAGGCTACTGCAAGCGGTAGCCTCTTTGTATAGTCAATAAACCTGAAAATCCACACATAAAGCTTGGTAATTTTCCGTTATGTATCCACTACCCACTTAAACTCAGGTTAGTAAAATGCTAAAAATGCAAGTTAGTTCACCAAATGGGGTCAAGGGGACGAGTCCCCTTGCGGGGTTTGAGGCAGCGTCCCAAGGTCTTATGTCCCCCAAGGTCTTATGCCCCCATCACTTCGTCACATCCTTAAGCCATTTCCCGCTTGGTACACGCCACAATACAACTATCGTCTTGAAAAAATCCTCACTCCTAAGGATGATAAACACAATCCATACCGGCCAACCCAGCACAAGCCCTGTGAACGCGCCCAGCGGTATGCAAATCAGGCACATGAATATTACATCGACCACCATTACAAACTTTGCGTCACCGCCGCCGCGCAGAGTGCCCATCAAAGAGATGATGGCAACGGATACGAATATTATATTGACAGAGATTATATTCGTAATTTGCAGCGCATAGATACGTGCGGTTTCGGACAGCTCATAAATATTAACGAATGGTACACGTATAAGCTGTATAACCACAGCGCATATAACACCCAGGACAAAGCTTATGGATAGCATTCCTGTGGCAATCTGACGCGCGCGTTCGTAGCGGCCTTCCCCTATGGTGTTGCCAACTATCACGGACATGGTGCTTGCCACGCTGAATATGAGCATACCATTGAACTGAATCATCAATCCCCCAATAGCATTGGCGGCAACAAATTCGCGCCCCATGCGCCCTATTATCACGTTCAATATGAAAAATGCTGTTGCCCAGGTTACTTCGTTTAAAACAACCGGTACGCCGTGCTTCATAAAATGACTGGCGACGCTCCCCGCAGGGTTTGGAGCGGCATGACTTTGCTCGTCTTCCGGGACGGCAAAAAAACGGCGGCCTAAGCGCCCAAACAAGTGGCGTGGCCTGAGTTCTAGGGTTTTATCGAACCTCAACATATAGATCGTAAGTACAATAACCTCAACGAACCTTGCGATCACTGTGCCAATGGCGGCGCCTCGAATCCCCAGCTCAGGGAACCCAAAATGCCCGAATATCAGCAAGAAATTAAGTGTTGCGCTGACCAGCAGCGATATTGAAAATACTGCTACAGAAATTTTCACTACGCCAACCGAACGAAGTGAGACAGTGCTTGCTGTGGTTACGCCGGAAACAATATAGCCCAAACTCATGATGCGAAGGTATGCGATGCCTTCGGCTATAACGGCTTGGTCCGTAGTCAGTATACCAAGCACTATATGCGGCGCGAAGAATGCTATGCTCGCAAACGCCAAGTTCAGGAAAACTATTATTTTATACATAAACGCGAAAATCTCGCGCACACGTCTTTTGTCCCCGGCTCCCCAGTACTGCGCTGTCAGCACACCACTGCCTGCCGCTACACCGGTCGCAAATATCATGAACATGAAAGACAGCTGATTGGCAAGTGCTGCGGCTGATAGCTGTATTTCACCTACCATGCCAAGCATAAGCGTATCAACTGCTTTTACACCAAAGTTTATAAGGCTCATAAGAGCCACTGGAAACACTATTGCCAAAAATTTTTGTAGGAACTCTTTGTCTAAAAAAGCAAAGTGCCGGCCAAGGGCCTGCATCTAATCACAACCTTTCTTTTATACATACTTCAGTATGCCAATGAATTTCACAAATCAAAACGAAAAACGCACTTCTGTTTCTCGCCTCTCAAATACATATCGTTGTCAATTGGTACATCAACTATAGCCTCAAGAACCCCGCCCGCGAACTCGCAAGTTTTTCTCGACGGATAATTGTCGGGGTTGCATGTGATATATAGATACTCCATATCATGCTTTCGCGCCAGTTCAAAGAGAAGTAGGCAAGCCTTTCCGGCATAATAGTTGCCTCTGAACTGCTCATGCACGGCGTATCCGATATTTCCTCCATAATATAACTTCTCATTATGGCCAACTCGCAAATCACAAACCCCAACTTCTGCACCATCAACGGTTCTACAGATTTTAAAATAATAAGACGGAACCCATTTTTTCGCCGGGTCGGCATCTGTGGTTTTATCGAGCATTAGAAAAACTTCATCGGTTTTTAGATCGCTTGTATCAAAGAACTGCATGCGTTTTTCCTCCTATCAAGGCTCCAGCTCAGCCTGAGCATCATCTGCTTTCAGTAAAATAGCCACTTTAAACAAGTCTCCGTCGATGGAAATGCCGACTCTGCCGCCGTGCAGCTCCACTATGTCTTTAGCGATAGAAAGGCCAAGCCCCGAGCCTTCCGTTGACCTGGCAGTATCGCCTCTTTTGAAGCGTTCGAAGAGCTCATTGGAATCTATATCAAGTGGATACATGGACACATTTTTCATGACAATTTCTATTTCATTATCACGCACATCAACTGTGATGTATGCGCGGCTGTCAGGAGGCGAATAGTTTGCAATATTGTTCAAGAGATTCTCAAAAACACGCCACATGCGCTGCCCGTCCAGCATGGCTATAATCTTTTGCTCCGGCGGCTTAAATCGTATTTCTATGCCATTTGTCGCAAATTTGTCTGAAAGCTCGCCTATGGCCTGAGTGAGAAGCTGCACAATATCAACAGGCGAGAGCAGAAGCTCCATTGAGCCGCTGGTTAGCTTTGCTGCTTCAAATAAATCCTCGATAAGAACTTTGAGACGTTCTGATTTGTTTTCAAGTATATCGACATATTCTTTTGCCGTGTCATCTTTAATATCGCTTTTTTTGAGCAAATCAACATAATTAATTATACTGGTCAGCGGCGTTTTTAGGTCATGGGAAACACTTGTTATGAGCTCTGTTTTGGTTCGCTCGGCATGCAGCTGCTCCTCAAGACTTAACTGCAATCCTTCACTTAGCCCGTTTAGGACATTCAAGGGCTTACCTAGGACGCCTTTTTGCTTGGGGATTGTAACAGGACTTCCTTCCGCGATGATCTTTATATAATAATAGCTTTCGGCGTAAATTGTGAACATCAAAAGCAGTGCACAGCTAGCTAATGAGATTCCCAAGGCTCCTATGCCAAATAATATATACGGCCAATCGGCAGGGAGGCTCCTTGCGGATATGGAATAGAGAACAAAAAAACCAGCGACCAATGAAGCTAAGCTCGTAAGTGCAAGCGTGATTGAGATTACAGGCAAAAGCACAGGTCGCAAGCGCCTCATAATGCCAAAGCCTTGAATTATTTTTCTCACTACACGTGCCTCCAGCTCGTCAGAAAATTGATAGTGACCGCTGAATGTACGGATAAGCAGAATGAAGCTAAACATCATAACTATAATTGACGCGTAAATAGGCAGTAAGTGTAGGAAGCTCGGTGTAGCAGTCCCGCCAATAAAATCAGCAATGAATGCGAATGAATAAAGCACAAAAATCAACTTGAGCAGAAACGGTACATGGAGATATAAACTCAATCCTCGCAGAAAGCCTTCCCAAGCTCCGCCAAAGTCGGGAATCAGAACTTTCACAGTAATAATGGTCATTGTTAAGACGGCAATCAATGTCAGACCCATGTAAGCATTTGTGACCCTTCGCGCGTCTTCTATGCTGTTTAGCCAGCTTACATGAGCCTGAACTACAGTTCGGGTGACCACGCTGTCTAGCGGCTGATCCAGAGGCATAGAAATAAATCCGCTTATACCGGCTCTGGTGAAGCTTTCGTTCAGCGGTATGCCGTTGAATGTATCAAATATATCGGATAAATTTATTATGGCATATGTGCTATAAGCAAGATAAAACTCAATATACGCATCGATATCTCCATCAGACGGCACAATATTTGTGAAAGTATCATCAAGGATACTATCATGCAGAAAGAATGCAAATTCTCGCGTGCTGTCCAAATAGTTCTGTACGGCGGTAAAATTGGAGACACGCTCGCTCAGTTGAAATTGCCAGCGATTGTTCATCGCATCAAAAAAGGCCGTGCCAAGTACATCGAGGTATGAGGTGCCGAGTGCCGCCATTTCATATTCAAAGGCTTGCCTAGCGTCCTGTGCTCCGGCAACACCTTGTCCCTCGTCAAATACTGAGCTCATATAGCGATTTACCGCCCTAACGAGCTCATGAGTCAGCACACTTGTGAGAAATGCCACATCCTCCGCCATGTCATCCTCTGTCACGGCATCATTGCGCGCAGCTCCGTCAAAGTCTCTATGATGGATGAAAAAGCGGTTCAAATTCCTGGCATAGCGCACAACATTGCTCCAGCATTCATCGTCGGCTCTAATATATGTCTGCAAATAATCAAGTTCTCCCTCACGGAGCAAGTTAAGCTCGCTGTAGGCCCTTCGAAGACCGGCGGCTGAGATGAAAATAACCAACGCCAATAAAACCAAGCCATATAGGCTTGGATTAGGACGAACTTGGTTTTTTAAGATATTATTTTTCAATTTTATACCCCACACCCCAGACTACCTTCAGATACATAGGCTCCTTAGGGTTAACTTCGATTTTCTCTCTAATCCTTCGGATATGTACTGCCACGGTGTTTTCGCTGTTATAAAAGGGTTCCTGCCAAACTTTTTCGTATATTTCCTGTATAGAGAATGTGATGTTTTTATTCTCCATGAGGAGTCGCAAAATTTTGAACTCTATGGGCGTGAGGTGCACCTGATTGCCATTTACGAAAACTTCACTTGTGCGTGAATTTAAAATCAGCCCGCGAATCTCAAGCGCGCCGCTTTCTTCCTTATCCTTTTGGTAATTCTCATACTTCAAATAGCGCCTCAGATTGCTCTTAACACGGGCGCTTAATTCTTGGAAGTTGAAAGGCTTAGAGATATAGTCGTCAGCACCCACATTAAGGCCGAGAATTACATCCTTATCCTGACTCTTTGCCGAGAGTATGATTATTGGTATGTCTTTGTTTTGCCTGATTTCAAGCGTGGCCTGTATGCCATCCATTCTTGGCATCATGATATCCATTAGAATAAGATGAACTTCTGTGCTTTCAACTATTTCTAATGCTTCACGCCCGTCCTGTGCCAGCAGCACATTCATACCTTCATCAGAAAGATAGATGTTCAGTGCATTTCGTATCTCTCTATCATCGTCTACTACTAATATATTATATTTATCGCTCATCGCTTTAACTACCTCCAAAGTTGTGATATAGTGAGTTAGCTTTGCAATCCTATGATTTAACCTGTTCGGGTTTTCACAAGTTAAATCAGGGTATAAAGCTTGTATAAACTGAGTATGCACACATTCTATCATACAATTCACAGTTTGTAAGTAATTTTTTGAAAAAAATGATAGTTCGGCATTGACAGAGCCTTTGTTTGATGATATCATGGTTGGACGACGAAAGTCTTTTTTTGTGTGTATTTTTAACATAATGACTATAATAACGATGATCGGGAGGTGTGAGCGCTATGAGAAGCGGGATTATCCTTGCCTGCACGGAATGCAGACAGAGAAATTATAATACCACCAAAGAAAAGAAAAATCATCCTGACAGGATGGAAACTAAGAAGTATTGCAGATTTTGCAACAGCCATACTTTGCATAGGGAAACAAGATAGTGTATTTGGATTATTGATTGGGTAAATATTACTCCAGTAAATAAGGTAAGGAGCTTTTACTATGGAAAATAAGAAGAGCTTGACTTTAGCTGAGAGATTCAGCGAGTATAAAGCTGAGTTTAAGCGTATACAGTGGCTTACACCTGAAGAGCTTCGTAAAAAAACTATGACGGTTTTAGGCACTTGCTTCGCGTTCCTTGTTATCATCTTTTGCTATGACTATATATTCACTGAAGCATTGCGTTGGATATCAAGAATTGTAGCATAGAAGGAGGGCGTGACGCATGGCGGAGCAGCATAACCATCATCAAGAGCCTTCCAGCGAACCTGAATGGTTTGTTGTGCATACCTATTCGGGATATGAAAACAAGGTCAAAGCCAATATAGAGAAAATCGTTGAAAACCGCAACATGCAGGATCAGATTTTTGAGGTGATTGTACCGGTTCATGATACAATTGAGATCAAGAATGGACAGAAGAAAAATGTCTCTAAAAAAATCTATCCGGGCTATGTAATTGTCAAGATGTTCATGAATGATGAAACTTGGTATGTTGTGCGTAATACTCGTGGGGTGACGAGTTTTGTGGGGCCGGGGTCTAAGCCTGTGGCTCTCACTGTCGATGAAGTTGCTAACATGGGAATTGACGCGCCTGTTGAGGTTATTGACATTGAAGTTGGAGACAGCGTTAGAGTCACGGCTTGGCCGTTTGAGGACTCTGTAGCTGTCGTTAAAGAAGTCCACATGAGCAAGCGCTCTGTAACCGTGTCGCTGTCTGTTTTTGGGCGCGAGACACCGGTGGAGCTTGAGTTTACGCAAATACAAAAGCTTGTTTAGTAATGTCGTTAATAAACCATCTGATTTTAGGTGGATGGTTTTTTATATCGCGGCGCATTTGCCGCAAGTGGGAGGGGGATTTTTCCCCAGATTAACCACGCCCTGCCGCAAGCTGTACCCGGCTTGCTGAGCAGTATTTTAGGAGGTGCCATATGGCAAAGAAAATTTCAGGGTATATTAAGCTGCAAATTCCTGCGGCTAAAGCAACGCCCGCACCGCCTGTTGGACCGGCACTCGGTCAGCACGGTGTTAATATCGTGGGATTCTGTAAAGAATTCAATGAGCGTACAAACGCTCAAGCGGGGCTTATAATTCCCGTAGTTATTACAGTTTATCAGGACAAGAGTTATTCGTTTATCACAAAAACTCCTCCTGCGGCTGTGCTTCTTAAGAAAGAATGCGGACTTGAGAAAGCATCAGGCGTACCTAACAAAGAGAAAGTGGCCTCTATCGATCGCGCAGGGCTCCAAAGAATCGCTGAGCACAAAATGCCTGACTTGAACGCGGCCTCAATTGACGCAGCTATATCCATGATCGCGGGAACCGCGCGCAGCATGGGCATAACTGTTAAAGATTAAGGGGGGCGCGATTATGAAAAGAGGAAAAAAATATAGAGAAGCTGCAAAATTAGTTGATCGTAAAGTTCTTTACGATCCGATGGAAGCAGTTGACCTTATACAAAAAGCTAGCTATGAGAAATTTGACGCAACTGTTGAGTGCCACTTAAGGCTTGGCGTTGACTCGCGTCACGCTGACCAGCAGGTAAGAGGCGCAATCGTTTTACCACACGGAACAGGTAAAGCTGCCAGAGTATTGGTATTTGCCAAAGGCGAAAAAGCAGCTGAAGCTGAAGCGGCAGGCGCTGAATATGTTGGTGCGGAAGAGCTTGTTACCAAAATTCAGAACGAAAACTGGTTCGAGTTTGATGTAGTTGTTGCAACTCCTGATATGATGGGTCTTGTTGGTCGTATCGGCCGCGTGCTCGGGCCTAAAGGCCTCATGCCAAACCCAAAAGCAGGAACTGTTTCAATGGACGTTAAGAAAGCTGTTGAAGAAATTAAAGCAGGTAAAATCGAATATAGGCTCGACAGAGCTAATATTATACACGTACCAATCGGAAAAGTTTCGTTTGGAACTGAAAAACTCGTTGATAACTTCCGCACAATCGTTGACGCGGTAGTTAAGGCGAAGCCGGCTGCCGCAAAGGGAACTTACCTGAAAAGCGTTGTTCTTACAACAACTATGGGCCCCGGTGTTAAGGTAAACGCTGCAAGAATTAGCGAGTAAACACTTGACACATTGCTCCGGTGGCGATATAATGGTGCACGGTGGAACTATTTGTTGGAAAGTGAAGCCATCCAACTTCATAAGGTAATAAGCCTAAGACTCAGGCGCGCACAGAGCGCGTAATGTCCTTATGGACGGCCTGCCGAGGTTGGATTTAGAGCTGCGTTTAATCGTATGATCTTTTAGCCTCCTGTCTTTGGCAGGAGGCTTTGTTTATCATAGTTATACCTTTTATAATTCCAGTTCAAGGAGGTGCAAAAAAGATGCCTAAAATCGAAAAAAAGCAAGTTGTAATTAACGAAATCAAGGAAAAGCTCGATAAATCACTTTCTCTTGTTATTGTTGATGCAAGAGGCTTAACAGTTGCTCAAGATACACAGCTTCGCCGTAAGCTACGTGAAGCGGGTATAGACTACAAGGTCTATAAAAATACGATGATGGAGTTTGCTGTGCGTGATACGCAGTACGAACCTATCAAGGAGTATTTGAAAGGCCCGTCTACAATGGCTTTTTCGTATGACGACGCTACAAGCGCTGCGCGAGTAATCGCCGGTGAGATGAGCGATATGCCAAAGCTTGAGTTCAAAGCGGCAGTAGTTGATGGAGTTCTGTATGACGCAACAGCGACTGAAAAACTCTCTAAGATTTCGTCCAGAGAAGAACTTCTTTCAAGACTTCTTGGTTCGTTCAAGTCGCCTATGTCAAGCTTCGCAAGAGTTATTAAAGCTATCGCTGAAGAGAAAGAAAGCGGTGGTGGCGCTCCTGCAGCTGAAGCAAGTGCAGAAGAAGCTCCGGCTCCAGCTCCAGTAGCAGAAGAGGCTCCTGTAGTTGAAGAAGCCCCTGTAGCAGAAGAGGCTCCGGTAGCAGAAGAGGCTCCTGTAGTTGAAGAGGCTCCAGTGGTTGAAGAAGCTCCTGTAGCAGAAGAAACACCGGTTGAAGAAGAAACTGCCCCTGAATAACAGAGGCTCCCAATAATAAGAAAGCATGGAGGTGCTATATAATGGCAAAGTTAACCATAGATGAGATTCTTGACGCGGTTAAGGAATTAACGGTTATTGAGCTTAATGATTTAGTTGAAAAAGCAGAAGAAGTGTTTGGTGTTTCTGCGGCAGCCGGTATGGTTGTAGCGGCAGCAGGCCCGGTAGCGGCTGCTGAAGAGAAAACAGATTTCGATGTTGAACTTACAAACTTCGGAGCTGAAAAAGTTAAAGTTATCAAAGTTGTTAGAGAAATCACAGGCCTTGGCCTCAAAGAAGCTAAAGACTTGGTTGAAGCAGCGCCAAAAGTTCTTAAAGACGGCGTTTCTAAAGACGAAGCTGACGCTATCAAAGCTAAGCTTGAAGAAGCAGGCGCAGTTGTTACATTGAAGTAGTTTTTAAAAACATAAATCCCGCCTCTGATATTTTTCGGGGCGGGATTTTATTCTGAATGGAGCGGTAGAGTTTGGCTGTCAGCACACGTTGTAATGGAAGATGATTTTGGTTGTCGGCGCACCTAATGATTGCGGACGACCGAGGCGGTCGTCCTACAAGGCTCGTGCAGCATTCACCTTCATGGCAGCTTGGGGCTAGGCTTGCGTCCATAATTAGCGGCGGGGGCAAGCCCCCGCCCTACGAACATCGAACGATCAACAAAAATGGGTTTGCACCATTAATCCGCCTTTACACCTATGTAGGGGCGATTATTAATCGCCCGCAAACATATGATGCTGCATAGCAAATGCGTGATGGTCATCACCGCCTGTTGCGGACGCACACTGTGTGCCCCTACGAACACCGGATGGTCAACAAGAATGGGTTTGCACCACTAATCCGCTTTTACACCTATGTAGGGGCGATTATTAATCGCCCGCAAACATATGATGCTGTATGGCAAATGTGTGTTGGTCATCACCGCCTGTTGCGGACGCACACTGTGCGCCCCTACGAACACCGGATGATCAGCAATAATGGATTTGCAGCACCAACTCGCCTTCACACACTAATGTAGGGGCGATTATTAATCGCCTGTAAACATATGATGCTGAATAGCAAATGCGTGCCGGTCATCACCGCCTGTTGCGGACGCACACTGTGCGCCCTACGAACACTGGATGGTTAACAATAATTGATTTACCCCCCCCCTGTAGGGGCGACCGCCTCGGTTGTCCGCAAATACCGGAAATACAGGATAACAGATGGCAATAGTGTGAAACGGGTTATGCACCGTTGCTAGATAGTTTTTGCCATAAAGGAGGTGCTCATATGCCGGAAAACGATAATAAAAACAAAGACGATGAAAAATGGGACTTTGCAGACTATGCCTTCACAATAACAGGAATAATTGTTGGGGTGCTTTTAGTTGGCCCGGAAATATTGTATAATCAGTTTGGAATTAGTATTTTGGGCGGCAGCTTTAGCGAAATGGCGCCGGCGATCATCGAAGAGCTGGAGTATGGTTACAGTCATAGCGTGAGAGGCTTTAACTTGTTCCGCGCTTTATCGCCAATGCTGTTTCTTTTGACGACCACTATTGTTTACTTTAAAGAAGCGATTGACGCAAGAAAAGACGGCGGGTATACAGGCTCGATGTTTACGCATACCTTTGAGTCTTTGCTTGAAGAAGCAATCTATATGGCGATTACTACGATAATGGTATATAGCGCAGTGCTTACTAACACGATGTATGCTTCCTGGCTGGCAGGGCCGATATCGTGGATTTTATTTGTTTTTATTTTCCCGATAGTAAGAAAGAAAAAAGGCAGTACAGATGAAGCCCCTATGCCTTGGATGTTGTTATGTATATTTGCGGCAGGGGTTATCATGGAAGCGATAACGGGCGCATGGGTCGCTTTTCCGACTGCATGGCTTGTCATTTGCGCGATTAAACTTGTAGAGGCTGTTCGCGAAAAAATATATTCGCTTGATACAGTTTTTAATATTATATATTATGTGTTTTCAATTATTTTGCTGGCAGTGGGGATAAGCCTTGGTTTTTGGCTTGTTTCATGGGCGGCGTTCCCGATCGCGCTGTTCATTTGCTGGATACTCAGCAAGTTTAAAAGATTTAAAAAGGTCGAGACAAAATAGGCAAAAAAATATATAAAATAGACAAAAAAAGCTTGTATTTTTATTCTGGTTAGTGTATAATCCAAAAAGAACAAAAAAATACAGACACATCGGAAGCGCTAAGTTGACCGATGAATCCGTATTTTTATGCTTAAAGTGCATTGTGAGGGGCACCATGAGCCTTGATAATTGTGTTGCCTGCTCGGCAACTACAACGTTATTTTAACAGGGGTCGACATAAAAGGCCACTGCATATTGCGCACGTTTTTTCGACAAAAGTGTGCACAGTATACAGTGGCCTTTTATGTGAAGTTCGTTTATCCTGATATCAGGATGCAGTAACTTATTTACCAACAAACCAACAAGATTAGCACATCGCACGATGAGCAAATCGCAACAAAGTAACAAAGCAGCAAAAATCTACAAAAGAGGAGGGGAGATATTTGAAGAAAAAAGCAGTTTTACTATTAATGTTATTCTGTTTTGCAACACTTCCGGTCTTCTCGCCACCAAGTTACCTTGAGGTGTTTGGAGATTGTCAAGAAGTCCCGATGATGTCCATGGAGGATGACTTATGTCGTCCAAAGCCTTACAAGTAGCGAGTTTCAAAGATCTATGCCAAGTTTATTCTTGGCATATTTTTTTGTCCAATCTCTATCTTCATACATCTCGTACATATCGAGACTATAGTAGGCCTGACGTATAAGTCTGTGGCATGACTCTACATCTCCAAGTCTATAGAGACATGCTATTTTATTCATGATAATAGAAGGCATTATGCGTAAAGACTCCGTATCAATGCAACATTGCATACCCACGTCACATAGGCGGACAGACTCTTTGTATTTTTTCGCTCTGGTAAGATAATTTGTTAAATTGTAAATTATAAGAGGATAGTGTCTTCCTTTGAATGTCATATCCACACAATTTTTGTCAAAGCATTCTTTAAGGTCATACATTATTTTTATAGCATCATCTAAATTTCCCTCTATCTCATATGTTAACGCCATTATATTTATTAAACGAAACTCTTGTTTGGTTAGTAAATAATCCACTATGTACTTTTCGTGGAATGTAGGTATAGTTATCTTTATTGCTTCATCCACGAGTGCGCGGATTTCAGCAATATTTCCTTTTTTATTAGCTTCATTAGCGGCTTTATCGCACAATAAATGCTGACGATACAGGCCGTCTTCAAACTCTTTGAATGCTTCAAGCTTTGCTATAAGCTCGTCCGCTTCTGCCGTTCTCTGATTTTTCACATGACTCTCAAGCTCATCTAAGAGCCTTTGAATTTCTGTCATTTCTGTGCCGAGATAAAAATTCATATACTCTTGCTGCCCAAATCCAAGTCTCTCGAGCAGGGCTTCTATGGTCTTTTTACTAGGCGTTATCACGCCGTTTTCAATTCTGGACAGATTAGCCCTGTCCGTTATACTGTCTGCAAGGTCCTCTTGCGAAAGCCCTTTTTGCTTGCGCAGAGTTCTGATTAATTCCCCAACATGATAAACTGCCATTACTAATCCCTCCTCAGGACTCCTTATCTTCAGTAAGTGAAATGTACCCCTCGCTTGTACATGGACGGATAGTATATATTATGAGGCATTTGTGAGGTTTTTGTCAATAGCTGAATTGTTGAAAAATGTAAAAAGATGACGATTTGGATATAGGGGGCGGGGGTATTGTACAGTGTAGGGGTGGGGTTTGATGCGCCTGTGTGTTTGTTATGCAGTATTGTAGGCTTGCGGGCGATTAATAATCGCCCCTACGGTTGTGTACAGATGGGTATTACTTGTGGTGGGAGCACTTAACAATCTCACTCCGAATGAATTACTTCAAATTCATTCACACACTCCCCGTCCTTTAAAGAATTTGTGTGCAATTCAGTCATAAGCAGGCTATTCAGCACTTGCTTAGGTTTTTCAACTTAATCGATTATAATTTAGAAGCAAAGCAAAACATTTTGACATTGTGAGCATAATGTGATATTATATCAGTGAAGATAAACTTGTTGTTTTTTAGCAGAAAAAGCAAGCCGTAAAAGAAAGGAGTGATAGTTATGCCAGTAAGCACAGGTGCAAATGCCAATATCAATATTCGTGTGGATAGCAACGTAAAAAATCAAGCCCAAGATGTGTTTGCCGCTTTAGGTATGGATATGACTACAGCCATAAATATCTTTTTACGACAAGCAATCAGAAAAAATGGTATACCGTTTGAATTGGTAACTGAATCGCAAAAAAAAGCTCCTAAGTTCGGTTGCATGAAAGGCAAGATTTGGATGTCAGACGATTTTGACGAGCCATTAGAAGACTTTAAGGAGTATATGTAATGGATATATTATTAGACACACATACTGTTTTATGGTTTTTTGAGGCAGACGAAAGATTGTCTGAAACAGCTATAGAAACGATTTGCGATGTAGAAAACAATAAATACGTTAGCATTGCCACATTATGGGAAGTTGCAATCAAATATAGCATTGGAAAGTTGAAGATTGACGGAGGTTTTGAAAGTTTTATTGACAATATCCACGAAAACGGTTTTATCCTGCTTGAAGTTACACCAGGGCATATCACCGAAGTAGCAAATTTACCATTTATCCACCGTGATCCTTTTGACCGTATGCTCATTGCACAGGCCATGATCGAAAATATACCTATTATGACTAGCGATTCTGAAATACTTAAATACGGCATCAGAAGCATTTATAGTCGATTAAGTTGAATTATTAGTAGAAAATCTCTGCTTTGCTATATTGCAGCAAGGTGGGGATTTTTATATGTGGCACATGTTTAATTTAGCAGGAGGTCGATTTTGCAAACAATGAACCAAAGGAAGCGTAATCGTGATATGATGATACACTTGCCGATCATCTGAATGATTGACTATTAGCCGTATATTAGCTATAATACAGGTGATGAGTTTTTATATAAGTCCCCATAAAAATTGCGGAAAGAGGGTTGTTTGTATGAAGCGAACTATGCAAGCCATTGTTAAAAGCAGGCCGGAGCATAATGGGTTTGAGATTAAGGAAGTTGATATACCGGAAATAGGGGATAATGATGTGCTTGTTAAGATGTCCAAGACAGCTATCTGTGGCACAGATTTGCATATTTATGAATGGAACGATTGGGCGGCGCGTACTATAAAAACGCCTATGGTGATAGGTCATGAATTTGTTGGGCGTGTTGTGGAAGTTGGCAAGAATGTTACGCATATTAAAGAGGGAATGCTTGTCTCCGGTGAGGGGCATATTGTTTGTGGGGAGTGCCGTAATTGTATAGTGGGCCTTCAGCATTTGTGTGCTAAGACTGTGGGTATAGGTGTCAATAAAACCGGGATTTTTGCGGAGTATGCTGCTATACCGGCGTCTAATATTTGGATTTGTGATGAAAGTATCCCTGAGGAGGTCATCTGCTGTTTTGACCCGCTGGGTAATGCTGTACATACAGCGCTTTCGTTTGATTTGGTTGGGGAGGATGTGCTTATAACAGGTGCAGGGCCTATTGGGCTTATGGCTGTGGCTATTTGTAAGCATGTAGGTGCCAGGAATATCGTTGTGACTGATATCAATGATTATAAGCTTGAAATGGCGATGAAGCTTGGTGCGACAAGAACTATAAATGTCATGAAGGAAAAAATCAAGGATTGCTATGAGGAGTTAAAGATTAAAGAGGGATTCGATGTTGGGCTTGAGATGAGCGGTGCAACGGCCGGGTTCAATGATATGGTGAACCATATGTGCAATGGCGGAAAAATTGCGCTTTTGGGGCTTGTGCCTAAAGATGCGAACATTGATTGGGACAGGGTTATATTTGGAGGCTTGACGATCAAGGGTATTTATGGGCGTGAGATGTACGGCACTTGGTACAAGATGAGCGCGATGCTGCAGAGCGGGCTTGATATCAGCTCTGTGATTACCCATGAGTTCCATTATACCGAATATCAAAAGGGGTTTGAAGTTATGTTGGGCGGGCAGGCCGGCAAGGCTGTGCTTAACTGGAATTGCTAAAGTGATAAAACCTTGGGGACTCTGTCCCCAAACCCCTGCCAGGGGCTTGGTCCCTGGACCCGGGTTGAGGTTCACTTCTATGAAACTATAATAATGGGGTCAAGGGGTTTGCCCTTTGCGGGGTTTGGGGCGGCGCCCCAAGGTCTTAATAGTCATTAAAGAGAGGGTGCTATCCATGAAATCAGCGATAAAAGTTTGGCAAGGCACGATCCAAGAAATCAAGGACTCAGGGCTTTGGAAAGACGAGCGCGTTATTACGACTATGCAGTCAGCGCGCATTGATACCACCAAGAATGCGGATTTGCTTAATATGTGTGCGAACAATTATTTAGGGCTTTCAAACTCACAGGCGCTTACAGCCGCGGCTAAAGAGAGCTTGGACAAATGGGGCTACGGGCTGTCATCTGTGCGCTTTATTTGCGGCACGCAAGAGGTTCATAAGCAACTGGAGCAGAAAATTTCAGAGTTTCTGAAACAGGAAGATACGATCCTTTATTCCTCATGCTTTGATGCCAATACCGGTTTATTTGAGACCATATTGGGTGCGGACGACGCGATTTTGAGCGATGAGCTGAACCACGCAAGTATAATCGATGGGATAAGGCTTTGCAAGGCACAAAGGTTCAGATATAAAAACAATGACATGGCAGATTTGGAGCGATGCTTGAAAGAAGCGCAGGGTGCCAGGATACGGCTTATCATAACTGATGGCGTGTTCTCTATGGATGGAATTATCGCTGACCTTAAGGCGGTTTGTGATTTAGCGGATAAATATGATGCGATAGTTGCAGTGGACGAGAGCCATGCCACCGGTGTAATCGGCAAGACAGGGCGCGGCAGTGTTGAGTACTGCGGCGTCATGGACAGGGTTGATATTATAACAGGGACTCTGGGTAAAGCGCTTGGCGGCGCGTCAGGCGGATTCACGAGCGGGCGCAAAGAGATCATCGATATCCTGAGACAAAGGTCCAGGCCATATCTGTTCTCTAATACGCTATCACCGACGATAGCGGCGGCCTCGATTAAGGCTTTTGATATGCTGACCGAGTCCACAGAGCTTGTTGAGCGACTCCGCACTAATATGGAACATTATGTTGGCAAGCTTAAGGCTGCCGGGTTTGAAATTTTGGACGGCCGCCATCCGATAATACCGATTATGGTATACGATGAGCTGATAGCTCAGAAAATGGCTGCTATGCTGCTTGAAAAAGGCATCTATGCCGTTGGATTCTTCTATCCTGTCGTTCCCAAAGGGCGAGCCAGGATACGGACGCAAGTCAGCGCCGCACACACACCGGAGCAGCTCAGCTATGCGGTTGATGTATTTGTTGAGTGCCGTGAGAAATTAGGGTTTTAAAGGATGAAGAATAGCAATGATATGTCAAAAAAATGACAAAGTCATTTTTTGAGGTTACGGTAAGAAAGAAGCGGCTTGTGCGCTAAGGCGCCCAGACAGCCGCTTTCCCTCAGGTCGGCAAAGCCGACCTTGCGGATTTAATTCAGGAAACCTGCGGTTTCCCGAACCCTTCCCATGCCATGCAAATGGGTTTACCTACAGACTAAGGCCTCGTACTTCTCAGTACGAGGCCTTTTACATATTATTTACTCAATTACCCTAAAAATATCACCGGGTCTGGATATTGGAAGCTCTAGTCTCTGCCATGGACGCTCGGGGCGGATCAGTTCGACCCAAGCCTCATGGATTCCGTCAGATTTCATTACGTAGTAGTGAGAGTTAGTCGCTTCCTGGATATATAGGTAATACCAGGCTGAGGTGCT
>Ga0123355_10005822_pt1 | contig 18124 bp, 15 predicted proteins | sample TergutEmb28metaG_3_FD_89872 | JGI IMG/M metagenome (GOLD analysis project Ga0123355, IMG submission 89872) | Embiratermes neotenicus P1 segment gut microbial communities from Petit-Saut dam, French Guiana - Emb289 P1 | ecosystem: Host-associated > Arthropoda: Insects > Digestive system > Gut ... | reverse complement strand
TTTTTTAATTTTTTTTTTCTTTTTTTTTTTTTTTTTTTTTTTTCTTTCCTTTCCAGACTGGCATTCGTGAAGAACTGTCCAAAATGAGCTTCGAGGAATTGCAGAAATTGAAGGAACAGCTGGGTTCCAAAGTCTATAATGAAGCAATGTTTGGGGCACATGAAATGAAAAAAACAGATTTTAAAAGGGAGAATAAAAATAGGTAAAAATGTTAGTTGTGATTGCTGAGTGCTTATGGAGGAGAAGTTTTGTGTGATAAAGTTACTTACAAGCTAAATACCAAGAGGAACGAAACATTTATGTTCACTTTAATTATCACACCAACCAATGTACTTACATAAAATTTCACATTAAAACATTTAAAATCGCTCCAACATGTTTCGATCCTCAGATCATCCTCAGGGAGCTACGTTGTTCCTTGCTAAAGTCATTTTAAAAACACTCTTTAATTAATTCCCTTATATTAATAGGGTGCTGTGGCAGCATGTCGTGTTGTGTAAGGGTACGTTGTTGAGAGAGAGAGAGAGAGAGTCTGTCTCGCAACGTAACACACTACGCACACCTATAGTCAGGCGCATTCTCACCAATGTACCCTTACACAACACGACATGCTGCCACAGCACCCTATTAATATAAAGGAATTAATTAATGAGCGTTTTTAAAATGACTTTAGCAAGGAACAACGTAGCTCCCTGAGGATGATCTGAGGATCAAAACATGTTGGAGCGATTTTGAATGTTTTAATATGAAGTTTTGTGTAAGTGCATTAGTTGGTGTGATAATTAAAGTGATTCTACAAAATGCACAGTGCAACAATAAAGAAACATTTGTCTTTTTTGTTAAGTACGTAATTATATCCATGGCATGTGTTTTTCTTGACAGATGTGTCCTGGTTGTGTTCATAATCTTTCTGAAGTAAGACCACCTACAGGGTGGGTGGGCAGTTGTGTTTTTGGTGCCAGTGTTGGTGTGGCTGTTGGTGTTGGTGTCGTCGTCGATGACAAAACCCATGTGTCCCTCTTCCATCACTCCCCTTCAGTGCATATGTAATCTCACTAACATCCCTACAGCCTTCTGTGGCTTCCCCATAATGAAATATTTACCATTTTTTTTCTTTCATATCTTGAGTAGAATCTTCTTAATGTCTGCGCATAAGTAGGCCGTGCCATTGTGCTTGTGCGTATGTTCCCCAGCTCTTGTAATAGTCTTTCTTCCTTCAGGAATCTAGACCAAGCAAGGTGGCCCAGACATTAATCCTTCTGACTTTTATTCACAAGGCCCCTGTTTCAAATCTCTATTATGATTGGCGTTTATTATTTGTTTTTCTCAGTCCTCCCAGGCAATGATGATGAACCTCATCCATCAGTAAAGTTAAAACATGGTACTGTTCCTGTTTTGTGTTTGGTATGTCCCTGGAAAATAATTGTTCTGATCATGGATTGGCATGGTTTCTGTCAGTTTTACCATCCAGCTGCTGGGATAGTATCTTAAGCTTTTGGTGCCAGAGGTTACATATTTGTGTTGTGGATTGTGATTTTTGGAACAGTAAATGTCAGCTGTTGCTGATGGTCAGTTACAGCTGCCATTACATAGCCTTCATTTAAATTCTGGTCTGCTGCAGATGACACTGGGCATTAATTCCAGTGCCAGAGGGTTACAGTAGGTTGTGATTACATCTGTCCACATGACCCTGCTGTTTGACACCACAAAACAGATACTATTTAAGAAGAGTTACTAACTCTTTAGTTCTGGCCTCAGTGTACTGTATATACCTTTAATTCTTCACATGCTGCTGGACTTGGTACACCATATGGACATGAAAGCATTGAGAGGTACCATAAATTTAAGACCCGTCCATCCTGAGCAGCAGTTGGAATTTAAACCCCATTGCTATTGATGGGTTCAATAACTCCAGGCACAAGCCACAGCAACTGCACGGCTCTGTGGAACAACAATGATGATTAGAACAGCGAAACAACAAGAGTGAATGAATGAATGAATGAATGAATGTAGGTGTTAGTGGTGTTGTAGAATATAATGGCATAGTTCAGGGCATCTCAAATTGCTCTTTTAACCCTTTGATGCCTAACGACCCCTATAAGGGTCGTACCGCACCGCTAACCTCTAAACTTAGCATTTTATATATTTATTCAACAAATAGAGGTACTGATTATTGTAAACATGGTATATACTCTCTGTTTCTTTCTCTTCAAAATGCAGTTTGTTTCATAATTCTAACATATTTGGTTCTTGTTTCATTCACATTTTATATAGAGGGTGTGCTAAAATTAAAAAAATAATTCCGGTGCCAAACGGTTAATATATGTGTAGGATAAAAAAATGTTTCTTCTCTGTATGTATTTATGTTGTAATGAATGCCAAACTTAAAGCCTCACACTGTTGCATGTCTTTCTGATAAATTGCAAGACATTGATACATTAAGGATATTCTTCTGAAATGGTGCCAATTTTTGCAATTCATTAGTAAATACACGCTCCAAAAAGTGTATGAAATCGAAATAAGAAGTTTGTAGGAATGTATTGAAATAAAAAGTCTTGTATTAAAAATCCTTATTGAACATTAAAATAGAACGGAATTAACTTAAAAAGTGCTGGGGACTGCCTGCCCTCTTACCGGTCTGCTGCCCTGTATGTTACATTCTGTCTTCTGTTCTGGGTGCAGCACAGATGTTGTAAATTCCCTCCGTACATGTTCATATTGCTGTAAACTGATTTGGCTGGTTAGTCTGTTTGTGGCAATGAGCAAGCTGTTTATTAATGAAACATTTGTTGAATTGAGGTTTTCAAACAGACAAAGAAAACACATTAATTTACCAAACAGGGTTTCAAAATTCTAGATGTCATGACAACCTGGCAGCTGGGATTTGTCAGGCCATGTTGTAGTTAGTGCAGTGTGGGTTGGGTGATGTAGAGTTTATTTCCTGGCAGGGAACACAAGAGTCAGGTTGCTTTTGTAGCATTCAGGCTGGCTGTGCATACCCCACATAGTTTCTTCTTCATGGTATGTACAGCAACAACATTACCTTCATGGAGAATATAATTCCAGGAACCACATTTCTAACCTTGAATGTTTCAGACCTCGTGAAATGTCTTCAAAACATCCAGTCCCTACAGAGAGTCTAGCTGTTCCCTCAAGAAAGACAGTTCCACGTGACCCTAGATTTGATAGTCTCTGTGGATCATTCAATGAAAAGGTACTCTTCATAATACTGTTTTGATACCGTAGCAGAATATGGGTGTGAAGGTGTCTGACATCAGATGATCTGCAGAAACCATTTTGCTCCTGCTGCCCTTCTGCACCATTTATATCAGATGGTTCACATGTTGTCAGCTAGCCATAATGCTGTTTGATGTGACACTTAAAGCAGAGCCATTGGATCTAAAACCTCCACAAAAAATGAGAAATATGAGTCAAGATTCTACAGTGTCCCACTCGCTACCGAACCCGGCATTTCTTTAATAATTTTACCACTAATGAGGATACTTTAACGAAATTTGAAGTGGACTTACCTCATTGTGTAAGAAATGTGACGACATCATAATGTGTGCCGGAAGTGGCCACCATTTGCGTCCAGACAGGATTGAACCCGGCGCGCCATATTTTGGAAAGTCCTTGCCAGTACGTCCGCTGTCACTGCCTGAATTTCTTCAGTGATGTTTGCTTTCAAGATGTCTGTGGTTCGTGGTTTGTTTTGGTAAACTCTCCCTTTCAGATATCCCCATAAGAAATAATCAGGCTGCACCCTCAGCCAAATGACAGATCAGCAGAGAGGCACATCAGCCAGGAAACAGGCTGGCTGGCTAGCGGACTGCTGCTCCGTGTCACAACAATTAGGCGCACTACAGACACATTCCTCTTCATTTCTGACACATCGAACATACTCTTGTTCAAATTTTGTTGCAATGTCTTCATTGGTGTTAGAATTATTAAAGAAATGCTGGGTTCGATAGCAAGTGGGACACACTGTACTTTCGTCCCTGCTATACCCCCTGCCAAGCCTGTCTCATTTTCTTCATTCTTCTGGCCATCACTCAATGGATGGGCACCATAAACTGACACTGCCTAGTAAATCTATCTAATGTGAACACAGGTAACTCATCTTACTCTACCAGTATCATTGCTTCCTTACTGGAGAAGGATGGGAGAAAGGTCCCCTAAGCTGTGGTAATGTGATGCCTCACCCTTGTTACCGGTTTTAGCTCCATTGGTGATCATACTGTACGAACAGTGTTCAGGATTGACTGTATATACAAAACACATTTATTCAGTCTCATACAACACAGGTGTTGTGTGAGACTGAATTACTGTGGTTTGTTTAGTAATAAACACAATGGGTTGGCTTCTGTAAGGATTGCTGATTTCAGTCAATATTATTCCATCATTCAGTCTAAAGAAAAAACTTATCTAACAAGGAAGACCCAGAAATTGCTAGTGGCCACGGGGTGTGCTGTCAGTAGTGAAGTTTGGCTGTGGTTGGACACTTCTTCTTCTTCTTCTTCTTTGTCAATAGGGCCCATAGCTAATGCCACAGATGTACTACAGCCTAGAAGGCTTATTGTACTCACCCTATCCCCCCCGCCTGTTTTGACATTCCCACATTCACTGCCAGGTACTTCCACATCCACGACGACGGGAGAGATCCTAGTAGCAAAAAGTGGAACTGTGGGCGAGAATTGGCTGGTAATTTTGCCTGAAATTGTGACTTCCACATCAATTCAGGGATCTTTTACATGCCACAAATCTGGGGTTCCCATAGGTGTGTTGCAGAGTATTCAAGTCTTCTGATATGTGACGCTGTTATTGGGTGAGTGGTTCCTAATGTTTCAAAGGATTGTAATGTCTGTATCTTCAGGATCAGGTAGGCCTAAAGGAATGCTTGAGAGAGAATCCAGGCATAGATGGGAGGATAGTATTAAAATGGACCTTCAAGAAGTGGGATTGAGGGGCATGGACTGGATTGATCTGGCTCAGAATAGGGACAGGTGGCAGGCTCTTGTGAATGTGGTAATGAACTTTCAGGTTCCATAAAATACAGGGAATTTCTTGACTTGCTGAAAACCTGTTTAACTTGTCAAGGACTCTGCTCTATGGAGTCTTCACTGTATTACTTACCCACCATCCAGCCTATTTTTCTCAGACATAGTGAACCCCTTCAGAAGGAGGTACACACAGTATTTACTTGCATAACCTCCCTTCCACCTGATGTCAGAGTTAAGGACCCATGAACCTGTAACTTTGCTTTCCTATACAATTATGTCCTAACCTTATTGGTCTTTGTGCTCCGATTTCTTAGATTGCACATTACGGGGAAAATTCAGGTACTGTACTTTTGCTCCCAAGTGTTAGCAAAATATATGGATATTCCATCAATCCTATGGCACTACAGCGTGTAGTTGATCCTGGGCCTCCGATTTTTTTTTGTTGGGTTTCATAATAATCAGGTTTTACAGTGTGGGGTTGTTAGCCACACGATCAACCCCCAGCAATTCTGGAGGGCCAATGGGTTGCTTCTTTGTCTGGCTTCTATCTACCAACCTGCCCAGCAAGGGAGGCCCTCACAGTAGCAAGCTACTGTTGGTATAGCTTGGCGGATTATGAAGCACGCAAGCCCCACCAACTCATCAAGATCTTGCAATTCCTACTTGGGGAAATGGGTATTAATACAGCTAATTAATCATGTAATTTGTCTTCATGTACTGCTTTCCTTAGATATATGGAAGATACAATGTTCCTAAGTTGTTAGGTAACTTGTTGCAAACATTTTTTCTGACTACTCACTTTATTCTTCACTAGAGTGTTTCGCATGATGGCAGGCAGTCCAGTGCTGTGACCACCACTGTTGCAATTTGCTGTGACTCAGGGCCCCACACATTTTAGTTCAGGGTATTGCTTTTGGTATTAGGTTTTTCCTGACCATGTTGAAAGGTGCAGGCAGTGTTTTCCTTCCACTAAAAGGTACATGTCACATTCAATGAACGTGTTGTTCATTGCACATTGAAGTTGCTCAGGAAAGTGAGTTGGCAGGATGTAATTAAGGACCGTTGTTAGATAAAGCATTGTCCCTATATTGTGGATTTATTGTGCGTTCTGATGAGACACCAGCTGGCTGGCTAGTCTCGTAGTTTCGTTTTTCTTCACGCTGTGTACGTTTTCATCCCGTTCGCCGTTGCCAGCAACGTACACCTGAAGCTAAAGTCATCCAGTCATTTCATTTCCTGCTGATTTTCTTGTATCTTCCAAATCATGTGACAGTTCTTCCATACTCCAGACAGAACAAATAATTTTTCAGATCTCAGAACATGTTTTTTGTGTGGTTCACTAAACCATTATATGAAGTTGAAGAATAAATGACCAACTTGATGTCACTTGCTATTTTATTTCACTTCTTATGTGCTCAACATGTTTCGGACATTAATATATCCATCATCAGGAGTTCGCAACTATTCTGTTGAATTACCACATTTGGTCGTATTGTTCTTGGTTCGATGCGTGTTGGAGTTTCAGTGTGGTTGGGTTGGAGTGGTATCCGTGTTGCAGGCTGAAGCTTCAGCCTGCAACACGGATACCACTCCAACCCAACCACACTGAAACTCCAACATGCATCGAATGAAGAACAATACGACCAAATGTGTTAATTCAACAGAATAGTTGCGAACTCCTGATGATGGATATATTAATGTCCGAAACATGTTGAGCACATAAGAAGTGAAATAAAATAGCAAGTGACATAAAGTTGGTCTTTTATTCTTCAACTATCACAATGATGCACGGTGCAATAAACATAGCATTATATGAAGTGTTCAAGTAGATGCTTATGAAAGATAATGATTTTTATAGTCACAGAATTTATCAGTAAAAAGTAACTTAATTTTTTTTAATATAGGTGTAACATTTCTATCTAAAACAGGAATGACACTTCTATCCAGAATGCTTGGGACTTAGGCTTTTCTGTGCAAGGGGTTTTTCTGTGATGTGGAGCACCGTACATAAAGTCTGCCAAAACACATCTAAAAATTATAGAATACTTAAGTAAAATAACTGTGTTGTCTTCAAAATGAAGGTATGTTGGATTAGTGAACTTCAGTTAAAAGGCATCATCTAAGCAGGTAACCAAAATAACATGCAGTGTGCCAGTCCTGGAGTTACTTGCCAGATGGGAGTTCCCCTACCCATACTGGGAAACGGGCAGAATTTGTAAGACACTTCTGCTTTCATTATATTGGAATAGGGATGGCAAGTCTGCTGGTACTGTGGGATTGGCAGCCATATTTTAATTTGAAGGTACTAGTTTTTTCATCTGGGAATAGAGATTTTTAAATCTCATGGTACTGTAGGTTTGATGGTAACAGCTGTAGTATTTTGAAAAAATGCAATGCTAAGCCATCTGGATTATGCACATGATGTTGCAGTAACGCAATCCGTGGGTGGTAAAGGTTAATATTGTAGGTTATTTCACATTTTACTTCATCTGTTCATTAAATACTAAATGATACAAGACAGTCTTTTTTTTTTTAATTTCCACACGATAATGTCTTTTGAAATTTTGATTTTTCAGGCATTTCGCCATGCATATTCCTTCTTAAGTGGTGTCAGAGCAAAAGAAAAGGAGCAACTCAAGCAGGAACTGAAAACTCTGACAGATTCAAAGAGAAAAGACAAGATTAAATATTTGCTTCAACGCATGGTAATGTATCTGTTTAATCAGAGTGGTAAAATGGGGGGGGGAACCTCTAATACTGAGTGGCATATTTTGTGTACTTATATTGTGGACAATTGCTTAGCATAGGGGTTTGGCACCACTGGCAGATGAGTTGAAAGAAAGGCTCTTGCAGGTGTCAGGCAGTATTGTATTGGTGCACGGTTGTGACCAGTTTGTCATTTCATAAAAGTGTATTGGTTCTTCATCACTCAACAAGGGGTCCAAAATTCCTGGCACCAGTCAACTAAATTTGGGACAGTGCATCTAATATTTTGAGCCAAATTACAGTCATGTGCAGCATAATGATGTTTCGGTCAGAGACATCGCAAATACGACAGTGGTCCCACAAGATTATAATATTATAGTATATATGGGTGTGAAACTTGGTCGCTCACATTGAGGGAGGAACGTAGGCAGGGGTTGTTTGGTATTAGGGTGTTGAGGAGAATATTTCGGCCTAAGAGGGATGAGGTGACAGGGGAGTGGACAAAACTACATAATGAGGATCTTAATGATCTGTACTTCACACCCAATATTGTTCGGGTGATAAAATCAAGAAGAATGAGATGGGCAGGGCATGTAGTATGTATGGGGGAGAGGAGAGGTGTATACAGAGTTTTGGTGGGGAAACCTGAAGTTAAGAGACCACTTGGGAGACTCAGGCATAGATGGGAGGATAATATTAAGATGGATCTTCAGGAAGTGGGATGTGGGGGTATGGACTGGATCGTGCTGGCTCAGGATAGTGACAGGTGGCAGGCACTTGTGAATGTGGTAATGAACCTTCTGGTTGCATAAAATGCAGGGAGTTTGACTAGCTGAAAACCAGTTAGCTTCTCAAGAAGGACTCTGCTGCATGGAGTAAGTAAGTGTAATAAAATAATATTCACCATTGTGTAACAATTGCCTGCAGTATTCAGTACAGTAACACGCTGTACAGGTTTGTAGCCTAGGAGCAATAGGCTATATCATATAGCCTACATGTGTAGTAGGCTATACTGTACTATGTAGGTTTGTGTAAGTACACTGTATGATGTTCGTATAAAGATGCATTTCTCAGAATGTATCCCTTTCGTTAAGCGACGTATGACTGTGAATCTCATCGTTGCACCATGCATTTCATAAAATCACTTCAACTACGAACCAACAAATGCACCTATATAACTTTCACTTAAAACCACTCCGACATGTTTCGATCTTTTCAGATCATCATCAGGGAGTTTCGTCATTCCTTGCTAAAGTTAGTACATATTCACGATTTGGTTCGTTTTTATAAACAAGGTGTTGTGGCAGCATATCATGTTGTGTAGGAATCTGTTGTAGAGAGTGTAGTTGGCTAGGTGTGCATTGTATGCTACGTAGTGAGGGACTGGTCCCTCACTACGTAGTGTACGTTGTATGCTACATAGTGAGGGACCAGTCTCTCACTACGTAACATACGACGCACATCTAGCCAACTACATTCTCTACAACAGATTCCTACACAACATATGCTGCCACAACACCTTGTTTACAAAAACGAACTAAATCGTGAATATGTAATAACTTTAGCAAGGAACGACGAAACTACCTGATGATGTTCTGAAAAGATCAAAATATGTCGGAGTGGTTTTAAGTGTTTTGAAGTGTTTTAAGTGGAAGTTAAATAGGTGCATTTGTTGGTTAATAGTTGAAGTGACGTATGACTGTACTGACCTTTTTTTTCCCTTGTGTACAAACGTGTATCATTTCACAGGTACTGAACATAAAGCGCCAGGTAACAGGTTTACATCAATCCATAATTGTTTGTTCTCAGTATAAAACTTGCTGCATGTCACCCTTCTGGTGTTTAAAAGTAGGTAGCAGCTTTTAAGTTTTTGCAAAAAGTTGTCAACCCCTGCACCTAAATGTGTGCTTATGTTTCTGATTTCAAAAGGAAAACCAAGACAGAGAAGAAAGGAAACAAAAGGAAAAGTTACAAAGAGAAAGAGAACAACGAAATGCTCAAATAGAAATGTTACGACAGGGAAGGAAACCAAGATACCAAAGGAAATGTGAGTATGACTAGTAACTGTATCATCCAAACTATGCCTGTACTGGTGCATGTAGCAATAATTCTAAAACTGTTGTGTTATTTGCTTCTAGCTGAGAAAAGGGTTCTCGATTTGGTTGAGCAGTATGAAGAACTGAAGGAAAGTGGAAAATTGCAGAAACACATCAGAAAACACAGAAAAAGGAATTTACAGAAAGACAGAAAAAGGTTAAATGCTGTAAATCTTACGTGACAGTAAAACTACCATACGTAAAACCTACGTGCGTTTAAATGTTCCCTTCACCAATTTGCAGCTAACATCATAGGTTAGTGAAGATATTGAATTATCACCATGTACCGTGTTGAACTGTGTAGAGGGTGTATCTAAAATGTTTGGACAAAATTTAAGAGGTTCTTCATGTCACAACAAAGAAAAAAATTCATAGAAATGTGTGTAGAAATGAGCAACTTTTTGAATTTCATTGAAGTATTACGTTCAGTAATAAATAATGAGGGAAAGAGACCACTGGGGAGACCCAGGCATAGACGGGAGGATAATATTAAGATGGCTCTTCAGGAAGTGGGATGTGGGTTTTTGGACCGGCACTTGTGAATGCGGTAATGAACCTTCGGATTCCATAAAATGTGGGGAATTTCTTGACTAGCTGCAAACTGTTTAGCTTCTCAAGAAGGACTCTGTTCCATGGAGTAAGTAGTAGTAGTAGTAATAGTAGTTTACCTAAAACTGACATAATACATCTAGAAATACATATTCCCAACCTAATAACTGCTAAGTTCTTATTGTTTAGCAAGTCACGATTTACAATAAATGCTCAAAATGTCCTCCATATGAATCAGTATGGACATGTCTGATCAGGTCTGCTTTCAGGGCTGCCAGGGTGGTTGTGAATGGTTTGACAGGCATAAAAAATGTGTTGGTGAAGTTCTTCATTTTCAACTAGAGTTGAATACATCTGTGGTTTAAAAGTGTCCCCACAGATGAAAATTAACAGGATACAGGTCAACCTGTTGTTGGACTGTTCCTCTGAAATTAAGTGGTTGCAAAACATCTTCTTCTTCTTAGGGCCCGTCAGTTTATGCACTGAATGCACTGCAGCCTTAGGCTTATTTGGCAGCCCTAATATTTCATTCAGTACAGCCTCAATAACCCTGTGCCTCGTATGAAGAGGCAAAGGTCCCTTACTGAGGTTGTGCTTATGTCTTTTGGTTCTGCAGTCAGCCTCCAAAAGACATAACGCTGTTGAGCTAACGCCTCGCAACAGCAAATAATGTGCTGCCGCAAAAGGTTGCAAGACATATATTATATTGACAGGAATTTTTGTTTTGGTGTGGGTACTTCCTCCTGAAGTTTGTCCAAGTATCGTGTACACCACGTGTAAGATGGCCCTTGTTTATAGTCTTGAATTTCCAGGAAAATACCTATACAAAACATTTTTGTAATTTGAGGGATGGTTATAAGTTGACACTGCTCCCACATTTCAGGTGGTGAATTAGAAAAAAAGGTAAATATGGTACAGTTTATGTTCAAGGTGGAACCAAGGAACCTGCAAGTTGCCATAGATCAAAATCTTCCAGATATTTCTTACTGTATTTTCAGTTATGTCTTTTATACCATGATAAGTGTGTTCCTATCACCACAGCATGGCGAGTCCTCAGGTTGCAGATGGAGGAATGGCCTCCAGTATGGAGGGTAGCTGTGAATATATTGAATTAGCAGTCAAGGACAGGTAACAAGGGGTGGTCTTCCAGCTTGGGGGTTGGACGAGATGCTAAGAACTCCTCACCATAAAAACATGTCCTGTTATGAACCGTTTACAAAGAAAGCCTCAGACCTGGACTGATACTCTGGTACGACCTAAGCAACGGAAAAGGGACAGGATCTTCAGGAAGTGGGATGTGGGGGTATGGACTGGATCAAGTTGGCTCAGGATAGGGACAGGCGGCGGGCACTTGTGAATGTGGTATTGAACCTTCGGGTTCCATGAAATGCGGGGAATTTCTTGACTGACTGAAAAGCCTCTCAAGAAGGACTGCTCCATGGAGTAAGTAAGGAATATGTCTTATGAATTATCAGTCCTGTTGGATATTACACAGGTTCAAACACATATCCCATACAGTTACATACAAACAAGTGTTTAAAGAGGAGAGGATCTTCCAACAACAAACTTTCATTCTTCAAAATTATATTTCCTCATAAGTTTTTCATACCCATTATAAGAGTTCTTATTCCTCTGAGCGAAACATAATATGAGCAGCTATGATTCACAGTTTGTGTACAGTACATTAGAGTATAAACATGCAGTTAGTCAAATAACCAACAGCTTTATGTACACCAGAAAAAGATACAAAACTACACTGAATTGACACACGATGATTCAACCTGTTCTCAACATACGAGCTTCTTTCTTTTCGTCCAGTTCCTTTCTCTGTTGTGCAATTATGGCCTTTCTGTCTTCTAAAAACTGTGCATATTCAACCGGATCGAGATGTCTCACTACTTCGATTCCACAGGAGCGCGCTGTTCCAATCAGCATCTTGCAAATTGTTTCTAAAGGTGTGCATTCCAAAGGTGGATCTTCTGCTTTAATCTTTGCAATTTCATATATGTGTTTCAGAGTAATTTTTCCCGCCACTTCAGGCCCTGAAATTTTATCAACCAGAACTAAGAATGCTTTGAAAAACCAATTGAGAAAATACACCCTAGGCTACTGTATGACACAAGAAAATTTTGAATGCCTTGTTGTTGAACTGACTACATCAGAACACGTAGTATTCATGTCATGAGTAACAATATTCCAGTAATAAGCTGTAATATAACATTTCTTGTTTTGTTGTGTGTTATGCATCTTGTAGTTACGTATTTTGTTAATGTGACATTTACTGTATGTGGTTAAGGTGCTGTGCTACAAATTGGAAGGTCGCTGGTTTGATTCCAGATGGTGTCATTGGAATTTTTCATTGACATAATCCTTCTGATCGCACTGTGGCCCTGGGGTCAACTCAGCCTCTTAAAGAAATGAGTACCAGGAGTATTTTCTGGGGGTAAAAAGTGGCCGGTGCGTAAGGCTGACAATCTTACCACCATCCTGGGCCACTGTCACATAATCTGGAAACCTTAACTTCCTGGAATCCTCTGGGCACCTTGGGCCTGTATTGGGACTGATATACCTTCTTTTACATTTACTCTACACTGGCTTCTTGCACATCCAAAATTTTAAACCCAGTTCAATCAGAACCGGAACCAGATGACAGTGACTCAAATAGGAATTACATTTCCTTATATAATGAGAACTTGAACAGAGTTATGTCAAATCAGTTCTGTACAGCACATGTACATACATTTGACAAATGACAATGAATTGTCCACAAGAGGACAAACATTCGCTAAGCTGAAAATAAAATGCCATTCTTCTGGGATGTGATGCTGTGTCTTGGGGCAGGCAGTTCCTGATGTTCAAGAGGAGCATAATACCCTCATCTTTGAGGTTAATCAGTCCAACAATGTTTGGATTGCTAGGAAATGTCAGGAAACATGCACCCAACAACAAGAAGGCTTGTACATTCAGCAACACAGCTGTGAGAACCTCAAATCTTGCAAAGTGAAAATAGTTTACCTTTGGAAGACACTGTTTCTGAGAATATATTTTACTGCCTGGAATTTAACACATCACAGATGAGAGAAACAAACTGACAATAGTAACAAGGCAAAAGGCTTGTCATTACATGGACATGGGAATAATATGTATCTGACTGACATTATCAGTCCTGAAGTTAAATAAATTAGAATTGCATTCCAGTCATGGGTCAGCCTACATAATGTGGTTGATGCCACACCACTAAGAACTGTTGTACAAACCACAGTGTGTGTATGGTGACATTAGAGAAGTATTCTCACAACTTTAGCACTGCTTGTGAGAGACGTGATGTACAGTGTGTGTAAAAGTACAAGGATTTATGCACAGAACACTAATTGAGATAATTTCCAAAGGGCAGTGAATTTTTATGACGTGAAATATAAATCCACATATTTCTTGGAAGTAGGTAGCTTCAGCAAGGCCAGGTAGCTCAGTCAGTATAGCGACTGACTACGGGCTGGACGGTTCGGGATCAAATCCTGGTGGGGACGAGATTTTTCGTCCGTCCAGACCAGCCCTGGGGCCCACCCAGCCTCCTGTACAATGGGTACCACGGGGGTAGAGGCGGCCGGGGCGTTGGGCAGACCCCCCACCCCCATCTAGTGCCGGGGTCCTAGAAAAATTAGAGCTATACCTCTACTCACCCTAAGGGCCTACGTGGCCTATAGAAAGGATGAAACCTACCTTTGTAGCTTCAGCACATCCCTAGCAACACTACACCCAGTCACATAGGTTAGTTACCCATAATCTCTATGTATATGAGGAGTGAGCCAAATTTTTCCAGACTGGCTGTGTGGAATGCTAACCAGTTACACTGCCACTGCATTACTAGGTACTACTGGGGTGATTTATTGTGAATTAGTGTGGTGAGTGTTGCCGTAACAGAACACTGCATTCTGCACAGTTGACATTAAGTGCTGATTGCACTTTGCGATCACCGGTGCTTTGGGGCAAAGCGTAAGGAACTGAGAATTGCCATAAAGTTTTGTTTTGACATTGAGACACTACCTCCTGAGATCTATGAACTGCCTTCAGAAAACCTCTAGTGATTATGCCATGAGGAGAACACAAGCCCTTGAAGGGTAATTACATTTCAAAAGTAGTCAAACTTCCGTTGAGGACTTAGACCATACAGGTCACTTCTCGTTGAGGCAGACAAAAATGTCAAAAAAGTGCACACAGTCATCCAAGAGGAAAGGTAATGTGTGATTAAAGGTGCTCATAAAATACTGGGCCTATCATATGCTACATGCTGATGCACTATAACCAAATGAGATGGTTCCCGAGATTCCAATTTGCCACTACGTGCTTCTGGTGTGGCCCTCCCGATTTAAATTTAGTAGTAACCAATTTCATATTTTGTTTACATGTAAAATAACCACGGCCACTCGGTAACAACCCAAATGCAGTAAATAAATATTATTATTATTATTATTATTATTATATGCTCCTGCATACCAGATAGTTATCCACACAGAATAACTAGTACCAAGTATCACATAAACAAAGTTGTTTCTCCCGTCTGGTATGCAGGAGCTTATGCTCCTACATACCAGACAGTCATCCACAGAGAATAACAAGTACCAAGTGTCACATAAACACAGTTGTTTCTCCTGATGATGGGCACATAGTCGCCCGAAACATGTAGAGATTGATAAATATACTAAGAATAAATTTTGCACCACATTGGCTTTATTTACAAGATTATACAGGGATGCACGGTCTACAAAACGTAGGTCAAACTGTTTTCCTCCCTGTTCCTTGCTCCTCTTGAACTACCATTCCATTCCTTCTATGTTGTTGTTGTTGTTGTTGTTATTATTATTAAATACTTAAACACGATGTGCATTGTGCGACATTTGTGCCATCTGCTGAATGGCCAGAAATGGAACCAGTGTTCGATATGCAAGGATATGCAAAATCATGCCAAATAGGACACAAACATCATTTTTACGGTCATAACAGGAGATGAGAGCTGGGTTTATGGTTATGAGAAAAGTTCATAGGTATCACAGAGATTGCAGCTGAATCAGTGGCAGTGTTGGACAGCATCATGAAACAGATACTCCAGAGATGCTTTCTGCAGTGTGCCCAGTGTATAAACTCCAAAGCAGACTACCTTGAAGGGAACAATACTGAATTGTGGGTTTTCCATCCCGTTGTGTGTACGTATAATGGTATATTTAATTGGACCGTCGTTACACAACAGTGTGGTTCAATGTTTAGATTATGCAACAAACAACTGAGCTTGCGTTGCAATTTAGTACCTTGATCTTCCATTTTTTATATTGGTTGATGGAATGCGCTTGACTGGCGTGAATTCTAAATTGCGGGTTTTCCATCCCATTGTATGTATGTATAATGGTATATTTTATTGGACCGTCGTTACACAACAGTGTGGTGCAATGTTTATATTATGCAACAAACAACTGAGCAAGTTTGAGCTCAGTTGTTTGTTGCATAATATAAACATTGCACCACACTGTTGTGTAACGACGGTCCAATAAAATAGAACAACACTGACTTGTAACTTAGGTATGCCCCCATCCAGGAATGTTGGGCTTGCACTATTTATGATATGGCATTACCTTTTCATTTATCTTAAAGTGGTGAAATTCCATATTTGCCTCCACTGTTTTGTTTGTAGAGTCATTAACAGATAAAATTAAAAAGTTCAGTAAGTTGTTACACTAGAAATCAAACAACTGCATACCACCATCCATTGCTCCCTTCTCAATTCCTGCTGCTTGCATCAGGAGGAATGTTGTCAGAGGCTTGTGTATTATTAGTTCGTAACTGCGATCAGCGTTCATCATTATTCTACATGGCAGAGGGATTCCTTCCTTCATATCCTTTGTTCTTTCATTGAAATCTTTGCAAAATGCAGCAATATTGATTCCTCTCTGCAATGAACACCAAATAAAAGAGTAATATACAAAGTTAACAACAACATCTCTGGAGCTGTGGAAGTTAAATATTCATCAAGAATAACTCTGAGATTTCCAAAAGTAGTATGCATTCTACTGGGGAATTTGTTGGCCTTTAAAAGCAATGTGCGTTGCCCTGCTGGAACTTCCATGCTTAAAATTCGTGGTCTTTGGGACATGCTGTCATGGAGCAAGTAGTTCTTAACGTTTCAGGGGATCATAGTGCCTTCATCTTCTGGGCCAAGTCAATGCAATTTCAATAAAGTGCCTGGCCCTGAATATGGAAGCACCACGATCTTTCAAAATGTTGTGAAACACTCAGCTGACAGCACAGTATCCAAAAGAATGGAACACTCAACAACAGGTAACATTCTTGTTATATTAAACTGTGATAAACAGCCTTGCAGGAAATTGAGCCATAACATACAAAGAAATGATCATGCAGTTCATATATTTTACCTTCAGAGGGATGAGTGTAAACCTTGTCAATCTAAATCTAAGATGACATACGTAATCTTCCCCAGGATACAAAGACAGAAAGAAAGTAAAGTTACAAAACAGTTGACAGAATATTAGAATACTTCTGGCAATAACATTAGAATACTTCTGGCAACAACATTAGAACACTTCTGGCAATATTAGAATACTTCTGACAATATTAGAACACTTCTGGCAATATTAGAATACTTCTGACAATATTAGAACACTTCTGGCAATGTTAGAATACTTCTGGCAATAATATTAGAATACTTCTGGCAACAACATTAGAACACTTCTGGCAATATTAGAATACTTCTGACAATATTAGAACACTTCTGGCAATAATATTAGAATACTTCTGGCAATAATATTAGAATACTTCTGGCAACAACATTAGAACACTTCTGGCAATATTAGAATACTTCTGACAATATTAGAACACTTCTGGCAATATTAGAATACTTCTGGCAATAATATTAGAATACTTCTCTGACAATGTTAGAATACTTCCGGCAATAATATTAGAACACTTCTGACAATAACATTAGATCACTTCTGGCAATATTAGAATACTTCTGGTAATAATAATAGAATACTTCTGGCAATCTCCCTCATCTACAAAGCCAGTACAAAATTACTGTAAGATGATAAAATGTGCTTTGCATATTAGTACAATGTATAGCACGTTATTGCCTACTGATGAAATAGTCTCAGTAATTATCACAGTATTAACAAAAGGGATTCAATAAAAATTATGTTTTCAACAGTTTTGTAATGGCTGTTGAAACCACCAGCTCAATATTAAATGACTCATGACTGTGCACTCTTGATTTCTAAATGAGAAATAATCAACAAGCGTATATAGTGAATATAATAAACATACATATCTGTATATGCGCTTGTTGGTTCTTTTATATAAGTATGTAGTTTTATCTCCACCAATCACTGCACATTTGTCCTTGTGGTCTGAGCTGTGAGCTTTCAACATGTCTGCTATAGGGGGACCATGAGCATGATGAACAGCATGGTGCTTGTCAAGAATTATGTTAGAAGCAATCTTGAGACATGTGTTTATAAAAATTTATATGCAGTATCTGGATGCACTTTCACCCAACAAACCATGTCATAAGTTGTATTAAAAAAATGGCATGTAACTTGGTGTGTTGCAGGTAACAAGAGACATGAATGACAGTGTGTGCTGACACCATATACAGGGTGTCCCAGGAGGAATGTGCGAGACTTCGGGAGAGTGTTCCTTATGTTAAACTATACCGATATAACCCAAAACAACTATATCCAAAGTTGAACGGTTACGGAGATAATGGCCAGA
>Ga0123355_10005821_pt1 | contig 18125 bp, 13 predicted proteins | sample TergutEmb28metaG_3_FD_89872 | JGI IMG/M metagenome (GOLD analysis project Ga0123355, IMG submission 89872) | Embiratermes neotenicus P1 segment gut microbial communities from Petit-Saut dam, French Guiana - Emb289 P1 | ecosystem: Host-associated > Arthropoda: Insects > Digestive system > Gut ... | reverse complement strand
GACCGGCGAGGACTTTGTTCGAATGATGCTCTCACAGCGTCAATGTTCTGTGGGGTGCGAACTGTTTTAACACTACCATCTTTCTTCTTAACAGTTGAGCCGGTCTCTTCAAAGTTGTTTACCAACGTCTTTATGGCATGAGCTGACGGCACTTTACTGTTTCGATGAATCCCGTATTTCTTGCGAAATTCACGTTGGGCGGCAAAGTAGCTATCGTTGTTCTTATAAAAAGATTTTACGGCGAAAGCACGCTGTGCACCAGTCCACGACTCCATTTCAAACTGAACGCTATTCACGGTCACGCCACCTGGCAACATCATCCCCCTTCCCCGCTCAAGCTAAAAATTGAAAAACGCCGTTGCCAAATCGCCCGATTCGCTGGTGGACCCTGTTGTATCAGAGATAAAGACTAACCACATAGGATTTGCCACATATCCAAGCGTGTGATAATCTGGCATGAGTGGCGACATCAGTTTTTAGTCTACTGATAACAGCGGGGATAATTAAGTTTCCTTTGGAAATGCATAATTTTTAAAAATATATTATTTACAATTCCGTACTGCACATTGATCTGGACATCCATTTCTTGGCATAGTTACAATCACGGTTAAATTTTTACATTGTTAAAAACTCTAAACATATAATTTTCATACAGTCAAAAAATTACTGTTCCTTCCGTTAGCGGCTTATTTGTCACAGGCAAAATGAGTATGAAATAAGAGTTTAGATCGTAGCAGGAAACAGGACTGTATTAACATAACAAGATGAACCTATCGAAGAAGGGCACAAATGTATCACATTCATTTTATTATTTCCACATGAAAAATAAGAAAATAAATCTCACTCTAGACCTCAAACAACGTTGTTCTTAAATAATAATTAGTGTTAACGGAAACTAAAGACGACATCATCGCTTGGTAGTCACAACACATAAAGTACTGTTTAGGTACATACAAACAAGATGCTGGCAATTCACCCCATATTTTAGACCGTGAAAGCATAAGGAAGAGTGGAGGAAGGGCCTATCATTCTTAAGCTTGGCACTAGATGTAGATGAATGATCAGCTTCATGCACCGGGCTAATTTACGGCGGTACCGATTTAATATAAGTTTGGGTGGGCCCAGAGCACAACTGGAGGCTTTGGAAGAGAGGACAGCCATTCTCCCTACCATAAAACGAAACAATACTCCTCGGCGTTTGGTTGATCTGCGCTAGAATTTTTTATTTATCAGCACAGATTTGTTGTTCCGACGGACACATACTTGTGTTTACTTCACACCAGAATTATATCAGAATATTCTCCAGGCACTGCGGAATATAAAACGAACACTGGGAAATGTATGACGCAAAATGCAGGCTTATTCTAACTCCATATGGGAAACTCCACATGGGACCCATTTAGATATAAACTGTTTTTATGACATTCTATATAGGGTTTTTGTTTAGTGTCACATGTATAGCCCTCTGACAAGTCAGATGCTGTTGTCCACTCAAGAGTCTAAAACTTGTTTGACAATTAATATCCGTGTTTATCGTATCAGACGTCCTGCACTAGCTTTAAAACGCAATTAATAGGCGATGCGGCTGTTTAAGTTGTTTGACTCTTTCGTGCATATCTAAAAAGAAACTATTGTGTTTAATTAATGCAGCGGTTAGTGTCATAAAAACCGACCTTTTTTCCTATGGTACTGCGGCCCATCGCGGGTTATGGCCTCGCTCATTTTTCAGGTTTCTAGATCACACACAACGATACACCACAGTCGGTAGGACTCCTCTGGAAAAGTGATCAGCTCGTCGCAGAGATCTCTACCTAACAACACACAACAATCTCAACCAAAAAAAAAAAAAAACTTCCTGGTGACGACAGGATTCGAAAACGCAGTTTCAGCGGCGGGCGGCCGCAAATCTACACCTTAGACCGTGTGGCCCCTGGGACTGCCATCTGTAACTTACTGCCTGCTAAAGAACAAAGCAGTTGATATCGAATCCGAAGTAAGGCACTTATCATCCTAATGAGTTATTGACTGCGTATTTTCTGTAGTTCATTAGCCTTGATTTCCTTTTTGCATATTCAGATTGAATGCTGCGAATCTAATCACACTAAAAAGTATTACATAAGACACATAAAATATTTTAATGCTAACGTAAATACTCTTCGAAAGGTTAAAACATATATGTATCAAAAAATAAGACGACTTGTAGCGAAGCAGTTGAGGGAAAGATTAGTATCCTGCCCCTTTTTTCCAAAACAAATCTCATATTAATTTATGCAGGATTAAACCCGGTGGTCCACGATGAGAAGCCGGAGGCTAACCGCCAAAGTTAAAGCCTGGCCTGAATTTGTGAAATTTAGTCTATATTTAAACACCCGCATATACACAAACGCACTACGCCTACTTAAAATTAGCCATTTCTGCGTCCTTGCGAAGGCGTCATTCAAAACTACTTGCTCATTCGACCCTCTACAAATCATGAACTTGACTAAGCGTAGTTCAATAAAATAGGATACATAAAAATCGTGTACAGTATGTATATACATTTGACAAGATAATGAAGAAAGAAACGGAGCAATGTACGGGAATATTAGAAAAGCAGGGGGCACGCGGTGGTACCATTGGTTGCGGACTTCACTACAGGCCGAAAGGTGACGGGTTCGATTTCCGATGGTGTTACTGGAAATTTTAAATGACATACTCCTTCCGACCGCACTATGGCCCTGAGGTCGACTCAGCCTCTAGGGCACACATCTCGGTTTTCGACCGGCCGGCAGCTGATCGGAGGGGCGAAAGGACAACTTGGAAATTTAATAATATCTCCGGCTCTAACCGGTCGGTCGAACGAACAAGCAAGCTGCGACCAAGCAGTCGTTGCACGCGCAGTGATTTGCAACGGATCGTAATTCATTTATTGCTCTGTTCTTGTTGTACCGTCGTCGTAAGCGTAGACGTAACGGGCTGCATTGGGTTCAAACAATAATTTAATAAAAGGACGGATTCGATGACGTTTACACACTATTTGATAAATAATATCCAAGGAGAAGACGCAAACAAGTTTTTTTTTTAATTATTTTCAAATGTCAGTTTCATCTTTCGACGAGTTTCATCGCCGATTGAAAGACAGTTTTCAGCGTCGTACCAATAAAATGAGAAACTGCACTGAACCTGTAGAAATGTTGGCGGCTGCAGTCATATAAGTGATGTTTGTGTGTGCTTTAAAAGAAAAATTTTATGTTTAAATAAAAGGAAAAGATTTTCTTGGGATAAATTATTCATATCATCTCTATTTTTTTACTGTAGTAACCTGAGACTCCTCCATATTATCCACCGATAAACCGTCGGATGTTTGCTTTCCCTGATCACTTTCGATAGGAATCTAAGTTGATCGCTGGACGCATGTTTTCTAGCTTTTTAAAACCACGCACCGGACTTCGTTGCTTATTTTTGTTTCTTACATGACCTTACGTAGCAGTCTCGAATGGTTCCTTACCCTTTTCTTACTTCTTTACCTAAAAATGCAAAATAATATAAACAAAATTTGAAGTTAAGCACTGGAGTGTGTTTAAAGACGGTACAAGTTACCAAGTGGGTTATTAACTACAGGACACTTTTATTTTCAGATATCTAACGAGTGGATGCAATTTTCATGAACTACATTTCTCTTATCGGATTAGAATCTCAACAGCAAGCAATATAGTTAGAGAAGTATGTCTTAGTATTTGGTCTATAACGCTTCCGGATTTTATTCCCAAACCTACAAAAGTGCAGTAGGAATTTACTGCTTTGCAACTGGAAAGAACAGCTAATTTCTCGCATTGCTTAGGAACCGTCAATTGGAAATATATTCGAGTAATCAAACCGGAACACAGTGGCTCGATGTTCTATAATCACAAAGATTTTTTTATGTGGTATTAATGGCCGTGGCAGACACTCACTACGGCTTTGTGTACGTTGAAATTGGTAATTGTGGCAAAGACTGTGATTCTACCATTTTTTAACGATCTGCGCTATGGACATAATGCTGGAATTACCCAGTGATAGACCTCTTTCAGGAACAGACGGTCCACATGTACCATACTTCTTTGTATGAGACGAGGTACTTGCGCTAAACAGAAATGCACTTCGACATTTTGGTGGATCTAACCAGAGTGTTAAAAAAAGAGTGTACAACTATCGCTTTTTCAGAGCACGAAGGTATGTGGAATGTGCGTTTGGAATTTTGAGTAATAAATGGAGAAATTTTTAGTGACCGCTTAATGTCAGTCCTGACTTTGCAGTGGGTATTGTTAAGGTCTATGTTCTTCTGCACAATTTTGTTCGCGAGAGAGATGGTTATAATTTTGAGGTCGCTATGACAGTGACTGGTCTTGAAGATGTAAATGTTGGACAATCAATACATGGGGGGGTTAACAGCGAACAACGTAAGGGATAAAGCAGTTGATTATTTCCTAACAGATGCTGGAGCTGTTCCCTGGCAAATGTAAAAAATATGAACAGTACAGTATATAAAATGAAAAAAAGATAATTTTGTATGAATTTCAATTAGCTGTGTTCAATAAATCAAGGCAGTACTCGACAAAAGCGTTTTTAACGTCTCCTAGAGCTTCAGAGTCTTCTTGAAGACAAAGACAAACTTCTCTCCATGCCTGTTTCTTTTCGATCCTGTCTTTATAAGTATCACCTGTCTTGTCCCACAACACCAGTCTGGAATCGACCAGAGATATTAACAATTCTATGTTGAACTCAAAATCGCCCATCCTCATCAATGCAATACTCTGCTGTTTCAGTACTCTAGTGACACCAGTGGAGTGTGATCACTCGGATGCAGCCGGGCCAAAACCGGAGTGTGTGAACGTGTCTGTAAGCAACACCTGCGCCACTGCTGACACAGCTACCGGCCGGCGACCCGGCATATTATTGTATAGCTCCGCCTGCTACCCGGCAGCCGGCCGGCCAATCGACCGGGTTGTGTGAACAGGCGTATGCTTTCGTATTCCACTGCTTTGTCCGGCCATAATCGTAACATGCCGGCCGGTCGAAAATCGGAACGTGTGATCGAGGAATAACAGAAATGAGTACCAGGAATATTTCCTGGGGGGTAAAGGTCGCCGGTGCGTAAGGCTGACAAACTTGTCACCTGCATGGGTCGATTTTCTTGAAATCTGGGAGCCTAAACTCCTGGAACCCTCAGGGCCTGTTCAGGCCTGTAAAGGGATTGCTTTCCCTGCTTTGTTAGAAGAGCAAGTGAAGACTGCGGGATTTGACGGGTGTCATACTGTGCAGGCAGGAAAGTGACGGGGAAAAAAAAGCCGCAATAAGAAAGCTCTCTCAACACGGAAATTGGGAATACAAAATTGATATAGAATAACAGGGACGTAGGCCTACATCACACATAACGTATCTAAGGGAAAAGGATCTTAGACGTGACTCCAGTACCAATCACTCAGTAGTGTAAATACCGAAATAAACCATCTGACGAGTGCACAGAATATAGTTAAAATAGTTTAATAAATATAACTATTTCTATTACAGTAATAAGTATTCTTTTCAGAATAAGGAACAATAGTTTCACAAAAATCATCTACCGAGATAAATTTTGAACTTACATCAATATAACAAGGATGGAAAAAACAAAACAAGATCAGACTCAACAACATTTTTGAAATTGGATAATAATAAATATAATGGAATAGTAGGTAGATATACAATTCACAACATAAAATTTTTTAAAAGATCTGTAATTTTAATACAATATCATGAACATAACCATGTGCCTATTAATGTAAAAAAAATCTGTGTGAGATTTACTACCATTCTGATTGACGTAAAATAGAGTCATTTTAATATTTTTCCATTTAATAGTGATTAGCCTGAAAATGGATTTACTTTAGCGTCGAAACATGTCACTAAATTTTTATTGCAAACAAGAAGGATTGTTTACTAATAAATTTGCGTTGACGGAATAAAACATTCTTTTATTTAGTTTACGAAGGGCAAGGTGCTATAACAAACCAAGATTAAAAGGAAAGCTGCTTATATGTCCAAAGAGAAAACAGAACCCTGAAACCATCAACCTGTACGCAGATAGAGATTCAGCTCTTTGGTATGTGACAATAATTAGCCTGATAGATAAGCACTAACACTTTGATGGAATTGCCTGGCCTCTGCGGTAGATTGAAGATTCCTCATAAATGAGGGTACCCACCCCTGGCGTAGATAACCAACAGTAAGGGAGCCCCCTATTACTCCCAGATTTCATAAGAGGGATCCAGAATCCTGACCCCTGTAAGAAGAACGGAATCCATTCCGAAAGAACACGTAACAAATTTTAGTATTCCATACTTATGTAGGCCTCCTGAACCAGTGGTCCCCCGCGTTGTGGGGTCTGCAGTGAACTTACCTATGCCAATTTTATTCACCCAGAAAAGATACATGGCCTTAATCTCTGAAGACCGTAATCTGGTTTGAATTCACTTCTAACTGCTCGTTTTTAATTGCGTTTCAGTTACTTGTGAGTGACGAAAACGAAAAATGTGTACAGAACATTTTATTCTTTTTCGTGTTCGTATAGGCCTCCAGTGAAGGTAGTGTGAAAAGTATATCAAGGCAAATTGCGAACCCGTGTCCTGTGAAATACAAGTCGGCAGTGTTAACTATTTCACGGATTTTTTTTAAAGTGGACTTAACTTTCACAAGTCACAAGCCAACTTAATACAGCCCCGAAGTCTTCATGTACGTAGATAAGATAACACTGAACAACTTTGCTTCCTGCCACAGACACTAGTGACCCATATCCTGATTTATTTGTGTAATTAATTTATGATGTAAGTGTTTAATTTTATTCTCCCCTCTTGCTAATAACCTCATAGGAAATAACAGGCTTATCCCAAGGAGGAATATAAGATTTGTTACTTATCAGATAAGCGAGCAGCTTATAGGAATTACTAGCCTATAAAGACATGCGTTAGTTCGTTCAGTCTGTAACTAGTAATGTTAAATCCGCTAAGTTTTGAGGTTTAAATTGTCGGCCCGAAGTACATATTGCAGTTAAACGTGATAACAAAAACAGTCCGGGCCTATCCCGACTGACAGCTCTCTCTCTCTCCCTCTCTCTCTCTCTCTCTGTCTCTCAGGTCCGTTTATTTCAGCACTTTACAGGTCATTTGAGCGAACTGCCATTTATTTTGTTTGTTGTGTAGGATGACATAATCGTAAACGTTATCTAATTATAGGCCTGGACAGACCTACTCCAGGAGTTTGAGGCTCCCAGAATTTCTAGGCAGTCAACACAGGGAGGTAGCAAGATCGTCAGCCCTTCGCTCAGGAGACAATCCTCCTACTCATTTCTGTTAAAAGCCGAGTCGACCACAGAGCCACAATGCGGCCGAAGTGTTACGTTGATGGAAAATCCAAATAACCCCATAGGGACTCGAGCCTGCGATCTTCCGGGTTGTAGAGCAGTGTCTCAATCAGCTGCGCCACCGCGTACCCCTGACATGATTATTAAAATTTCGAACTGGGATAATTTTGCCTTGAAGCGTATAGTTAATATGTATATATATATATATATATATATATAACATTAAAAAATAGTTTTCTGTCTCATTCATAACTCTCCGTGTGTCTACGACAAAGAAAAACTCATTAGGGAAATAACCACAGCTGTCTATGAGAATCACATGAAATAAATAAACACACCAACTCCATAGAGCTTTGTCCTGCTGAAAAGGTAAACACTTCTCCAGATAGTCGAGAATTTCCCCGCTTCTTAAGAAACCCGAATTTTCATTACCGTTGTCACAGCAGCCTGCCACTTATCCCTACACTGAACCAGGTTAAGTTCAGTCAATTCCCTCCCATTCTGTTTCTTTGCGAATCGTTTCAATACCTCTCCCATCTACCCTAAGTTCTTCCAAGTGGTCTCCCTCTTTAAGTTTTCTCCACTAAAATAATCCGTGGGCAAAAGGCAGGGTGTTTTAATGTTACAGACGCAGGTACATAATAAAAACTGTACTTAAATTGACTGAGTTTTGATTTCGGCCCCAGTAACTATTAAAATAAGGGATTAAGTTTACAAGAAGAAAATACACGTGATATTCTCTTGTTTCTCAGCACCTAAACATGGAGGAGTGGGATAAAAATCTGCACATTTGGAGCCTCGAAAACAGAGAGAGACGGAATTCCTAAAATGATTCAAGTCTCTTAGATCTACTCATTTGTTACACACTTCATTATATAATAGTTGTAACTGGTTTACTTCCTGTAATTTCTGGTATATTTCCCTTCCTTAAAATGCAAAATACGGGCTTATGATTTCACTTCGTCTTATGTTTATATATATATATGTGTGTGTGTGTGTGTGTGTGTCCTGCAGAAGGTCCTTCTTTCCAACTTCCGAGAAAGCCGACTGACTTTCATGAAATTTGTTATGAGTATTATGCAACTGAAACCACTGCGTTTTGCGATTTCGTGTATTCGATAATAATAACACGGCGACTGCCTAAATCTACAAACTATACTGTATAATTTTCGGACCTCGAATAAATCTCCATATTTTTAGCCGAAATCAATTTATGTCCGAATAAAGAAAAAAAAATTCTAGAAACGAAAAATCCACCTGCAGTCCGAATGCTTTGTGTCCCCATTACCCAATTCTTAGGAACTCCTGCACCCCTCACGACATCCCCAGACAACATTTTCTGTGTAAATACATGACATATGACAGCTCCAGAACAGAAGATAATTTGTTGGCGTATGCGCAGCTTTGCCTTATCTCCGCTAAGCAGCAATACCACTAAGTAGGTCAGCTTATATCTCGCTCTAAACAAGCAAAAGGAAAGCTGCAATCTTCTGGGATATTACGCAGCGTATAATGGTAATAAAATAACCACTATATGCTGTGTGATATCCTAGAAGAGTGCAGAGCTCATCTACTTCGCGGTGGAAGCCTGAAATCACGCAAGCAAAACGAAGCTTTGTACTTACTGATTTAAAGTACCAAATAGCAGTCGCTGTAATTCCTAGCACAAAGGAACTGTTTTCCTTTGTCATAAAGGTGACAGTGTCTATAAATCACGTCAATCAAACAGACAAAGGCTAAAAGAGTTTGCGGCAGACTTCGGGCACTTGCCCGTTATTCACCGTATCAAGAAATTTACTGTCTCAGAGCCAAATATTACATCAACATTTCACACACAGTCCTGTAGAAGTTAAATGACACATTGACAGCCTGTTTCTCCACCACAAAGGAAAAAATACATTAATTTTATACTTCATTATGACCCTTGCGCTGGATGCATCTCTTCTGTTGCAAGGATGATGAACTTGTTGGTACCAACAATCAGTTCCGATATAAATGGGTTATAGTATCAATCCGTTAGCAAAAAGTAAAAAGGAGTCGATTATTGTATTTATCTATAAGAAGGGCGATAAAACAGACTAGTAATTATAGGGACATATCACTTCGCCATCTACGTACAAAATTTTATCCAGCATCCTGCTGTCAAGGTTAACTCGATATGTAGAGGAAATTATTGGGGATCATCAATGCGGATTTCGACGCAACAGGTCAAATGCTGATCATATATTCTGCATTCGTCAAATACTTGAGGAAAAATTGGACTGCAGAGAAGCAGTGATTCAGCTCTTTGTAGACTTCAAGACAGTTTATGATTCCGTTAGAAGGGAGGTCTTATATAATATTCTCATTGAGTTTGGTATCCGCATGAAAGTGGTAAGGCTAATAAACATGCGTCTGAATGAAACCTATAGTAGAGTCCGGATAGGCAAGAATTTACCTGACATGTTTCCTATTAGGAATGTTTTGAAAAAAGGAGAAGTTATATCGCCATTGCTTTTAACCTTTGCTTTAAAATGCCTCATTAGGAGGGTTCAGGTAACCCAGGATGGCTTGAAATTAAATGGTACATATCAGCTTCTGGTTTATTCTGAGGATGTTAATATATTGGAAGGAAGCGACATATTATAAAGAAAAGCCCAGAAGTTTTATTAGTTGCTAGTAAGGAGACTGGATTAGAAGTAAATGCTGATAAGACTAAGTACATGACCATGTCTCGAGATCAAAATGCAGGACGAAGTCATAGTATAAAAACTGATAATATTTCCTTTGAAAGGGTGGAAGAGTTCAAATATTTGGGAACAACCTTAACAAATAAAATCCTATACAGGAATAAATTGAGAACAGATTGAAATCAGGGAATACTTGCTATCATTCGGTACTGAATCTCTTGTCCTCCAGGTTCCTACCCAAAAATTTAAAGATTAAGATATAAAGTACTATAATTTTGTCAGTTTTTCGTATGGGTGTGAAACTTGGTCACTCACATTGAGGGAGAAACGTAGGTTGAGGGTGTTTGAGAATAGAGTGTTGAAGAGAATATTTGGACCTAAGAGGGACGAGGTAACAAGGAGGTGGATGAAACTACATAATGAGGAGCTTAATGATCTGTACTCTTCGCCCAGTATTGTTCGGGTGATAAATTCGAGAAGAATGAGATGGGCGGAGCATGTAGCACGTATGGTGAAGAGGTGAGGCGTATACAGGTTTTGGTGGGGAAACCTGAGGGAAAGAGGCCACTTGGGGGATCCAGGCGTAGATGGAAGGATAATATTAAGATGTAACTTCAGGAAGTGGAATGTGGGGGTGTGGATTGGCTCGAGCTGGCTTAGGATAGGGACGGGTGGTGTGCATTTGTGAATGCGGTAATGTATATTCGGGTTTCATAAAATGCGGGGAATTTCTTGACTCGCTGAAAACCGGTTAGCTTCTCAAGAAGGACTCTCCTCCATGGAGTAAGTAAGTTAAGTAAGTAAGCCAAAAGGAAGCAGTAATTCGAATCTTAGCTCGCTTCGGCCATATGAGACACTTTACTGCCTCTGCATTTCACTGCAATAGGGTCTCCTTCGTCCTCTCTAAACTCTCAGGATTATGATCAGACGTGTGCCATCCTTCTAGAATAGAATCGGTTGTCTTATGCCTCCATATCACGCCAATTTGTAAAGAAGTGCAAGTCTGGCAGTCTACATGTGACTTATATTTAAGTGGGTCAGTAATTTCTCCTGGTATGTACACAAAGCATCTACTTAATAGATATTCAGTGTGACATTTACAGAACCATAACTTTGCTTTTAGTTTCATTTAATGCGACATAATTCGTGACACTTCTTAAAAATTTCACATCCTCTGCCTCGTTCACGTTAATATTTTCGTTTTTCTTAAACAGAGTTTCACTTTCTTATAAAATGTGTAAACTTATACCATTCGATAAAAATGTAATTTCTTATCTTTCTTTCATTTCCTTTTTCTATTTTCTATTTATCACCCAACGTATTCTTTATATTGTTTAAAGGCTTAACTTCACAAGAGACTTCCCATTCATAGAAAACCCTTCGGAATTTACAAAGGAAAAACTCTTACAAAACAGTCAACCCAACAATAAGATATCTCCCGTAAAATATAATTAATTTTGCTTCTCTTGTTAATCTGTAAAATTAACCCCAAACATTTTAATTAACCTCATAAGCCTAACAGGTACCTACAAAATGCACGGTATATACTATACGTAGCAGCTCCTATATCGTATATACGAGTAAGTTTAAAGACTCGATTCTTATCTCAGTGACGCAACATCCAATCTGAAGTTATTAATTTAATTGTTCGGTATGTTCCATGGCGCCTTAAAATGGCTCACATGCTCCTTAACTGATATTCTTTCCAATTGATTACTCACGTAATCATCCTACCAAATTACACCGCAAAATCTATCAATCCATCGTGTTGTCTATTTGTGCAACTCTCATGCAGCGTATGATATTGTGACTACGACGTAACACTTACATTGCGAAATATGTTTTCTTGTATGCAAGAAAGGCCACATGCTGTTGTGTGTGAAAAATATGCCTAAGTTCGTAGTAAGATTTTACGAGATGCGAAACACAACTAACATGTTTAATTATAAGATAAACCAAAAAATTCACATTTATAAGTACGATCATTCATTCTTCACCAACATTTTCGGTCACCTCTGTGACCATCATCAGGGTGTCGTAAAATAATAATAAAATTAATATATAATAATAGTATAAAATATACGAAAAAATCACTCAATGTTACACTTAATTTTCTATAACGAATCTCGCGTTTGTAAAACATCAAAATTATAAGTTTACATTCTTGTTAAAATGTATTAAAACATGGCGTGTCTGTTTTAACATACAAAACATATAAAGTTCATCACTAATATTCATTAGAATTTTCTTCATCGTCAGTGTGTATAAAAACACTACATGACGTTTCAAAAGCAAATTGCTTTCGTCTTCATGTGTTTCATACACAGCGGCGATGGAAAAAGTTCGTATTAGTGCTGTTTCGCATGTTACACCACTGTCAAAGCATTACACGTTGCAGAATTTTAAAAGAAGTTTGCACATATCTACTCGAAAGCAGTCACCTTCTAAATCTGCCAAAATACAGCCTTGCACAAATTTCTTGCTAAACGGACGTTATTTGCAGGTGATAGAAGCGCTCAAGCAGAGTAGCAAATTGTTGCGCCATAATTTTTGTTATCGTATCTGATAAGTGGGATAATGCCTAATTCAAATTGCGTTATCCATGAAGGAGTCGTTAACAATAGTTTTATTGATACTTTATTAACCGTTTAAAGCCCAGTTGTAGGCTCATGAACCAACTGCTGTAACATTATACATTTGTAGCTTTATTAAGTCTTGCGATAAAAACCCAATATTTCTCTACGAGCATTAAGCGGTCGGTCCTTAAAACTGATACGGACACTGTTTTGTTTGAGATAAGAACTGTATAGGTGTGTGTGTGTGTGTATAAAATTTGGGTCAATGCCATTCTTCAAGGACTTAATTAGTCAATGAATACTGTTTCCTATTAATATGTTAGGATGATGTTAAGTGTGGGAAATTTACGCCAATAATTTTTTAGTTGATGCTTTAATCATTATGGCAGCCATCCCTCTGTGTCTGTTATTAAATAACACTAATTCAGCCTAACACAACACAGATTATTTTGATGATCTACACTTTTGACAAATCTAAGAACATGTGCTACTATTTCTGTGTTTAGGGTTTAACCCTCTCCATGCTAAGTTTAATTTTGTTCCTTTATTTATACGTGCAATGTACTGGTAATGTATGTGGTAATAGCACTTCGAAAAGTAGAGCGCGATACGTAAGATTTATGTAGAATATAAAGCATACCAGATCGCGAGCGAGAAATATCTGAGTAGCTGCAATTTTAATGGAGCCTCCACTTCAACTGCGTCCATGAAACTGCATGTGTAGATACAGAAGCAACTACAAATTCAAATAGGCATTTTATTAGCACATGAGAATTAGAAGCCTATTGAGAAGTGCAAAATTTTGAAATTGGACATGACAAATTTCTTGTGTTGGTAATTTGCAATACGCCATATTAGAAATTATACACAGAATTTGTCACGAAATAGGGAAATTAAAGCAATCCTTGTACAAGCCTAGACAGGCCCTGAGGTCTCCAGGAGGTTAAGGTTCCCAGGTTTCTAGAAAATCGGCACATGAAAGTAGTAAGTTTCTCAGCCCTACGCACCGGCCGCCTTCGTCCCCAGAAAATACTCCAGGTACTCAATTCTGTTAGAAGCTGAGTAGATCTCAAGGACTATTAAGCAACCAGAAGGATTAAGTCAATGAAAAATCCCAATGAACGCATCGGGTATCGAACCCGCGACCTTCAGGTTTGTAGGGCACCGCCGCAACCAACCGCATCACTGCATGCCCTAAATAGTACCATCATTTATTTATAGTCTATTTTAGCCACATCGTATAAGCACGTTTGAAGGAAGTGAGGCATTTTGAGGTACCGTCTCAAAAACATCAGTGTCCATGCCTGATTGGGAGACCTCTGCATTATATGGTTCAGTTCGACTGAATATTCATCAGGTGGAACCATACAGATTGTACAGAATTTGCTGCTAATGACTTTCGTAGGTTATTAGCTCTTACTTGTGTATCCAAATCCTTTATGAATGTTAGGATTCTGGTCCTATTTTCATTTTTCACCACTGTTAGAAATGAAACGTTGTCATTCTTGTGATGAGTTACCCTATCCCAATATACCATCTAACACTGTCAAATCATGCATTATAACAGACCTACAGCTTAATGACAGTCTATGGCAGTACCATTTCATTTTGTGTATACGATAAGATCTTTCGTTTGAGTTTGAATTATTTACTTTCTCTGCATGAACATATCAACTTGAGTGCATTACTTGGACCCGTACGGTAGTTTATTTAAATCCAGCTGTTTATACTTTGAATTGTTCCACAGGATTACGACTTAATCCATCTAAACCTCAGTGAAGAATTATACCAATCACGTACAAACATTGCCGTTCGTACGACTAGGATAAAAAAGTATTAGTAAAACAAATAAGAAGCGCCATAATATTGTTATGAAACACCAATTTATAAAATATTTTATACTAATGGCATCAGAGTACAATGTTGATGTACCAGTTTAACTAAAAAATGCTAGACAAATCAAACTGTGTTTAAGAATTGTCGGATGTAATGGATTAGAAGAATTAAAATTAAAGACATAGAGTGCGATAAAAACAGAGACAAAATACAGGCAGTGTACGTATAACGTAGCATTGAGGGGCGTTCGTGCAATCATTGTTGCAATAAAGCAATAAGTATAACATATTCCGAATATCTCCTTGTAGTCTTAGGTATCGAGCATACAATGTGCAAGCGCCGTATTTTCGTCTGTGGCCTGCTCGGTTCTACAATATTTTTCCGCGTTATATCATAAAAGACACCATTTTCGAAAAAAAAAAATATTAACTATATAATATGTTATGATTTTCTTACAAATTCTGTATGAAATATTTCTCACTCAAAAAGAATTGTGCGATACAGATCAAATATTCATATTTGTCTTCATTAAAATACCCGTTATTCTTTTCAGATTTTAATGAATCTTGAATTTTCTCGACAGTTTTTCGAAACATATTCCAATATCTGATTTCACTAAAATCCGTCTTGTTGTAGCCAAGTTGTTGCATGTGGACATCGGACGAAATGGTGGACAGACATAACCAAACTAACTGTCGCTTTTCTCACTTTTTTCGAACGCCCCTAAACATGGTTCACTTTGACTGAGAGAAGAATAAAAAGATAGACCATATATATCTTTCCGTACACAGTTTCGCTGTCGCGGTTACGTATCTGCGGTACACACTGTTGTGGTAAACTATTATGCGATGCGGAGAAGCAGGCCCATTTGCAACATGTTATCTTGAACCAGGCGTTTAAATCATGAACTATGTACAGGTGCCCTCCTCCCGAACACTGGACTTTGGAGGTTTCTACGTCCCTTAATGCAGAGATAAATTATACAGACAAAAGGAATTAAAGTGACTATGTGGGCAGAACATACTATAACAGATGATGATTGTGTTACCAGGAATATGACGCTTTAGGATGATACTTCAAGACACAGTTCTCTTACTCTGTAGATGAATTTTTCGTGTTTAATATGATCTATAATACTCTTTTCAAAATGTGTATAGAATTTTACATTGTAAAAATTGCGTATGTTTGTGCATTGATGGCTTGTTCCACATTCCAATGTTTTGTGACACACTTATTGGTCCATAGAATGTATGCACATATGTATGCAATGTAGACGTTAGCAGATTTTGGGAAGAAAGAGCTGCTGCCAATTTGGAGAGAGACAAGTTACTTCACAAGACGGTAATATCTCTCCTCACTTTACGGCACTGATGAAGAAAGCAATAGGTCCCTTCTTAACCTTGGTACCGGCTTGCCTAACAACAATGCGTCACAACTTAGAACACATTATATTGTATTGTTACAACCGCGAGGACCTGAAATCTCACACGATTTGGGGCGTTCGTAAAATTGCGAAATGCGATTGTTAGTTTCATCATGTCTGTCTTTGCGTCCGTCCAACCGTCCGGGAGTCTGCATAGAACAACCCATTTCTCACTGGACGGATTTTTATGAAATTTGATATTTTATTATTTTTCGAAACTCTGTCGAGGAAATTCAAATTTCGTTACAATCGGATAATGCAAACGGGTACTTTACATGAATACCAATATACATTTTTATCATATTTCGATCAGTTCTTCATAGAATGAGAAACGTTTCAGACAGAATTGTAGAGAAAATCAAAACACAAATTTCATCGTCAATAACCTTTTTCCGAATATCGTGCTGTTAATGAGATAACGTGGAAAGATGGAAAATATGGCGCATGCTCATGGATGTTGGATACCTAAGGTTAGGAATACACACTCAGAATAGGTAACACTTGCTGCTTTTCAACTGCAACAATGCTTGCACTACAACGCTTCAGTGTTACGTTATACGTACATTGCCTGTCTTGTTCTAACAGTCCATGAAAGAAAGAATATATATATATATATATATGATATGAGGGTCAACATTGATTCAGACCGGGATATTCGTGCGAAAGTCAAGTAATCACGGTATGCCAGGACATTGCGGACTCGGGATAACGGAGACAGGATTGACGCTATTATAGTTGACTTTTCCAAAGCTTTTGATTTAGTTCCTCATGGTCGACTGCTTACGAAAATTGCAAACTCTGGAGTGGATTTTAAGGTAGTGGTATGGATAAGGGAATTCCTGTTAGGTCGCACGCCGAGAGTCAAGGTAGGAGAACAATTATCAGAAGAAGTTAGATTAACGTCAGGTATGCCGCAAGTAAGCTTATTAGGTCCACTTCTGTTCCTTCATTCATTAGTATTCAGCCTTGAAGGCCCGGCTTGGCAGGAACTAGAGCCCAGTCATGTGACCGGTATGGCTCTGGCACATTGCATCCTGGGCAAGTTCTTGGGGGTAGTTTGCCATTGCCTTCCCCCATCTTTAGACGTTCCTACTTTAGCAGCCAGGTGCCTCCGTCCGCAACGACGCGAGAGATCCTAGCAGCGAAAGGTGGAACTGTAAGCGAGAAAGATGTCTGGTAGTAATTTTGCCTAAATTCCGACTTCCACGTAAATTTAGGGATCTTTTACATGCCGCAAATCTACGACATGGGACCGACGTAAATGATATTTGGAGGAATATTACATCAACTATTAGATTTTTTGCTTATGACTGTGTAATTTACAGAAAAAATATAAATAAAGAAGACATGGAAAAATTGCAGAAGATCTGGACAGGCTGGGGGAGTGGGCGGTTGAAAATGCGGTGAAAATAAATTCAAGTACACGTAAAAGTAAGGCAGTTCGCTTCATGAGAACCAGGGTAAAGTATTCACTAATTATTCGTTAATGGACGTATTAATACCGGAGGCGAGCAGTTGTAAACACTTAGGAATAATCTTACGCAGAGACTTAAGTTGGGCGGATCAAGTAAACTACGCGCTGAAAAAGGCCTGAAAGGCACTACATTTCACAATGCGAATACTCAAAAAGGCAAACAGTAACACCAATAGTTTAGCCTACATGTCACTTGTACGTCCGATTCTTGAATATAGGGCCGTGTGCTGGGATCCGTACAGGGAGGGTCAAATAAGTGTGTTAGACAGGGTGCAAAAAAAACGGCCAAATTTGCACATCATACAAACAGTCCGAACTGGGAAACTTGCGCGTCGCGTAGAAAGGTATCACGCATATGTGCCCTCTTCAAAGTGTACTCTGGAGAACGTGCTTGGAAGGCTATAGGTGACAGACTACAACGGTCACACTATCTGAGCAGGGTAGATCATGAACGGAAAATTAGGAGTACGAGGTCAAAGGACAGATATAGAGAACTATTTCTTTGTGAATAGGACCATCCAACACTGGAACCAATTACCTGCAGAAGTGTTAGACACTCTCCCCTGCAACCCAATTATTTTTAAAAAGAGGGTAAGGAAAGTGATAACAGAGTTGAGTTAAAGGAAGATAAAGTGTGTTGGAAATCATCTAAAATATAGAGAAGCGCAGTAATATGAAGTGAAAATCATCTAAAAGTGTAGTGTAGTGAAGTGAAATGAAGTGAAGTGAAGGAAAGGGGGGGAAAACGAGACTTTATGGGAAACGTTTATATGAGTAGTAAAGTGGTGAG
>Ga0123355_10005820_pt1 | contig 18126 bp, 14 predicted proteins | sample TergutEmb28metaG_3_FD_89872 | JGI IMG/M metagenome (GOLD analysis project Ga0123355, IMG submission 89872) | Embiratermes neotenicus P1 segment gut microbial communities from Petit-Saut dam, French Guiana - Emb289 P1 | ecosystem: Host-associated > Arthropoda: Insects > Digestive system > Gut ... | reverse complement strand
GTTAGGGCTTTTCAGACCTTCTTTGGCCTTAACCCTGACGGGATTATCGGGCCTATTACCTGGGCAAGAATTGTGGATGTAAATGCCAACTTGCCAAATATTACGGCACCTCGCTTCCCCGGTAATTTGCAGGTTGGCTCCCAGGGAGACAATGTACGGGTATTGCAACAGCAGCTTAATGACCTTGTGCCATTTTACCCGTCTATAACTAGGCTCAATGTGGATGGTGCCTTTGGGCCAATAACTCAATCATCGGTTATGGATTTTCAGCGGATATTTGGAATGGTCCAGTCTGGGATTGCTAACCAAACTACTTGGAACTTAATTGTATCCATGCGCAATTTGCTGACTCAGGGGCAGGCTGCTCAGGTTTTTGCAGAGTTTCTTGAGCCTGTGGACTATGATAGCCATGATGATATTTATGGCGAGGAAGTTATGCCGGTGCTTGTGGAAATACCAGATGAAGAGCCTGTGCATCCGGGGTTTGATATGTTTATGTGGCTGCTGGTCTTGTATTTGTTTAGGAGCCGTTGTAGGTAGGCTGCTTGTTTTGCTGCGAATGCAAAGGGGCCGTGAAGGTGGATTAACACCTTCACGGCCCCTTTTGTTTTAGACATTAACCTGTTGGAGCAGGTATATCTACTGTATTTGCGTTGCCAAACTTCTGTGTCCAGTGGTTTTCATAAAAGCCTACTCCTATTTCGGTAAAGGAGCGGTGCATAATATTGCTTCTGTGACCGGGGGAGTTCATCCAGGCATCTACTACTTCTTGGGGCGTTCGGTGGCTTCGTGCGATATTTTCACCCATTGCCGCAATTGGATAGTTGAAAAGCTCCCGAGATATATTTGCAAAATGCCCATAGACTGGGTTGTGGTGGGCAAAGTATTCAAGGTCATGCATGGTCTGTGACTTAAACCTGGCTGCCATCATAAGGGTTGGGCTTATTGATAGGGGATGGAGGCCCTCTCTCGCTCTTTCTATATTTACCAGACGCACTACTTCTAGCTCGTACTCATGGTAGCCGCCGTGCTCGTGGTAGTTGGTTATCCATGTGCTTAACTCGTTGGTTGTTAAGCGCCGCCTGGGGATGCGCATCTGGCGGGGAGGCTCTGGTGTAGGTGACGGTGTTGGCGGTGGTGTAGGGGGAGGGGTTGGTGATGGAGGGGGTGTTGGTACATATGGAGTGTAATGGTCTGGTGGAGGTGTTGGCGTTGGATATGGTGATGGTATTGGCTGTGGTGTATAGTCAGGCTGGGGTGAGGGTGTTGGGTATGGTGAATGGTAGGGTTGGGGCGTAGGCGTTGAGTCGGGAGATGGCGTTCTATATGCCAGATTGTCTGGTGGTGGAGTGGGGGTTGGAGTAGGGGTTGGTGTAGGAGTGGGCGTTGGTGTAGGCGTTGGAGTCAATGTTGGGTAGTACGGCGTAGGCTGTGGCACTGGGGTGGGCTGATATTGATACACCGGATATTGTGGCGAAAGCCCTGGGGTTGAGATAACCGCAATTCTACGGACAGGGTCCCAACCTGCTTCGCCACCAATGGCTTGGGCTACTGCGCTTATGGGCATCATCATAGTGTTGTTGATTATCATCTGGGGAACATCTGGGATATGAACCACACCGTTTACAGTAAAGAAATCCACACCCGCTGGGAGGATTATAACTGTGTTGCTGCTGATAAGGGTAGCCGTCCTTGATTCTTGAAACCAACTTGCCGTAAAGCCTATTCTTTCAAAAACGCCGCGGACGGGTACGAAGGTCTGATTATGTACGATTACGGGTTCTTGACCATGGAAGACAATGGGATATCCGTCTATGGTGATGGTGATGGGGTTGTTGGCATAAGATGCGAAAAAGGGTATTGCGCTTAGGGCAATTACAAGAGCGAGAATTGCCAGAATCAACTTCTTACGTGATTTCATGTAGGCCTCCATGTGTGCATTAAGAAATGTATTAATATTTATTTGTATGAAAATACCACCGGAAACATTAGGTGCTAATAATAATATATTTAGCCAAAAATGTCTATGTTTAGTTAGGGTTTGCCAATTTTCTTTTATTTGCCATTTAATCTCATAAATTCCCTTTATTATGGCCTGTTTCGGGGTCTTCTGATGAGGGTTTTTTTAGGGCAATTGCCAGTGTAATAGCGCAAACCTCTGCTGCCCCGGCGGCTTTAAGTGTCCGGGCGCATTCGTTTAGGCTTGCGCCTGTGGTGTAGATATCGTCTACTAGTATATATTTCTTCCCTGTAATATTACCAGATTTTACTTTAAATGCACCCTTTACGTTTTCTATGCGCTGGCGGGGGTGAAGGCCGCTTTGTGGCGGAGTGTCCTGGGTTCTTTCTAATATATTGGAAAGGGGGTTGCCTGTGGCTTCGGCAATTGCCTTTGCCATAACCACTGCCTGGTCAAAGCCCCTCTCCCGCCGCTTGGTAGGGTGCATAGGAACCGGAACCAGAAATACACCTTTGGGTATAGACGATGTTATCAGCTTTGCCCAAAGCCGCCCTAGGCCATGGGCCACATGTTTGCGCCGCCTAAACTTAATTTCGTGAATTAAATCCCGTATCAGGCCTTCGTAGGCAAAGGCAGAGCTATTATGTAAGAAGGAGAAATGCTTGCCATAACATGATGCGCAGGCTAAAACCCCCGGTTTGACCGGTACACTACATATGTTGCAGCCTGGTTTTTCAAGAGGTTGGAAAAGCTTTTCACAGTAGGAGCATAGCCATAGGTCGCGCCTGGGTTTATCTTGCAAGGATAGGGGATTGCGACATGACATGCATCTTGGAGGGTATACCCAGTCTAATAAATGGCTAATCAATTCAATCATAATAAATCATCCCTCTGTAAGCGCATACAAATCCCGTAGCCGCCGCGCCAAAGCTGTGCAACGGGTGGTTATCCTGTTATTGTCTACCATCCTGTGTAAGCAGTCTGGTGAGCCTACCAGAACACATAACTCCTTGGCTCGGGTGACAGCAGTGTATAGTAGATTGCGGGTTAGTAGCATGGGAGGGCCACCTACTACTGGCATTACTACCACACGATACTCGCTGCCCTGTGACTTATGTACTGTCACGGCGTAGGCTAGCTCTAGCTCTTCTAGTTGGGTGAAATCGTAGGCAACCTGGCGGTTATCGTCAAATAGTACAGTTAGGGTGCTTTTGCTTTCATCTATGGACTTGATTATGCCCATGTCGCCGTTAAAAACCCCAACCCCTTCCTCGTCCAGATACCCGTCTTCGTATACCTCCCATGTTGCATCGTAGTTGTTGCGGATTTGCATTACCTTATCTCCCTCTCGGAAGATAGTCTGGCCATATTCCCGCTCTGCCTTGCCCACCTCTGGCGGGTTTAGCTTGGCTTGGAGAAGGCCGTTGAGGCCGGAAACACCTAAGACAGACTTGCGCATTGGGGTCAGTACTTGGATATCGTGGAAGCTTTCGCAGTTCTTGTAGGCGGGTAGGCGCTGTACTACCAGGTCTAATAGGGCGCTTACTACATCCTCCTGCTGGCCTCGCCGCATGAAGAAGAAATCCTTGTCTTTTTGGTTTAGCTCTGGGTATTGGCCTTGGTTTATTTTGTGGGCGTTGGTTATTATTGCGCTTTCTGCTGCCTGGCGGAAAATCTCTGTCAGACGAACTACTGCCACGGTTTCGCTTGAGATGGTGTCTTTGAGAACATTGCCTGGCCCTACAGAGGGCAGTTGGTCTACATCTCCCACTAAAATAAGCCGTGTCCCTACAGGCACGGCCTTTAATAAGCTGTGGGTCAGCAATATGTCCATCATGGAGGCTTCGTCTACTATTAATACATCGGTTTCTAGTGGGTCGTCTTCGTTTTTGTTAAAGACCTGGCGGCTAGAGTCTTCTGATATATATGTCACCTCTAAAAGCCGGTGAATGGTCTTGGCCTGGCGGCCTGTGGCTTCACTCATGCGCTTTGCGGCGCGGCCTGTTGGGGCTGCTAGAGAGATGCTTAGGCCCCTATGCTCTAACAGGGCGATTAGGGTGTTGATTGCGGTGGTCTTTCCTGTGCCTGGGCCGCCGGTTATTACCAGTACCCCTTCTGTTAGGGCTGAGAGAATGGCCTTGCGCTGGCCTTCTGATAGCTCCATATTTGTCTCCCGCTCTAGGGCGGCTATTGTGGCCTTTACATCGTCTGACTTGTGGTCTGACTGGCGATGTGCGGCGGCTAGGGCGGCTAATCGCCTTGCTACCGCCACCTCGGCGTAGTAAAGGGAGCTTAGAAAGACCAAAGTGTGGGTAGGGTCGTGTGGGTCTTTTTCCCGGATTATTAGGCGGGCTAGTTGCAGCCGTATCATTTCGTTGTCTATTAAAGTGGCTGGCACCCCCAAAAGCTCTGCGGTTTGGGCTATTAACTGGCCTTCTGGAATATAGGCGTGGCCGTCGTTGGAGGCTTCCCATAAAATGAACCGCACCCCGGCGGATATTCTTTCCGGCGCGTCCCTGGAAATGCCTAGTCTAAAGGCTATGGCATCTGCTTTTTTAAAGCCTATTCCGTCTATATCATCTGCCAGCTTGTATGGGTTTTGCTTAATTATTTCTATTGTTGCGTCCTTGTAGACCTTGTGGATTTTCTTGGCGTATACGGGGCTTATTCCGTATTCGTGTAGGAAAATCATTACATGGCGGATTTCTGTTTGGGCGTGGAAGGCCTCCGCAAACTCGTAGGCTCGTTTTATTGTTATGCCCTTTAGCTCTGCCAGGCGCTCTGGTTCGTCTTCCAGTATATCTAGGGTTTCTGTGCCAAAGCGGTCTACTATACGGCTTGCCAACCTGGCCCCTATGCCCTTGATTACGCCGCTGCCTAGGTATCTTTCTATTGCGGCTAGGGTGTTTGGGGCGGTTTTTTCTGCTTTTGAAACAGAAAGCTGCCAGCCATAGCGGGGGTTGTTTATAAAACTACCAGTGACTTTTAAGGTTTCGCCTTCGTGTAGGCCTGGGAAATGGCCGGTACAGGTTATTAGCTTTTCGTCGTCCTCTTGGAAGTTGGCCAAGGTTAGGGGTTGGTCTTCGCAGAAAATTGAGAAGACGGTGTAGCCGTTGTCCTCGTTGTGGTAGATTATGCTTTCTACTATGCCGGTTAGGGTGGTTGGGTCTGTTTGCATGATTCACCAAGTCCATGATACATCGTATTTTTGGATGTTTTCATCTGCGGTAATAATTGTCATGTTTTCTAATATTGCAGTAGCAATGATAATTCCATCGAAAGGGTCGCGGTGTAGTAGTGGAAGGGTGTTATATGTTTCAATGTGCTTTTGGTCAATGCCAACAAGCCCAATATTAATATATTCGGCCATGGAAAAAACCCCTGAGATGCCCGTAGGAAGTGGCAGTTTACCGATACGGTTTTTAATAGCAATTTCCCACATTGAAGACATGCTAATAAACTTGCGCAAATCCCTGCTAGTCAAAATTTTTTGAGATGATTGCGACAGTTTATTTGGTTCAAACATAGCCCACAATAGTACATGCGTATCTAAAATATAATCCATTAGTACATATACTCCTTCAAATCATCTAACGGCTCGTTAAAATCGTCTGGAATTTTTACTTCGCCTTCCCATAACCCCAAAACAGTAGATTTTTTGGGGTCTGGCTCCCGTAAAAACCGCGGGTTTTTTTCCATGTCCTTGTGTATCGGCTCAACAAAGGTTATAACCACCTCATATTGCCCCTTTACAGAAATCGGTTGCTTTGGTTTGAAATTGACACCATCATAGATTGCTTTTACAGCATACATGATTTTCCTCCAATCTATTGCAAGTCTTGATGCGCCCAATATATGCGCCTTAGGGATTCGTGTAGCCGTTCTTCGTCAAATAGCCCGCTGTTAAAGGCCTCTAGCAATGCGTTAAAAGTAGCCGTTACATCTGTTGGCATTAGCAAAATATCCGCCCCGGCCATAAATGCCCCAACCGCAATCTGAGCCGGGGTAAAGTGGTCTGTTAGGGCTCGCATTTCTAGTGCATCTGTGATTATTAGGCCGGTAAAGCCCATTTCCTGCCGCAAAACATCTTGCAGCCAAAAGTCGGAAAAAGTAGCGGGCAGTGTGCCGGATGCTAGCCATGGCTCCATCCAAGTTAGTGGAGCGGTGGGGTTTTGTAGCTGTGGTGTTGCAATATGGCCAATCATTACGCCGTGGGTGCCTGCCCCTATTCCGCTGATAAAGGGCAACGCCTCAATTTGGTCAAAGCGCTGGCGGTCGTGAGGGTATACTGCAAGTAGATAGTGACTGTCTTCGTATGTGTCTCCATGGCCTGGGAAATGCTTGACCACAGACAGCACCCCGGCGGAGTTAAGGCCCTGTACAGCGCTTTCTATCATCAGACTTACCAGGCCTGGGTCCTGACCAAAGGAGCGGTTGCCGATTACGGTATTGGCAGGGTTTGTCCATACATCGGCTACTGGGGCAAAGTTCATGTTTATGCCAAGGCTTAGTAGCCTCTCGCCTATAATGCGGCCTGTAGTGTAGGCCATTTGAGGGTCTCCTGTGTTGCCAATATCATAGGCAGGCAGTACCTGGAAGTCTGTGTCATTAAAAAGACGGCCAACCCTGGATACCCTGCCTCCTTCTTCATCTGTTGCGATAAATAGGGGGTGGAGGGAAGCGTCTTGCAAGGCTGAGGTCAGGGTTTGCACTTGGGTTATAGATTGCACATTGTCCGAAAATAGTATTATCCCGCCTACAGGGTAGTTAACTAACCAATCCTCTAATGCAGGGGTTAGTACTGTTGTCTGCCAAGGTAAGCGCGGCATTATTAGCTGGCCGATTTTTTCTCTTAGGCTTAGGCTTTCAATCCAGTCTTCGGAGCTGCTGCGGAAGCATGGGTTTTCCCGAGGCTCTGGTGTTGGCTCTTGGGTAGGCTGTGGCTCTGGGGTAGGGAGAGGTGGAACCTCTGGCGTAGGGTAGGGCGTTGGTGTGGCAGGAAGCGGAAGCTTCGGCGGCTCGTTCCAGGCGGTATAGAGGGCACTGGCCTCCCTTCCGCAGGCGGCCAGTGCCAGTAGGGCCAATAATATACATACAGTAAAATAAAATCGAATAACTCTCATATACCACCTTTATAGTTGTTACTATTTGCAACATTTTTTAGCCATATTGGCATATTTTGAAATTGTGAAAAGCTTGAATATACTGGGCTGGAAGGGCATACAAAATACAGGCCGTGGGGCTATAATCACGACTATAGCCCAATAATCGCAAATAATGTTTCAAAAACGCTTAAAAATCGAAGGAGCGCTTTTATCAAAAGTATCAAAACCGGTTAAATGTATCGTTCGGCGCACTCAAAAAGAGGAGGCACTGTGTTGGCTGCAATCCCTTACTTCATTTCTCCCAGCGCCCCACACAAAAACACCCAAGTCTCATCGGTAGATGAAATAGAAAGCCGTTCCTCTGGGGTGTGTAAATCGTGCATATTGGGGCCAAAGGATACAATATCAATACCCGGTAGTTCCTCGGAGAATATGCCGCATTCCAGGCCCCCATGTATGGCTGTCACCATTGGCTTATCCCCATGGGTTTTTTCGTAATATGACGTAAATGCCTTGAGTATACCTGAATCCGGGTTAAATGCCCATGCGGGGCTGCGTTGCAGGAAGCTATACTTAGCACCGGCAAGGTCAGCCAGGGCACTTATTTTATCCTCTACTTGGAGGGTATGCTCGTTGGAGGCACCTCTTGGCATACAGGATATTTTAATAGTCTCTTCAAAAGTCTCAAGCACCCCAATATTGCTGGAGGCTGCCGTAAGCTTTTCGATATCTCTGCTCATGGATTGTACCCCATTGGGTAGCAGCAACAATGAAGCAATTAAATTTTTACCACAAGGGCCGGTTAACACTTTTTTGGCTGGGTCAGCAGGTTTAAGCTCAAGCTCAAGGTCTGCATCCGCAACCCGGAAGAAGCTCTTCATTACAGGCTTATATGCCTCAAAAGCCTCTAGCACACATGCCTTGTGTGTTGGGTCAATGGCAATATGGGCCCAGGCTTCTCTTGGAATGGCGTTTACCTTCATCCCGCCTCCCACCTTTGATATGCGTATCTCTGCCTTTTTGCTTATTTCGTTAAGCATAATGGCCAGTATCCGTATTGCATTGCCTCTTTCCAGGTGGATATCCCCGCCGGAGTGCCCACCGTGTAGGCCACTAACAGTAAGGGCGTATGTGCTGGTATACGCACCTGGGGCTTCCCATTTCACAGGCAGTTCGTATTCCGCAGTTGTGCCGGCGGCACTTCCTGCTACAAAGGCCCCTGCCCTGCCAGAGTCTAGGTTAACCATTTTGCGGGCTTTTAACAGACTAAAGTCTAGGTTTTTTGCGCCGGACATTCCGGCTTCCTCGTCGGAGGTCAGCACCACTTCAAGGGGAGGGTGGGCTATGTCTGTGGCTTCCAGCAATGCCATGCAGTAGGCCACAGCAATGCCATTGTCTGCGCCCAAGGTGGTGCCTTTGGCACGGATATAGTCTCCGTCTACATATAATTTGATTGGGTCTACCAAAAAATCATGGACAATGTGGGCGTTTTTTTCACATACCATGTCCAGATGGCCTTGTAGGATAACGGGTGGGGAGTTTTCATATCCGGTGGTTCCTGCTTTGAATATAATCAGGTTGTGGTATGAGTCTTGTATATGTTTTAGCCCCAGGTTTTTGGCAAAGGCCGCAATATAGTCGCTTACTGCTTTTTCGTTGCCTGACCCTCTTGGGATTTGGCTTATAGCCTCAAAGTGGTGGAATACTCTTTTTGGCTCGTAATTGGATAAAATCATGGTATGTCTCCTCTCGCTTTTGTTTTATTTATTTTGCATTAGTGGGGGATTTATTGCAAGGGGAATATGAAATAATGATAGTTTGCGTAGCAAATCACAGGGAAATGCGCTATACTAATATCAAGACCAATGAGAGCAGTGATGCCATTTTGAAAAATGAAATTCCTAAAATCCTCTCGCCCCTCATGGACATAGTATTTAAGTTGCTAATGGGTACAGAGGGTAGTAAAGATTTATTAACGGATTTTTTGCTTGCCGTGCTGAATATATCGCCAGACGAGTTAGGGGACATTACCATAGCCAATCCCTTTTTATTACAAGAATACAAAGGGGATAAACTTGGCATACTGGACGTTAAGCTGAAACTAAGAACAGGCAAGGTAATCAATATCGAAGTACAAGTTGACCCAATGCCGTTTATGGAATCAAGAATCCTTTTTTATGTTTCTAAGCTAATCACAGAGCAAATAGACGAAAGCGACCAATACGGCAAAATCAAGCGGGTAATCAGCATTATCATCACAGACCACGTGCTGATAAAAGAAAGCGAAAAATATCACCACCACTTCGGACTGTACGATATTGAAAGCGGCATTTTATTGACAGACGTTTTGGAAATACACACATTGGAAGTGCCAAAAGCCCGCAAGCTGAGTGAAGATACAGCAAAATCGGATTTGCTAAATTGGATGAAATTTTTTGATGCTAAGACGGAGGAGGAGCTAAAAGTGTTAGCCCAAAAAAGCCCAACGATGCAGAAAGCCACCCTGCGCCTAATGGAACTCTCCGCCGACGAGAAGGCTCGGCAACTTTATGAAGCGAGGTTGAAAGAGCGTAGAGATAGTTATGCTCGTGAAAAGGCTACTGTTTTTACTATTGCGAAAAATGCTTTACAAATGAAGTTATCGCTTGATGACATTATGAAGCTAACTGGATTAACTCATGAGGAAATAGAATACGTTCAAAATGCCGACTATTGATGTCGGCATTTGTTGTATACTCTTGACTTAATGGAACGAAACCCAGAATTTGTTGAGGCAATGCCTGATGACATTTTAGCCGAAGTTTGTGACATAGTTAGCGGATATTCGGAAATGGATAAAAAATAAGCACTTTAATGACCCCGGCATAATATGTCGGGGCTTTATTTTTATGAGGGTGGATTTATTTATAAAGAGCTGCTTTTATGTGGCTCTTTTTTATGTCGGTGATTATGTAACATAAATCAAATAAAGAAGGAGGTAGATAATTATAAAAGAATACGCCTATGTAAGAGTTTCATCGGCTGACCAGTGCGAAGCTAGGCAGCTTGCAGCTATGGAGACTATAAAAATACCAGGCAGCCGTATTTTTATAGACAAGATGTCGGGAAAAGACTTTCATCGTCCAGCATATCAGTCTCTTATAAAGAGGCTAAGAACCGGGGATTTGTTATATATCAAATCCATTGACCGGCTAGGGCGAAACTATGAAGAGATTCAAAACCAGTGGCGGTATCTGACCAAAGACAAAGGCATTGATATTGTTGTGCTAGACATGCCCATACTTGACACCCGCCAAGGCAAAGATTTATTGGGTACTTATATTGCAGATACGATTTTAGCACTGCTAAGCTTTGTAGCACAAAAGGAGAGGGAGGATATCCGCAGCCGCCAGCAGGAAGGGATTGCCGCTGCCAAGGCCAGGGGCGTGCGCTTTGGCCGCCCTATAAAAAAGCCCCCTGAAAACTTCAACCAAGTGGTGAAGCATTGGGAGCGTGGTGTTATTAATTTTGATGAGGCTTTGGAAAGGACTGGGCTTAAACAGGCCACATTTTATAACCGCTTGCGGGAGCTTAGGGCTGGGAAGAAAAAATAGTTGCTATAAAAAGGTGTACTTTTCTATAGTTCTAATTTTGGGCATAATTTCCTGCTCAAATGAAATATAGCACACTAATTGAAATTATGCAACGTCATATTTCGACTTAAACAAACAAGCATTAACCTGCTATTTACATGTAATTGCGCCCATATAAAAAGTACCTGCCTGTATTAACGCATAAGTCATACAGGCAGGTACTTTATTTTGTTTTTGATGATATGGGCTTTTATAGAAAAGTACACCTTTTTATACATACAAAGGGCCTTGTATGGAAATGTATAAAGTTAGCATACCCCAGCACATCTAAGAGAAATGGAGTACACAAGATGAAAACAACCATTACGATTGCTATGCTAATTCTCCTAAGCCTTACACTGGTGGGCTGCATGACGAGTACGTATTACAAACCCGACCCTCCACCTGTAGAAGCTCCGTTACTTGCGGAAGAAGAATATATTGCGGTTTCCAGTTATCAATTTTACATGGAAAACACAGAATACAAACACCCGTCAGAATGGTTTCCATTGTCAAATTGTGATGAAAACATGCTTGCTCCCAACTCTCCTGCTCGCATAGAAAACGCGAACTCCGCCTTCAATCCAGCCATAGTTGCGTTATTAAATAAAGAAAATCAAGCAAAGGTTTTTGACCATTTAGACGGAGTAATTTTTAACGCACAATTTTTAGATATACCTACCTATGAAGGCAGTGGTCAAATAGTACACCCACAAGTAATTTTCTTTGCAGAAAAATTTATGGGCTTTCATTACATCATGGTGATGACACCCTATCCCTTCTCCAACAACGCATATGAAAACCCATCTATATTGGGTTCACAGGATGGGGTTATATGGGAAGTGCCCGAGGGGTTAATTAATCCGGTTGTAGGGGTGCCGACAGATGTAATGCATGGCGGCTATTATTCTGACCCTTTTATTTTGCAAAATGGAAACAGGCTAGAGCTGTGGTTTAGGCATACCCTCGCAATAAATGACGAAGGGCAACGTGTACAACCACGCAATTCTCATAACCGCATCTACAGGACAGTAACATGGGATTTAACAGACTGGACAAAATTAGAAACAATCCTTGATTGCCCCAATTCTATCAATCATTTTATGAGTGTAGCAGTGATGCATAATGACTCGACATATAGACTGTGGTACACAAATTTTAATTCGCAATTATTCTTAATCAACTCAACAGATTTAATCAATTGGAGCGAAAGAACACAAGTAAAAGCCGATTTAAACGGTTTGGGCATTTGGCATCACGAGATTGCATTTACAGGGGAACGATATGAGGCCCTGTTCACCAGTGCAAATTGGGAAAATCAGCCAGAGTTTAGACTGTTCTTTGCAGTATCAGATGACGGTATAGACTTCGGCACAGGCAGCGAAATTGACATTGAGAAAATAAGCCCAGAGCTTACGGGTATGACAGTTCATAAATGCACATTTGTTAATCATGATGGGGTTTATCAAATGTATATTGCGGTTTTCAATCATGCGAATGTGTGGAGGCTTTTTTATTTTGAAGTGGCTGAGGAGATGTTGTATAGGTTGTTTGGGTGAGGTCATGGATAGTGAGGAGGTGGTAATTAAAACATTGTACTGCAACGCAAATAAAATTTTTGAAAAGGAGGCACTATGAAAACTGTATTAAAAAGAACTGGGGCACTTCTAATGATTTTTGCTTTAGTGTTAAGCGCAACTCCAGACCTTGTAATAACAGCACCTGGCTTTTCTACAGAACCGATGATTGCCGCAGGTGATGGTCATATTGTAGCATTAAGTGGTGATGGTACGGTCTGGGCTTGGGGGTACAATATGTATGGTCAGCTGGGTGATGGCACTGGTGGCACACAAGAATGGGGTGATTACAGTAATACTCCAGTGCGAGTACAAAACCTTACAAATGTAATTGCTGTATCCGCTGGTCGCAACAATAGTGCGGCATTGCGTAGCGATGGTACTGTATGGACATGGGGATGTAATATGTCTGGTCAGTTAGGTATAGGCACGAGGTTTGATTTAAGTACAGTACCGGTACAAGTACACGGGCTTACCAACGTCATAGCCATTGCAGCAGGCAACTTTCACATGCTTGCCCTAAGAAATGATGGCACAGTCTGGGCATGGGGAGCCAATTATGACGGAGCATTAGGCGACGGTACGTTCACTGGCCGGTGCGACATCTCAAACGAATTTCTTGAAAATCATCGCCTTACTCCAGTACGTGTGCATAATATAAGTAACGCAATTGCCATTTCTGCATCAAGTGAAAGCGTTGCTGTTTTGGATAACGGCACTGTTATGCGATGGGGGCGATATGGCGTTGACGCTGAATACCTTGAAGAATTAATGAGCGTGACTACCTTTGTAACCACACCGGTGCAGGCCAGTGGTCACAATAATGTTAGTGACATTGTAGTTGGGAGTATTACTACAATATCTCTTAGAGACAGTGGTACTGTTTGGAAAGGGCTTGATTCTCCTGTACAAGTTCAGAATATTAACAATGCTACGGCTATTGCAGCCTCTGGCTCGGCAACCAGTGGCGGATCGTTTCAATTTACATCACTTGCGTTAAGAAGTGATGGAACTGTTTTGCAATGGGATGGAATGGGAGACCTTTGGGATGCATCTGTAAATGTAACTACCGCACCTTCGCAGGTACAGGGATTGTCTAGCATAATGTCAATTGCTACTTCAACAACGAATATGGAGGCGATGTTAACTGCTTACGCAGCAGCATTGCGCACCGATGGAACAGTATGGGTTTGGGGTACAAGGGTACCAGGGTTAGAAGAGTGGGAGCAATCTACACCTGTGCAAGTTCCCGGTTTAGGTGGTATTGGGAACTTAAACCTGCTTGGTACATTTGTACAAGAACCAGCACCTCAAGAGCCAATACCGTCCATTCCAAATAATCACTCTTCATGGGCAGGAGAAGAATTGCATCGAGCGGCGGAATTAGGTCTTATTCCTACAACATTACAAGGCGCAAATGTAGATTTGACATTGCCAATTTCCAGGGAAGAGTTTGCTGGTGTTATTGTAATGACTTTTGAAAACCTTGCACATACTGTGGCCTTACCAACTATTGTCAATCCTTTTACCGATACGCGTGACACGTATGTATTAAGGGCATTTAATATTGGTTTGATGGTTGGTATATCCGATACCCGTTTCGACCCTCACACGTTGCTAACTCGTGAGCAAGCAGCGACAGCACTTACTCGTGCGTTCAAACGTGCGACAATCCCCAGTTGGACATTTGCAACAGATGCAAACTACCCTCTTGACTTTGTTTGGCCAGCGCCTTTTGCGGACGATGCATATATCTCTAGTTGGGCAAGAGAGAGTGTGTATTTCATGGTGGCAAATGGGATAATCCAAGGCACTGGTAGTAACAGATTTTCGCCGCGCGCTGTGACTTCGGCTCAGCAAGCAATAGGATATGCAAGTGCTACCCGCGAACAGGCAATAATTATCGCTTTGCGCATGATTGAAAATCTTGGATAAGTCACTTAAGTACTAGCAGTCTGTTTTGCTTTCTGCCAAAGGCAATAATGAAAAAAATCCCGTAATATTCGTGTAAAGACACCAACTCTCCCCCAACATGCAATTTAGTCGCGAACAAGCGGCGGTAATAATAACCCGCTTGGCAGAGGCCATTGGTCAGCCATTACCCATATTTACAGCAACCTTCGCAGACAACGCAGATATCTCCTCATGGGCAAGAGCACAAACCGGGCAAGTGCAAGCCGCTGGGATTATGGAAGGTGTCAGCGGCAATAGATTTAACCCCCAAGGCACCTTCACCCGCGAGCAGTCTATTATCACAATGCTGCGATTGTTTAATTATCTTAACTAAACTACTCTCCTAACAAAATATTTAGGCCAGTGCATAGCAAGACAACAAATATTTTTGACTTATGAAAGGAGTCATGTAATGAAAACAAAATTTGTACAAGGTTCTATGAGTATGATTGCTGTGTTAACACTGTCACTGCTTATTGCAGTATCTGTTAGTGCCTATACAGCAGAGGAGCCACAAGGGTCTGCATTTGTTGGTTTCACGGTATTAGACTACAGGGGAGGAGACGATTGGAACGAAAGAGTACCACTAGCTCTTGTTGAAATTGATGTATATGTAAATGGAGTTTTTGCGGAAACGGTTACTACATGTAGGCGAGGACAAGCGGGATTTACCACACGTTTTACAGTTGGAGACGAACCGGTGATTGAGTTTCGAATATCACAGTCAGAGGGCTTCCTGTTTGACGATGAGCTAGTACGTGCCGAGCTGAGAGTGGAGGGGGTTAAAGGGGGCACAGCAGCCGTTTATTTAGCTGATGTTTACACATGGATGTTACATCCGGTTAACCCTGACATACCTTTAGGGACAACAGGCATTCAATGGATAGATGGATTGATATATGTATATGATGCAACAGGCACTGGCCCTCATCCTGCCCACACTGGCCCTCATCCTACCCACAATGCAATAATAGGGGCTGAGATTAATATTTATGTTGATGGAACTTTGCATAGGTCTGTATTAATAAGCAATGCCGGAGATGCACATGTCGAAATGCCTTTTCCAATTGGTGATGAACCTAATATCGAATTGCGCCTAGTACAAGCGAATGGGTTTCAATTTGATTCTGTAAGGGTTCCTGTTGTGCTAGCTCCCCCTATTAGAGTAGTGGAAAATGTTCTTGAGTTTAGGCACCGTTGGGGCTTATATCCAATAGAGTCTAATATCTCCGACCTTAACCTAGCCACTGCCAGCACCTGGGCCAGAGAAGGCATATCTGAGGCAGTAGCCCTAGGCATAGTCCCAGAATCCCTCCAAAACCACTACACCAGCAACATAACCAGAGCAGAGTTCACAGCAATAGCCGTCCTGCTATACGAAACTATAACTGGCAACGAAATCCAAGGCCGCATAACCTTCAACGACACCAACGATATAAATGTCCAAAAAGCCGCCTACATCGGCATTATAACCGGCACAGGCAACAACAATTTCTCCCCCAACATGCAATTTAGTCGCGAACAAGCAGCGGTAATAATAACCCGCTTAGCAGAGGCCATTGGTCAGCCATTACCCATATTTACCGCAACCTTCGCAGACAACGCAGATATCTCCTCATGGGCAAGAGCACAAACCGGGCAGGTACAATCCGCTGGGATTATGGAAGGTGTAAGCGGCAATAGATTTAACCCCCAAGGCACCTTTACCCGCGAGCAGTCTATAATTACTATGCTTCGACTATTTGATTATCTTAGATAGCTCACTCTTCTTTAACAAAACGCCCCTCATCCATTGCGCAATGCAATACATGGATGAGGGGTGTTTATTTTTATGAAGGTTCGTTGGGCATCTACACAGCAAAAACCTTTCACGACAACAAACTCCAGCAGACTACTGGGCGATTTTCAAGTGAACTTTAAGTGCGTCCTGCAATATGCTTGAAAAATTGACATGGGCGGCTTCTGCCTGATGGTTTAGCCATGCGGGGATTGTCAGATTTTTTCTTACAGCTCGGTTATCGTTGGCGCGCCGCCATTCTTCTGTGTCTGCTTTAACAAGGTTTACGAACTGTGGAGCTTCATGTTCTAGCGACTTGGAAGGGAGTGGAGCGGGTTGCCCATCGTCCTCTGTGTGTGCAAGCCACATAGCTGTTGCGTCTTCTGCCATTTCCATTGCTTCTGCTAGGCTATTGCCCCATGTGCGCACATAGGGTAAATCTGGTACATATACATCATAACCGCCATCGTTATCCAACGGGGTAAAAATTGCTGGATATACATATTTCATGATAATGCCTCCATTTTTTTGCCAATTATATAAGGCTACAGTAAGCCCGCGCTTCTCAATATTCCTTTTGCTGTATAATCGTTTATTTGGCTACCGTTTGGAATAGGTATTTTGCCGGGCTTGCGGGGGTGAGTTGCCATGCCATGCTTGCCACCAGGCTTTACAACCCAGCCATCTTTTTTTAACCGCCGAATTAGCTCTGTGCGTTGCATCGACTTCACCCCTTCCTGACAATTGTAGTGCGCATAATGCGCATTGTCAAGGTGATTATTCCTACTTGCGTGCTTTTTCCCGTGTGTTCGCTTTTGCATACCTTGACTGATAACTCAATAACTGAGAATATCTACAATGCCAAATGCCACAAACCCAAAGGAGCACACAATGAGAAAATCACTACAACTGCCGCTAATCCTACTAATCCTAGCACTATATATAACCCCCGCCACCGAAGCCAGAGTAATAATAAACAACACAGAAATAGCAACTTCAACCCAAAACATGCTACCCCTAAGAGAAATAATAGAGCATATAGGCGGCACTGTCGCCTGGAACAACGCCCAAATCACCATCCGCTGGGGCAGCCAAGTAGCGGCAATAACCATAGGCAGCACCAGCGCCACAGTAAACAACCACCCAGTAGAGCTGGCCATACCCCCAAGACTGATAGAAGGCCGAACTATGGTATCCCTATGCTTTCTATCAGACCACATAGGCCTGGGCGCAGGCTATAAAAATAGCACCTTCATCCTATCCACCACCCCAGCCCGGAGGATACCCATACTTACCTATCACCACATTTTGCCAGACGACGTAAATATCCACTTCCAAGACAACCCATGGACTATAAGCACAGAAGACTTTGAGATACAAATGCGCTACCTTAGGGACAATGGCTTTTACACCCCAACCCTGTGGGAACTTGAGGCATTTTTGTACTATGGCCGGCCACTGCCCCATAATAGCATTATGATACATTTTGATGATGGGTACTATTCCAATTATGTATATGCTTATCCCATCTTACAGCGATATGGGTTAAGAGCTGTTATCTTCCCTGTAACAGCACAGGCGGAGGCTTTAGACCAAAGTCAGCCTCCAATATGTCATGATTCCCTTACCAGGGCAGCGGCTATAACCCTCACCACCGGCACAGATGTTTTTGAAACCGCAAGCCACACCCACAATATACATGATTTCATACCAGACACCAGTCAATCAATACTTACTACAAAGAGCGTGGAATGCATAGTCCAAGATATATTGCAAAGCTTTGAATTTGTATCAAATCAAAGGGCCTTTGCCTACCCATTTGGCCAGTTTAACGATACGGTGATAGAGGCACTACAGGAAGCGGGGATTACTATGGCTTTTACTGTAAGCCCCGGCTATGTAACTCGCGACACGGACCCTTTCCAGCTTAATAGATTTACTATTTATAGGAGTACTACTATGGCGCGGTTTAGGCAGATTGTTAATAATCGAGCTTAGAGTAAGCAGAGTCAAAAGCATCCGTCACCCCGGGTCATGCCCGGGACACGTCAATCTAATTTGGGTAAAACTGCACAAATGATTTTCTCACAGAGTCACAGAGTGCACAGAGCAAAACAGTCTTTTCTCTAAATTTATTGCCTTT
>Ga0123355_10005819_pt1 | contig 18127 bp, 11 predicted proteins | sample TergutEmb28metaG_3_FD_89872 | JGI IMG/M metagenome (GOLD analysis project Ga0123355, IMG submission 89872) | Embiratermes neotenicus P1 segment gut microbial communities from Petit-Saut dam, French Guiana - Emb289 P1 | ecosystem: Host-associated > Arthropoda: Insects > Digestive system > Gut ... | reverse complement strand
GATTTTTGTGTGAGTGCAAGGAAGCACCAACGACGCGTGCTAAAGGCACGCTAGGCGGTGCTGACGAAGCAATCGCGCAAAAAGACTGCACATGGGTGGAAAATGTTTCAGTTCACGAGTATAGTTAGGAATGTCTAAAAAATAACTTATGGCAAGACTAACGTGACTTCTTTTGCTTTTAATGCCTCAATTATATCGTGTATGTTTTTTGCTTTTTGCTTTAATTTTATGCCACTGGAAAAATGGTTTTGGACACTATGCGAATCGCTACCCGCTTGCACCGATAAATCATGCTCAGTAGCAAAATTAAGTGCCCTTTTGTTGCTACTGGCAGAATCTGAGGCGTTAAATATTTCTACGCCATCCAATAGCTTGGGGTCAACTGGCCATTTGTTTTCTATATAATAGGCGTCTCGATATGGATGAGCTTGCGCGATATAACCGCCGTTTTCTCGTACTAAGGCACTATATTTTTCCACTGATAGTTTATCTAGGCGTGGGTGTGCCACTAGAAAATCCAAATCAAGTCCATAAGTGAGAAAATCTGACCCTTTAACAGTAAACTCCCATCCTAAAAATACATCTAACCCTAGTATATCACCTTCAGTTTTGGCGGCTGTGTACCCTGAAATAATATGTTTCATCCTTACATCCCATGGTGCGTTTCGTGGGCAAGTAGAGTATCCATTGACAAAATGGTCTGTTATTATAATTCCGGCATAACCTCTATCCTTATATGCCCGAACCTGCTCGGCGGCTGTATTAACAGCACATCGGCTTACCTCTGATGTGTGCATATGTGTTTCATACCAAAATTTGTTTCCTATCATATCATCAAAACCTATCAAAAATAAATATTGGGGTGTGTTTTCTTTTAGTGGGAACACACCCTTAGGAATGTCTGAAAAATAACTTAATGATAATTAGTAACGCTCCATCATATATAGATGTTTGCTTGGAAATAATTGTTCTAATTTTTTATCTATGGTCTTGTCTTTTCTATTTCCTTCTTTTATTTTACCTTTTAATTTATCTTCATTGTTTACTTTATATTCGCCGCTTTCCGTACCTATTTTATCCTTTTCGTATCTTTTATCTTTTTTGTCTTTTTTGTCATATGCGGATTTACTATAGAGGGCTTCATGTGGGGAGGTGTATCCTGTTATCAGTTGTGCCAGGGTTTCTATATTGGTATCAAGCTCCACTTCTCCATCGTTTTGTTGAGAAACAGATAGATTGCCGCTTTCCCATTTTATCTGATAAACTCCGGTGTTTTCTGGAAGAAATTCGTCTGTTACTCCAATTGATAAACTTCCGACTCCCTCGGGTGCTGTAAGTCGGGATAAGGCTCCAACCACATCCACTATTCTTATCATTCCAGCGGGTTGAGTATTCCAAATTATGCTTCTAGGTTCTGGAAAAAGGGCATGTATGTCCAAATCATTTGGGGCATTCCAACGTACAAATTCATATTCGGAACTCAATTTGCCAAACAAACCCAATATGCGGTGCAATCCGTATACTGTACGCCAGCAACATTCTTCTATCTGTAGGATATGTCCGCCATTTTCTTTTACAGGATTATAAAAGACATAGGAATCGGCTCTTCCAGCACTATCATAATGTAGATATGTGAAATGCAAATCCATATACGGGTCGCGGTTTAATATGCGCGTCCAATCCTCTTTGCTACGTACTGCCGATAAATTGCGGTCTTTTGTAAATGACTCATAAACATCCATAAAAGGCGCGATATCATCCCCCTTGGAGAATGCCTCTGTTTGTGACGGATATGGGTAATGGTTAAACATTTCAATTGGAATGGTTACTTGCTGATACGGATAGCAAATTTCATACCCAAATTTCCGATAATAGCGAAATGAAAAGGGATAGACCAAAGAAAAAACCTGCCCATTGGCAAGCATATTAGGTATAGCGTAGCGCATTATATGCCCAATATATCCTCTTCCTCGTGATTCAGGGCGAGTAACAACGCCCGCAATTGCTCCCGTTGGAGTATCGCGGCCATTGATGCGTAAAGTCACTGGTGTAACAGTCACTGCTGAACACATTTTGCCTTTGTAATCAAAAGCCGCCCATATTTCGTTGTCATTATTAGCATGGGCATAGGGGTCTTGCAAAATTGCCCCAATTTCTCGACGTTCCATATCAAAAAAGACCATTTTACAAATGGCATCGTACTTTATGTATTCCTTTGGACGTATCAGACGTATTTCCATTATGTCCCTTCTTCCCACTCAATACAATGGATTTTTCCTTTGGAACCATTCTACGGTATAGTTATGTGGAAGTCAATCGTGGAACACGTCATTACAGGACAAACGCACGAATATACAAATTGCACAAACCATGTAGAGGGCGCGTCCCCTACGAGGCATGTCAACATGAAATGAAGCACGCCATTTTCTGTTATGCACCACATCAAAAAAGCCTCCTTTTTTGCTTCTGGGTGTTGGGATTCCAGTTTAGCGAATTTTGGAGGCTGTTTCTATCACCTTTATCTCATCTATTATTTCATCAGATTCACATTATTTATTATGGATAAAGTTCTGCTAATAATTCTTCCCAGGAAATGGAACTGTGTAACTGCGCTTGTTCATAAAGATCCCAATTATTTTCCCAAAAACTTCCCAACCATTCCACTGGTACAAGATAGAACCGTCTTACAATCCGCCCATCATCCATACGATATGCAATAAATTGTGGGGAAACTTGCCGACCTGGAAGATGACCGCCACTAAAGTAGAGAAGACTTCCGCCAATATATCGCCATCGCATACGGTTTACTTCTTGGTCTGCAAGAATCCGTTCGTGAAATTCTACAACGATATCAATGCTTTGCTGGTCTGTTACAAACAGATCTGTCGGAATGTCAAGAGGTATCCCGTTCCAAGTATCCAGTAGGACTCCAGATATGTTTTCTCGCTGGGGTACATAATTGATATATGAACGTAAACCAATATGTGTTATACCAAACATCAACAGGTATAACCCTAGCATTATGCCGCCGAAAACTGGAAGCAGTCTGATTTTACTCCATACTTGCAATGATGTTTCAGCAAACATTTGCGCAATAAAAAATGATATAGCAAATCCAATCACATAGCCTATATATAGCCCTATTCTGCCGCTTTGGGTTGCGAACGTCAAAACAGTACCTATAACAATCATGCCACCCATGGATACAAGGAAAATCAGTATTTTTTTAAGCGGAAGAAAAACTATCGAATCCCCAATTTTCTCTTGACGCCGTTTATGGAAACATAAATAGGCTATAACTAGCATTGCCAAGCCAATAAGAATGTAACTGATAAAATATGGATGCAATGGCTGTGCCAATGGAGTAATACTTGAGCCTATGTGAGTTCTATAATGAAAAAAATGTTGCCAACTCGTCGGATTGGTGTAGTACATAACAAAATATAAACTTTCAAATGGACGCAACCTAGAAGGGAAACCAAGTACATAATTTTCAATTACAGTTCTACCCAAACCATAGAATCCCACTGGTATAAAGGGTATAACACCGGATAGTAATATGGCAATTATCCGGTTGCCCGAAACTGAAATCGCCAATGTAAATAATATGAAATAAAAAACATAGGATACAACCGACCGCATAAAAAAACCTGCAACTATCGGAAAGGTGTTTATAGTATCGCCAAAGATTAGCCCATTGGGAAAAAGCGTAACCCGATACCACTTTATATTGTGAACCCATTGACCGTGTACATAAAATCCAGGCAGAACTTGAATAGGGGGCATAAGCAGTACCAAACATAATAAAAATAATGGCACCAGCATTAATATCAGCCCTGCTACTATATGAGTAATAAAAAGTTGGCTCTTATTAATCGGAAATGAATGGAATGCAATTGCGGCCTTGCGGCTAAAGGCATAAGAAAACACACACATTGCTGTAACAAACGGTATTACAACTGTAGCAAAATTCATAAATATATTTCTCATTGCAAGTAAATCCATCATATCTGTAACAATTCTATTCATGACATTTATGTTCATGATATAACTTTCATCAAAACCAAAATGGCCAATGGGCATTACTACAACCAGTAAGTAAAACATCAACGAAAGCAGTGCTAATGGCCAAAAACGTATCAACTGTTCCCGTAGCAAAACGGTGCTAATTGGAGCCTTCATATAGAAACACCTCCTCCAAAGTTAATGGTAATCTATCAAATAGAAGTGGATTCATAGCTTTTATGCGTTCTACCGCTTCTTCTCCGCGTACTACCAAAATATCTATATTGCCGCGTTGCTCTTGATGCAAAATGTTTAGTCCTTCATAATTGCGTTGTAGCAGCGTGGAATCCTGAGTACCCGACGAAAAGGCCACTTGTATTTTGTGAACTTCCGCTTTTAAGCTATCCAAATCGCGTTCTATGGCCATATGTCCATTTTTGATAATACCTATGGAATCGCAAATACCATCCAATTCTTTTAGGTTGTGGGAAGATACTAGTACAGTCAATTCCCGTTCGGCCACATCATCAAAAATTTCCCCAAAAACTGTTTTGCGTACCATCGGGTCAAGGCCGTCTATGGGTTCGTCCAGAAGAAGCAAATCAGGCATTATCGACATAACAAAAACAAATGCGGCCTGCTTTTGCATTCCTTTTGAAAAACGGTCTACTCGGTGTTTCTCATTTAGATTAAAAAGGGTATGTAGCCGCTGGTAACGTTCATCATTCCAATTTGGATACATCCTCTTATAAAAATTCCGCAGTCTTTTCATATTGTAACCAGGGAAGAAATACAAATCATCAGGAATGTACCCCACCCGCGCCTTTAATGCGGTATTATCATACACAGGCAATCCTGATATACACACCCTGCCACTATCCTGCCGATAAATGCCTGCCAAATGCTTAATAGCCGTGGTTTTTCCCGCGCCGTTAACACCTATTAGTCCATAAATGGAACCTTTTTGTATATTTAGGTTTAGGTTTTGAAGCACGGTGCGGCCTTCAAATTGTTTGGTTAGGCTTTCAATCTGTACCATTTGTTCTATCTGGTTCATCTGGTCTATCTGCTCCATCTAATCCATTTTTCCTTTCCATTTGCGGAATAGCTTCTATAAACTGAATAATATCCGCTTTTTTTTCACCATAAAAAATTAATTCCTGTGTTTTGCTACGAATACCTTCATACAAAGCTTCCTTTTTTCTAATATCGGGGGGAGGAGCGGCGATATAATTCCCCTGCCCAAGCACCGTATAGAAATAGCCTTGACTTTCTAGTTCTCGATATGCTTTTTGAATTGTATTTGGATTTACAGTAAGTGCTTTTGCCATATCGCGTACAGAAGGCACTTTTTCATCTTTCCGCAACACGCCTGTGATAATCAGTCGCTTAAAATTTTCCATAACCTGTTCATAAATGGCCTTACGGCTTTTTAAGTCTATTTGAAACACATATCCACCTCCTTCCAGGTTTGCCACGCTATATTTGTTCTGCTCAAGTGTATTATATGTGTTAGTACACTTCCTGTCAAGGAAATGGTTTTGATTCAACAAAAATAAAGGCAGGGTGCAAACACTAGTAGTGCTTGCCTCCTGCCTTTAAGGCATATTTCCATTAAAAAACATGCCCTATTCAGAACATATTGGAGTGCTTATCGTAAACGAATTATTTGACATATTGGGGTCTGGTGTAATGGAAGAGACATGGCCTGTGTTGATTAAAGGACTTTTGGTATCTGCGCATAACTTACCTTTGATTAGCACCGCTAAAGTTTTTCCAACGGGCAAATTGCCTAGGAACAACTGACCTGGCCACGGCTCATAATATGCCCCAATATCCGTGGAAAACTCAGGGTCTAGTAGGTTTATTGGGGTGAGGTCTTGTAATAATACTTTTTGGGCAGTGGCTGGGCCTCTATTGCCAATGATTAGCCCATATGTCATTTCTTCGCCGGGCGCAATAGTGGCGCAAGGTTCAGCAATTTTAATAAGCCATATGTCCGCAGATTCGGTATATTCAGGAATACTCATGTAAATCACCTTCCGAGAGTAGTGTAGTATAGCTTGGGAATAATTTTGATATAGTAGGATATGCTTTAGTACGCTTTGATGTTCTTTGTAATATTGTTTCGGTTCACGAGTATACATGAATTTTGCCTTGACCTGAAAAAAAGCCCTCTTGAATAAGCAGAATGGATACGGTATAGTATGCCTGCATTAGTACGTCATTTTTGGGAGGAATCCTTCACATGAAACCAAAGTTATCTATCGGTATGATAGTAAAAAATGAATCCGAAAATTTGCACAAATGCTTGACTGCATTGCAACCTATTCTTACACAGGTAGACAGCGAGCTGATTATTGCAGACACAGGTTCCACTGATGGAACTGTGGCCATTGCCAAAGAGTTTACTCCAAACGTCCTTGAAATAGAATGGAAAGATGATTTTGCAGAAGCACGCAATCACACTGTACGCGCCTCCAAAGGCGAATGGTATATGTTTATGGACGCAGACGAGTTTTGGAAAGATACGGATGAACTTATTGCATTTTTCAACAGTGGCGAGTATAAAAAATACCGCTCTGCTAGCCATTTGCAGGATAATTTAATGATGGATGGTACTATAACCCAGTTTACGCTGTCCAGGCTTTTTAAGTTGGACAAAAATACAGCGTTTCAAGGTATAGTACATGAGGCTATTCCAATGAAGCAGCCGCAAAAATTCTTGCGCAGTCTCTCATATCATGAAGGTTATGCCTACAAATCCGAAGAAGAAAAGGAGCAAAAAAAGGCGCGAAACCGCGCATTGTTATTAAAGGCTATAGAACGTGACCCAAATGAAATGAAAAACGTAGCCCAATTTGTTCTTACCACCCAGGAAAACGAACCAGAACTTCATAAAAAATATCTGGAAATGGGCTTCAACAACCTAAAAAATAAGTCAAATCATGAATTCTTCCATTTTTTCTATCGGCATATGGCTTTACAGCAATTGCTGGACGAAGATTACGAGGGCATTGTAGATACAGTCCGCGAATATTTAAGAAAATGTGGAAAACCAACAGTAGCCGCCATTGATATGTATCATCTGCTAGGCGAAGCCTATAGAGATTTGAAAAAATTGGACAAGGCGATACAGGCTCTTGAGAAATGTACTGGACTTATTAAAAAAGCTCAAAGCGGAAAACTAAATATGGAACCGGCTTCTTTTGATGCTTTGCATGGTATACGCCCTCAATTTGCTAAACAAATTGAAGATGCACTAAATTATCTATACCAAGAAAATGGCGGAAAAACAGGACAAGTCATTCAACTGAGGCCAGGTAACAAACCCAAACTTTCAATAGGCATGATTGTAAAAAATGAAGCCAAAAATCTACGCGAATGTTTAACGGCAATACAACCCATACTTACTCGTGTGGATAGTGAACTGATTATCGCGGATACTGGCTCTACTGATGAAACTATAGCAATTGCAAGAGAATTCACTCCTAATATTTTGCAAATAGAGTGGAATGATGACTTTGCTGAGGCACGTAACCATACGCTACGCGCCGCTACAGGCGAATGGTATATGTTTATGGATGCAGACGAATTCTGGAAAGATACGGACGAACTTGTAGATTTCTTTAATAGCGGCGAATATAAAAACTACCGTTCTGCTGGACATTTGCGACAAGACCTTCAATCGGACGGTGGGACTTCTACCGCGACTTCAGTGCGTTTGGTCAAAATAGACAAAGAAACGACCTTTGAGGGACGTGTTCATGAACATCTTAAAATAAAGTATCCACAAAAATTCTTACGTAGTTATTCACTGCATACCGGTTATGCCTTTTCAAACAAAGAGGAAGAACAGAAAAAAACCGAGCGTAACATGGCATTGATGATGCGTTCTTTGGAAAACAATCCAGGTAATCTGCATATTATGTCGCAAATTTGTATGCAGACTGCTGGCGATCAGGATACCACCATACATGAAAAATACCTAACCATTGGCTTTGATGCAGTAAAGAAAAATCCCGCTGATGGTACCTTTCACTTTTTTTATCGCAGAATGCTAAGGTATCAACTACGTATGAATAATTATCAATTGGCCATGGAAATAGGTTATGCTTATTTTCAAATATGCCCCAAGGTGACGGTTGCCGCCGTTGATATGTATTATTTGACGGGATTAGCCTGTAGAACTTTGAAGAAATTCAAAGAAGCCGCAAATGCCATTGAACAATGTCTTGCTTTGCACAAAGATATGGAAGCTGGAAAGCTGGATATGGAGCCTTCAGCCCGTGATATGTTGCAATGTCTTGAACCGAGTTTTGCCCAAAATACAGTTACAACATTGTTGCTTATCTACGGTGAGTCCAATGATTACGATAATTTCTTCCGCATATGCCGTCAAATAGAACCTACAGCTGACAAGTTTATGCCGCTTTATTTGTCCGCTATTGTAAATACGGGGCGGCTAGATGAAGCAATCCATGCTTATGAACGTATTGTTGCATTAAAGTCAAGCAAGCCAGAGGATTACAAAAGCCTACTAAAACTTTTTGAACAAACTGCGCAAACACATGCAGCATTTAGTGGTGGCTTTGCTAATTATACGGGCAAAGACCCATATGCACATCTTATGCAAATGCGTAATGCCGATACAAATGCAAACGCTAATGGGATTTATCAGCTTTTATCTAGTTTTACCCCCGCGCCGGAAATTCCGTTTATTCAGGCTGAGGCATTGTTTTTCGTATTCAAATATGATGCAGGATTTACAGATGTGGTAAATAGATTGGATGTAGACAGCATAGCGGATAGTATTGCCTTAATGAAAGAAAAACGAAAAGATTTTGGTCAAGCGGTTGCGCAATATGCTTCTAAGCAATTGGAATTTGAAACAATTTCTAATAAGGCCGCGCAATGGTTGTATAGCTTATGCGCCCATGCCATAGATATTGGCATAAGTGAAACAGCGGAAGTTAATGTATACAAATTGTTTATACAAGCAACAGAACATTATATGAATGGGATGTTCCGCCCTGAAGTATTAACGGAAGAGGGGATTACAAAATTGGCTCCTCATTACCGTTTTGCTTTTTATGCCCAAAAGGCTGAACATGCTTTGGAAAAAGGCAATGAAACTGAATTCCTAGGCCATATTAAGACTGCATTATCGCAAAGTCCAGACTTTGTTAAAGTGGGGCGAGCGCGTGTTGAACGATACAAAAAAAGAAACGAACAGCGTGCTGATACGGCGCAATTAGGGCAATTAGTTCAGAATTTGAAAGCTGCTATTCTACAGTTGATTCAAATAGGTTCATACGAACAAGCAGGGGCAACATTAGCACAATATGCGCAAATTATGCCCAATGACCCCGATATTGCAGGGCTACAAGAGAAAATAGCAGAGGGAGTGAATAAATGAAAAATTCAACAAATTCAGCAAAAAAGCCAAAGCTTTCAATCGGTATGATTGTAAAAAATGAGGCTAAAAATTTGCGGCAATGCTTAACAGCCTTGCAACCAATTCTTGCACAAGTGGAAAGCGAACTGATTATAGCTGATACAGGTTCTACCGACGAAACTGTATCCATTGCGCGAGAATTCACCCCCAATGTAATGGAAATCGAATGGAAAGATGATTTTTCTGAAGCGCGCAACCATACGGTTCGTGCCTCCAATGGTGAGTGGTTTATGTTTATGGATGCGGACGAGTTCTGGAAAGATACCGATGAACTTGTTGCATTCTTTAATAGCGGCGAATATAAAAAATACCGTTCTGCTAGTTATCTGCGTCAAAATATACTTCCTGCCGGAAAAACTATATCAGATACGAGAAACGGACTAGTTCAAAAAGATAAAAATACTGCTTTTATTGGCATTATCCATGAAAGCATACCTATCAAGCCGCCACAAAAGTTTTTGCGTAGTTATGCCATTCATACAGGTTATAACCATGCTACCCCAGAGCAAGAACGCAAAAAAAAAGAACGCAATCTCTCGTTGCTAATTCGTGCTTATAAAAACAACCCCACCAGCTTACATGTTATTTCTCAGCTTTGCCATGAAACTGTAGGTGACAAAGACCAAACCGAACACAAAAAGTATATAGACTTAGGCTTTAATATGGTGAAAAATAATCCCAAAATAGAACAATTCCACTTTTTTTATCATCGCATAGCATTGTTTTATTTTTGGAACAATAATTTTGAGGAAGCTATAAAGTATGTACAACTTTATTTAGAAAAATGCGGCAAACTTACTGTTGCCGCTATTGATATGTACCAGATATTAGCCGAATCTCACCAAAAGCTTAATGACATTGACAAAGCCATACAAGCTTATGAAACATGCCTGGATTTATGCAGAAAACTGAGTGAAGATAAATTGGACACGGAACCAGCCTCTTACGACTTATTATTGTGCATGGAACCAAGTTTTGCTTCAAAAATCAATACATCATTGCTACTTTTGTATAATAGCAAGCAAGATTATGAAAATGTGCTACGCCTTAGCAGAGATACCGACCCAACAATAAAAGCTTTTTTGCCAATGTACCTAGCCACAATTGTTAAAGCAGGACAGTTTGGTGAGGCCATTTATGCTTATCGGCAAATTGCTAAACTTAAAGATACAGAATCAGGGCAAGAATCCTACAACCAACTTCTTGCGGTTTTTGATGGAACTGCAAAAGCACATCCAGCACAGATTGGTGCCGCATTTGCTGATTATAAAGATGGGGATACCTATGTGCGGTTATTACAATTGCGCCACGCAGATATTCAAGGTAAGGATATAGAAAAAGAACTGTTAGAGTTTTCAAGCTTTTTGACAAATTTGACAAGTTCAACAAATTCATCAAACCAAGAAGTCCCCTTTGCACAAGCGGAATATCTCTTTCTTCTGATGAAGCATGACTTATCTTTTTTGGAAGAAGCTGCACAAATTGATATTGATGATATGGCCGAAACAATAGCTTGGATGGTTGACAAACGCAAAGATTTTTATCAAGTACTTGCACGATATGTAAATAACGTTAATTTTGAAGAGGCACAGTCTACCCAATGGATATATAACCTTTGCATTACTGCCTTAAATGCAGAAGGTCTAAGCAGTGCGGAAGAAGGAGCATTATACAGGGGCTTTACACGAGCGGCGGAACAGCATATGTGGGAGCTATACCTTCCGGCAGTGCTTACCGATGAAGGTATTGAACAAGTAGCTGGCCATTATCGGTTTGCCTATTATTCCAGAAAAGCCGATAAAGCACTGGAAGCGGGGGATGCCGTAGGTTTTCTGCGTGCAATGAAAACCGCTATGCTTCAAAGTGACCGATTTGCAAAGGCTGGACGCGCCCATGTAGAACGTTGCAAAACTGTATTGGGGGTTTAGAAAAAAATGCAGAATGCAGAAGAAGAAGTCATACAAATTCCACCAGAGATGGAACAAAATTTTCCAGAAGAATCTAAAATGTTATGCGAAGAACGGTTTGAAGATGCTTTTGAATCTTTTGATAATCGTCTTGCTACAGCCCTTGCCGATAACGATGTGGAAGCCGCAGAACGTATTTTGGGCGGGCAAATGTTTACTGCGGCAGTTTTAGGCGATAAAGAAACTTATGTGGACATACGCGTTATGCGTTTGGAGTTGTTTTACAAAACAGACCAGAAAGAAAAAGCCTATAGGGAATATGATGCCCTTTCTTTGCAATGCACTGATGAAAGATTGGACAATATACGAGAAATAACAGGTTATAGCCACATAAGACTTCCCAAACCTCTAAATAAACAGATGTTAGAGGAGGTTGACACATTTTTTATAGTTGATAATTTGTATAACGCCAACAATGGTGTTCTGCATAGTGTTTTGCGCAAAATGACAGCAATGGAAGATGCTTGGGATTATCGAACCTTTATGGTGGTATCCAATTATAATGTGGAACTTGCAAATATAGTTGCCGAACTAAAGCATTTTTCAGGAGGTTTTTCTTCACGATTAAGTATGGGGTTGCGTGTACTAAGTGTATTTGAATATTTTCAGAAAACAAATGCCCCTGACCTGTTAATTAAAGAATACTCACCATTCCAAGAAGGGCTGGAGTACCGGGAAGTTGGACGAAAAATATATGAAGTATATAATGATTCCCGTAAAATAAGAAAAGAGAGTTATACCGCATATATGGAGCGTCTGCGCTCTATTGAATATTATAATGAAAATGGCATAAGAAATCGTATGGTAATGTATGATGATAAAGGCTATATAAGCATGATAAGAAGCTATGATATTGAATGCCCCGAACATTACCCTACTGAAGTATACTACACTACAAGCGACAAAGTATGTATGATTGCAACATATGAATATCAGCCCGACGATTTGTACATTAAGCATAAACTTACTCATTTGACGGTGTATAATGAAGATGGGCAGGTCTTAAAGGAATGCGCTGATAATGCAGAATTAGTGGCCTTGTTTTTGGAGCGGATTGTTGTTAGCACTAACAAAGTTTGTTTACTAGTAAACGAATCTGGTCTTTTTTCCAAATCCTTGATAAATCTGCCGCATCGTAATGTAATAGCGGCCAGCATGGTACATGCCGCGTTTTTAATAAATCCCTATGATTTGAGTAGTCCAGCCCAACATTTTTACAAGGATTTGATTAAACATCATCATTTGTTTGACGGAATTGCTTTTCTTACCGATGATGCGCGCAAGGATTTTTACGCAATTTATGGTTCATCCAAGCGTACTTTTACCATTCCGCATTTTTATCCGCGTAAAATTGAAAAAACGGATTTTGATAAAAGAGACCATATGAAAGCGGTAATTGTGGCAAGACTTGACCCAATAAAACGATTGAGTGAGGCAATAAGTATTTTTAGGATAGTAGCCGACGAACTTCCAGAGGCACGATTGGATATTTACGGCTTTGGGTCAGAAGGGAAAAAATTACAAGAGTTAATTGAAAAAATGGATTTGAAGGGTATTGTAACTCTAAAAGGTTCAACAAATGTCCCCGAAAATGTGTTTCGTGGAGCGGCTTTGTCCATGTTAACTAGTTATATAGAGGGCTATGCAATCACAGTAATGGAAAGCATTTGTAATGGTTGCCCACCATTTTCCTATGATATCAAATTTGGCCCCCGTGAGATTATTAAAAAGGATGAAACTGGATTCTTGTTTGGTGTTGGTGATACTGAAACCTATGCTAAGCAAATGATTGAATTTTTCAAAGACGTGGATTTGCAAAAGAAAATGAGTGAAAACGCATATAAAGACGCGCCTCGTTTTTCTAAAGAAGCCTTTCTGGAGCAATGGCATGATTTTATGGAAGCTTTGTTGTATAATTGATAAAAAAACCACCCCAAAATCTAACATGTTTTGAGGTGGTTTTTTTATAAACAAAATATTATTTTGACACGGCGCGATTAAGCGGCATTACTTGCGGAGTTTTTGGAGTAGGTAAAAATCTGGCAAATGTCTGCAAGTCACTCTTTGATAGACACCCGGTCAAAATAATTACCAACCCATACATACTCATTAGTACTACAATTCCCAATGTAAGCCCTATTGGTGCGGGAAGCGGAGAAAACAATTGGTCTGCGGCTACCCGTGCGGCCACCCCCGCCATAACAGCAGCTAAAATCGGCTTGGCAATCCAATTTAGTATTGATACTTCCAGTTGGATAGTTTCGCGGATTTTGGCCAATTCCAAAGAACAAACCACTAAAAGGCTAACAAAAGTACCTATGATATAAGCAGCAATACCAAAATGAGGTACCAAAAAGAAAATAAACCCTATGCTAATAAGCGACGAGATTAAGGAATTGCGGAAAATAAATACCTGACACCCTAACCCATTTAATATTCCTGCAAAAACAATTTGTATATATAACAATGGACAAAGTACTCCCATCATCATTAACATATAGCCAATATGTTGATTATAAATCACTTGCCCCAACTCATTTGGAAAGACAATAAACAATGCCGCCGCGCCCATTCCGCATATTGAGGCAAATAGCACACTTTTTGAGGCTGTGTTCGCAATTGAAGAATAGTCCTTGGTTGTAACAGCTTCAGAAACCGCAGGTACCAGGGTTACAGATAACGCGGTAAGCATAGCCGTGGGAAAATACACTAAAGGCATAGCCATTCCAGTTAGTCGCCCAAAAGTACTCATGGCTTCTTGCGCACTCATACCAGCTAGTTGTAAACGTCCGGGTATTAATACATTTTCCCAAGCTGATAATAAGGAGCCTGTTACGCGATTGGCTGTTAAGGGTACAGCCATAGCCAGCAACATTCCCCATACGACCTTTGAACTATAAACCGCTGGTTTGGTATGTTGAGTTTTCTTTTTATGGCGTTTGTAGGAAATTGATATGTAGAAAAATGAAAATATCTCTTCGGCAACAATTCCAACTACTGCTACAGCACATGCAAATTCTAAGCCGCGATGCATAAAGCTTCCTGCCAAAGCATAAACAATTGCCATTCGTACAAATTGCTCCAGCACTTGATTAATGGCTGGAACAGTCGTTTCCTGTAAGCCAATAAAATAACCGCGCACACATGTGCCGGCCGCCATAAAAGGAAATGCCAATGACAATATCCTAAGCGGCATAGTTGCGCGTACATCCCTAATAATATATACAGCGATTAATTCTGCCCCTAGATACAGTACCGCAGTTAATAGCAGCCCGATACAAGTGGTAATCATCACGGCCTGTTTTAGTACTCGACCCATATTGCCGTATTCGCCTTTTACCCGCTCTTGTGCAATTAATTTTGAAACCGCAGTATTAAACCCAGAACAGGATATACTCCATGCTAACATATAAATAGGCATAATAAGCTGATATAGCCCCATACCTTCTGCGCCCATTATGTTAGACATAAATATCCTATAAACAAATCCCAAAATACGTGTAATAACCCCGGCCACTGTTAAAATGGCGGCACCCTTAAATATACTTTTTCCGTAACTAGTAGCCATACCAACACCCCTTGTATAGGGTGTGTTCCCACTGGAACACGCCCCAGTCTGTACAATTGTATTCCAGTCAAAAGAGATGTATACATGCAAATGGATACATTGCTTTTTCACATTTGCAAAATGGTGACATAATAGAACATCAAACGACAACTTGAAAAAAGTTCAAAAAAAGCTTGCGTTTCCTGTAGAATATTGCTATAATCTGTTTATTGACTTTTATACCATAACAAAAGTCATCTGGTCGCTATAATAAGGTTACCTTTAACAAGGTACACCGAACAGCACTAACGCCCTGCTTTTATAGCAGGGCGTTATCTGTTTACAAAGAGAAAGTGAGGGTATAATGCGTTACGGTATAGGATTAGATATAGGTATTGCCTCCATAGGGTTTGCAACAGTGGGATTAGATGAAGATGATAGTCCAATTAGGATTATCAAAATGGGCTCACGCGTTTTTGATAGGGCAGAACATCCCAAAACAGGGGCATCCCTTGCAACTCCTCGTAGAGAAGCACGTGGTACACGTCGGAGGCTTAGGCGCAAATCTCATCGAAAGGAGCGTATACGCAAACTAATTGTAAAAAATGGGTTGCTTAGCGAAATTCAGATAGAATCCTTATATACCGGATTTTTACCAGACATATACAAACTGCGGGTAGAAGCGTTAGATAGAATTGTAAGCAATGAAGAACTTGCTCGCATACTTATTCATCTTTCTCAAAGAAGGGGCTTTAAGTCTAACAGGAAAAGTGAAAAAGGTGGGAAAGATGGAGAATTAAAAACTGCTACTAAAGCAAATAAAGAACTTATGGAAGAAAACGCTTATAGAACAGTTGGAGAAATGTTTCGTGATAAGGATATAAAGCGCAATAAAGAAGGGGATTACAGCAATACCGTACTACGAGATATGGTATTGGATGAAGCCCATAAAATTTTTGCCGCCCAGCGCGATTTAGGCAATAGATTTTGTTCAGAGGATATGGAAGAAAAATATTGCCAAATATTATCCAGTCAACGTTCTTTTGATGAAGGCCCTGGCAAGCAATCGGATGGCACCGATAGCCCTTATAAGGTAGACTTTGAGAAACTAGTAGGGGAATGCTTCTTTGAAGAAGGTGAAAAACGCGCCCCTAAGGCTTCCTATACATTTGAACGGTTTAGTCTATTGCAAAAAATAAATAATGAGCGGGTAGAAGATGAGGGAATAAGACGTTTCTTAACCCCAGTTGAGAGGCAAGAAAGACTTGCAGAGGAATATAAAAACAAAAAATCCAAATCTCTTTCAGCTTATCACAAAATGAACAAAGCATTGGGCAACATATCTATTGATGTTTCACAACGCAATGATATAGCTAGGATTTTTTCACTTTACAAAAACGATGCTAGGATAATAGAGGAACTAAAAAAATCTGGTTTTGAAAAGCTTATAATTGAGGCACTAATTGGAGGTGGCTTAGAATTTTCAAAATTCGGGAACCTATCCATAAAGGCAATGGAAAAAATCATACCTTTCCTAGAAGAAGGGATGACATATGACAAAGCCTGTTTAGCGGCAGGATATGATTTTAAGGGCGAAGAAGAGAAAGAGAGAGTAGCAACTATTTCTCTAAAAGCTTTAGCCGAAAAATCTGAAAAAGAAATTACGAGCCCAGTAGTTAGGCGGGCACTTTCTCAATGCGCAAAGGTTATAAATGCCATTATAAGGGATATGAATGGTATACCGCCTGTATATATTAATATTGAACTTGCAAGAGAAATGGCTAAAAATTTTAAGGACCGCACAAAAGCAGATAACAGGATTAAAGATAACCAGGATAAAAACGAAAAATCAATGGAGCGAATTAAAAACGAACATGGGATAACCAATCCTAAAGGACAGGATTTGGTTAAGCTTAAACTTTGGCAAGAACAGGATGGCATATGCGCATATTCTGGGAAAGTTATGGAGATAGAAAAACTGTTTGGCTCAAGTTATGAAATAGACCATATTATCCCTTATAGTATCTCATATGATGATACTTACAAAAACAAAGTCCTTGTATTAGCTGAGGAAAATCAGCAAAAGGGCAAACGTCTTCCAATGGAATATTTAACAGGCAAAGAGAAGGATGATTTTGTAATTAGGGTAAACCGTTCTAATCATCATTGGCTAAAGAAAAATGCTTTGCTTAAAGAAAATATAACAAAGGCAGACGAAGATGGTTTTATACAAAGGAATTTAACAGATACCCAAACTATTACAACATTTATGTATAACTATCTACGTAATAATCTTGAATTCGCGCCCTTTTTAAGCAACCAAAAACGTCATGTTACGCCAGTAAATGGGGCGATAACAAGCCAGATACGTAAGCGTTTAGGATTAAATAAAATCCGTGAAGATGGGGATTTGCATCATGCTATAGATGCTTTAGTAGTGGCATGTACAACGCAAGGGATGATTCAAGAAATAACCAAACAGTCACAAAGGAAAGAACTACGCTATACAGATAGAAATGAAATAGCAGAAAAAGAAGGGGCTTTTCCAAAGCCTTGGGAATATTTTTCAGAGGAATTGCAAGCAAGACTATGTTCCGACCCATTGAATGCTATTAAAGGTCTACCACTGCTTACCTATTCGCCTGAAGAACTAGACCGTGCTAGCAAAAAAGCTATTAAGCCCATTTTTGTATCCCGCGCACCTTCCAGAAAAGTGACAGGAGCGGCACATGAAGCTACAATAAAGGGCATAGCAAAGGATGGCAACCAAATAAAAAGGGTACCTCTTACTGCGTTAAAATTGAAGGATGGAGAAATAGCAAACTACTACCGTCCAGAAGATGATTTACTTCTTTATAATGCCTTAAAGGAAGAACTGACTAACCATGGCAAGGATGCTTTTAATAAAGCGTTTTATCGGCCCAAGAGTGACCGCTTAGTCAAAAAAGTGCGGATTTTAGAAAAAAGCAATCTTGATGTAAAGGTACATGGTGGTAAAGGCAGTGCTAATAATGCCCCCATGGTAAGGGCTACACTTGCCCCATAAGTCTATCAAGAACATCAATAGCATCAAACAATCGAACTAACCCTTTCCAGATAACTTTAACCCCGTATTCTCCATCACTAGGAGAATGCTTGAATCCTCCTAAT
>Ga0123355_10005818_pt1 | contig 18128 bp, 16 predicted proteins | sample TergutEmb28metaG_3_FD_89872 | JGI IMG/M metagenome (GOLD analysis project Ga0123355, IMG submission 89872) | Embiratermes neotenicus P1 segment gut microbial communities from Petit-Saut dam, French Guiana - Emb289 P1 | ecosystem: Host-associated > Arthropoda: Insects > Digestive system > Gut ... | reverse complement strand
GCCGATGGAACTTCCGCGTGGCCTTGGAGGCAAGCTGGCACAGCATATAACGATTCCGTAGAGTCTGTAAAGCATCAAACACACGATCAGAGCGCATGTGTGGTAGTTCTCCTTACTTTATGATTTTGGCTTTCCGCCTTCGTCCTTTCGCCAAGGAGGGTGACCGGAAACCCCAAGTTCCGACCGAAGTCACTGATTCCGAATAGGTTATTAAGGAGTTAGCGTCAAACTCACTTCTAACAGAATAGATGCGAAGCGGAGCCTCGAAGATGCTCGTTTTTCTAGGCTTAGCCTCGACGACCGGACTAGAACCGATTCGGGCTGAAGCGTTCAAGGATCCGTGGAACTCGTAACTGTAGCCGCAATAGAAAGGGAGGTCAAGTAATTATTTGTAAGCCCAACAAGAGACGGTGCAAATGACTTCTGGGTAAATCCTGGACCCTCCGTCCCTCTGCTCCATTCGAGTCCCCAAGTTAGCGGGAAATCGGTGAGCCTACAGCTAAGTTGTTGAACTAAAATGAATTATCGTTGTTCCATGCGTCTGGGGCTGCGTGTCCCGAATGCGTTTTCGAACTTAAACACGGAAGTCAAGAGACCGCAAAATGAATGAGTCCGCGTTCCCAATTCAGGGTTTCCCGGGAACCGCTAATATGGGGTGCATGACGGGAGTAAGGATAGATGCATGGTTGTGGGCGGCGCGGTTTTTCAAAACGCGGACGTTGGCGAAGAAGAACTGCGATCTGGGACGAATTTTGTCGAATAAGCAGGTGGCGAAGGCGGCGCGGGAGGTGCGCGTCGGCGATACGCTGCGGATTGGGACCGAACGAGGCGATTTTGAGGTGGAAGTACTCGGCCTGAGTGATGTACGCGGACCAGCCCCGGAGGCACAGAAGCTGTATCGCGAAACCGAGGCCAGTAAACAGTTGCGGTTCAAAGCGGCGGCCGAACGCCGCGCCGCGCGGGAGTGGGAAATTCTGCCCCAGGGGCGCCCATCGAAGCGGGATCGGCGGAGAATTATTCAGTTTCGGAGTAGGAGTTGAATGGGGCGCAGTTGGCGAGGGCTCGGCTCCAAATGAAGCTCATACAACTTGAACCTCTGATTCAAGATTACGAGGTTCTGCCCCCGCCAATGGGTAATCAGATAGCCCCGGTTGGCAAGGAATTCAAACGAATCGTTGGTTGGTCCTCGTCTACGCGAAGGCCAGATTCACGTTCTCAATGGCCTCGTCAATCTCGGCTGTGTTCTTGTAGCCGACCGTAACGCAATCGACGCCTGCATTTCTGAACGCGAACCTCATCGCCTTCTGCCGATCTTCGCGGTTGAATGTGCCCTCGCCGATGAGTTTCATGGAGATCACGCCCATTCCCTGTTTGCGAACTTCCTTGACATGCTCGACCACTTCTGGGACGTTCCCTACACCTTGGGTGGCGTAGTTTTCAGCGTCCATGTTCTTGCCGGTGTGGTTCATTCGGATCATCGCAACGTCGAGCCAGTTATTCCCGGGGACTTGCCGCAAGGCAGGCAGTCCGTGTACCGACGCGCCATGACTCACCACAACCTTTTTCGATTCCGCTTCCAGAATGGCGTCCTGCCATCGGTGCGTGTCGCTCGGCCACGTTCCGGTGTGTTGCCAATGCAGCAACATGATGTCGAAGTACTCGGTATTAGCCAGCTTGCGCAACTCGTCAAACTTCTGTTGCGCGTTTACGCCGTCGCGGGTGGTGACCTTCGACATCAGCTGGTAACTGTCTCGCGGAATCCCCTTTAGTGCGATACCCAACATCCGGTGCATCTCAGGGTAGGATTCGGCAGTCTCGAAGAAGCGGATGCCGTGATCATAGGCGTAGCGTACGAGCTGCGTGAACCCGTCTTGTCCCACGGCACGCTGCACCTCGCCGCTGTAGGTGCCAGTGCCAAACGCAAGCCGCGTCACTTTCACCTGCGACCTTCCCAGTGTTACCAGGTCTGTGGGCGTCTGGCGCGCCGCAAATAACGGAAGGCTTCCGGTCGCCGCAATCGTTCCAGCAGCCAGTCCGGTTTTCAGGAACTCACGTCTAGTGAACGTTGACATTTTCGGCCTCCACGATGCCCCATAGGCGGAATGTTATCACCACTCCGCGGCCACGAGGAAAAGTCGGTTGATCGGCAAGCGACCCTCGCTCAATGCGGCGTGGCTGGAGATTTCGGAACTTCTGAAACAGTCCCTTCACATCGCAGAGTTAGAATCTGATGTTATGAAGAGAATTCCTTTCTGCATCGTGATCGCACTCCTGATCTGTGCTTTCGGGTGGACGGTTTTTCCGCGTCGCCGCGGTGGCATTCTGCTGACAGTGGCCGAGGCAGCGCAGCTTGCGGGCGGACCAGACACCGTCGAGGAGAATGTGTCTTACGCGCCCGGGTTGAAGCTCGACATTTACAAGCCGGGCGATGCCACGGGCAGTCGGCCGGCGGTGATCCTCATTCATGGGGGCGGGTGGACCAGTTTCGACAAGAGCACCATGAAGGGCATGGGCGGGTTTCTGGCGCGGTCGGGATTTGTGGCGTTTGCGGTGGACTACCGGCTGGTGCATGGAACGGAGAACCGCTGGCCGGCGCAGCTCGATGATGTCCAGCGGGCGGTCCGGTGGGTGCGGGCCAATGCGGGCAAGTATGGAGTGAATCCCGACAGGATTGGGGCGTTTGGACACTCGGCGGGCGCCCAACTGGCGGCGCTGTTGGGGATGCAAGATACGCGCGACAATTCCGATCCGGCGTTGGCGAAGTATTCGAGCAAGGTGCAGGCTGTGGTCGATGTGAGCGGCCCCGCGGATTTTACGACTGAGCACGATCCGGAGGGCGTTGCCTTTCTGTCGAATTTCTTGGGAGCCGACTACTCGAAGCGTCCGGACATCTGGCAAGACGCGTCGCCGGTGTTCCATGTCGCGAAGAACAATGCGCCGTTTCTGATTCTGCATGGCACGCGCGATGAAATGATTCCCATCGCGCAATCGCAGGAACTCTATGACAAGCTGAAAGCGGCGGGAGTCCAAGTTTCTTTGATCAAAGTGGACGATGTGCATACTTTCCAGAGTCCGGAGAACAAACGGCAACTGGCATTTGAGACGATGGAATTCTTCAACCGCTACTTGGCAATTTCTCGCTAAGTGACTAATAACAAGGCTAAATCTTGCAAGCTGGAAAACCAAGCCGAACAGTCTGGGCAGCGGCGGCCGATCGCGCGGCGCATCAAGATTGCGGGGCAGGGGCGGATTTTCAATGATCCGCTAGCAGGCGACGCAGGGGTCGGCTGGCCTTCCCGAACCGCTGGCTGCTGCCTTAGTCAGCCATGCGCTCGTTCGTCTCACCTAAAAAGGCAATTGTGTGTCCACGCGCCCTGGTGTGATTCAGATCACCGATTAGCGAATACACTAGCACTAACGTACAGTGAGCCTCTTTCTGAAGCGGCTGTGAGGAGTTTCCATGGCTACGGCCAGCAGTACTCGCATTCTTAACCCGAAACTTGAACGGAAGATCATGAGCGCCGAGACGGCCGCCGGGCTAATCCGGTCGGGCGATCAGATTGGGATGAGCGGATTCACCGGGTCTGGGTATCCCAAGGCGGTGCCGATTCGACTGGCGCATCGTATTGCTGAGGCGCACTTCCGCGGAGAGAAGTTTCAGGTGAGCGTGTTCACGGGCGCATCGACTGGTCCGGAGTTGGATGGTGCGCTGGCGATGGCTGGGGGGATTCATTTGCGGCTGCCGTATCAGTCGGATCCGGAGACGCGCAAGCGGATCAATGCGGGTGAGATGGAGTACATGGATATCCATTTGAGCCACGTGGCGCAATTTGTGGAATACGGATTTCTGGGCAAGCTGGATGTGGCACTGATCGAGGTAGCGGCGATTCTGGAAGACGGGCGTGTGGTCCCCAGTTCGTCGATCGGCAACAACAAGACTTGGATCGATTGCGCCGAGCGGGTAGTCCTGGAAGTAAATTCGTGGCAGCCGATGGCGTTAGAAGGGATGCACGACATTTACTACGGGCTGGAACCGCCGCCGCACCGGCAGCCGATTCCGCTGACGAAGCCGGGACAACGGATTGGGACGCCGTATCTGAACATTCCGGCGGACAAGATTGTTGGGATCGTGTTGACGGACTCCCCGGACCGGAACAGTCCGTTCAAAGCGCCGGATGAGGCTTCGAAACGGATTGCCGGGCACATTCTGGAATTCTTGGGCTGGGAAGTGAAGAAGGGGCGGATGCCGGCGAATTTGCTGCCGCTGCAATCGGGTGTGGGGAATATTGCGAATGCAGTCTTGTTTGGACTCGAGCAAGGGCCGTTTGAGGGGCTGACTTCGTACACAGAAGTGATTCAAGACGGGATGATCCGGCTGCTGAAGTCCGGCAAGCTGACGTCGGCGTCAGCGACGGCGTTTTCGCTGAGTCCGGAGATGCTCGACCAAGTAAATGCCGATATGGCATCGTATCGCGAGCAGATCGTGCTGCGGCCACAGGAGATCTCGAATAATCCCGGGATTATCCGGCGGCTGGGCGTGATTGCGATGAATGGGATGATCGAGGCGGACATTTACGGCAACGTCAACTCGACGCACGTGATGGGATCGCGGATTCAGAACGGCATTGGTGGGTCGGGAGACTTTGCGCGGAACGGGTATTTGTCGATTTTCATGGCGCCTTCGTTGGCGAAGAAGGGGACTATCTCGACGATTGTGCCGATGGTTTCCCATGTGGATCATACCGAGCACGACGTGCAGGTGCTGGTGACCGAGCAGGGGTTGGCCGATCTGCGCGGGCTGTCTCCGCGGCAGCGAGCCAGGCTGGTGATTGAGAAATGCGCGGCGCCGGACTACAAGTCTTTGCTGGCCGATTATTTGTCGCGGGCGGAGCAGCTTTCCTATGGGAAGCATACGCCGCATCTACTGACGGAGTCGCTGGGGTGGCATAACCGGTATCTGCGCAGCGGGAATATGCGTCCGCGACAAGAGTAGAACCCGGCCAAAGCCTCCTTCTCGTCTTCGCGGCCTGGACCCTTTTGGTTCATCTCAATCTTCGACGTGATGGCGGTGGGCGGATTGATTGTCGGCTTCTTCACCGGGCTCTTTCATCCATTTCTTGATGGCCCGGTCGTTGAGGTTCAACTCGACCACCGTGGCTTCGGATGGCTCCAGATCGACGATCATCAGGCGCATGCGGCCGCCGGCGGGGTTCGCGTAGATGAGAGTGGTCTCGCCGTTGGTCTCGCCCTTGGACCGCACTCTTACGAACGGGTGCCAACCGGGACCGAGGGAACTTTCGATGACACGGGTCACATCGACGGCATCGCTTGGAGTTTTGAATCCCTCGAAGACGGCCAGCTTCAGACCACCCACGCCGGCGGGACGAACGAAGAACAACGCGACTCCGAGCAGCGGGATGCGCATGTGATGCACGCCGTAGGTGCTCTCGATCGAGTGGACGATGCCGCGGAATTCGCGATCGCGCGCGGCGGCCAGCGTCGAAGCGCAGAGAATAAGGATCAGCACACGAAGAGATTTCATTTTGGGTCTCCTTTGTCAGCCTTGGCAACGGACTTGATCGCGGATTTCGGCAGGGTCTTTGCATTCAGTTTGGGGATGCCAAACTGGCCGCCGAGGTCGGTCAGCTGGTCAACATCGATTGGGCCAACAATGTTGACGACCGTGAGCTCCTTCGCTTCGGCCGCGATGATGACGATGCCGGCCATCTGGTCGTCCTCGACTTTGAAGAAGACGTCGACGTTGTCGCCCTCGCGCTGGCTGCGGACGCCGACTACCCTCGACCACACCGGAGAGCGGAACTGCGCGCGCAGCTCTTCGACTTCGGCAGAGGTGTAGGCTCCCTGGTTGTCGAACTCGAAGCTACGGACGTAGATGCCCTTCAGGTTGGTGATGAGCTTGGCAGCTTTCCGCTCATCAGGGTCTTCGGCGGAAAGGAACTTGCTCGCCCAGCGGAGCATGGGGCCGTCCATTTTTACCTCGACGGTCTCCTTCGCCTTGGCTGAGAGTTTTTCGACGTCGGGAGGGAGTTGCATGTCCTGGGCCCGAAGGAATACGGGGAGTGCGAGCAGGAGGATGACAATTCCGTTTCTGACTGTTGTTCTCATGGATTACTCCTCTTCGCTTCTTGACCGGTTCGTGCTTTGCGTTGCGTTGATCCCGTTGACTCTGGCTTTGGCCAGTTGTAGTTTGCTGCCAGCGATGCGCAGTGCAAGCATCAGCTCTTGCTTGGCGGCTTCTCCTCTCGCGCGATCGCGTTGCGCGCTGCGGTAATGAATACCTCCAACGACCAGAGACGCGGCGGTTGCGGTGATTGCGGCCCAGCGTACGAGCGGTTGAGTGAAGATGCTCCACCAGGAATCGCGGGCGATTTGGCGGATTGAGCTTTGCTCAGCGATTCGGGCCAGCACTTGCTCGGCAAAGTCCGGCGGAGGTTCCTGGCGGCGAAGCGTGCGCTTGAGCCCGTCTTCGATGGGATTGGGGTTTTTGTCGGTCATATCGTTACTTCTCCGATGGAGCGCGACACTTTCTGGCGGAGCAGGACCAGCGCGCGCTGCAGGTGACTTTTGACTGTGGCTACCGGCATCGACAGCGTCTCGGCGATTTCGTCTGGGCCCATGTCTTCCTGATAACGCAGAATCATGACCAGGCGCGGTTTTTCTGGCAGGGAGGCGATCACCTGGCGCAACTTTCGTGCGAGGAAGGGATCCCCAGTCCGAGGGGGCGTAGAGGGCTCGGCGACTTCGTCGAGGCTTACCTGCAGAACGGTGCAGCGGCGTTTGTAGTCGATGCAGCGATGAGCCGTCACCTTGCGCAACCAGAACTTCACGTGATCCTCCGATTTCAGGGTGGACAGGTTCGCGTGGAGTTGGAGGAAAACATCCTGAGCGAGTTCCTCGGCGGCCGGGCGATCTGAAAGAAAATGCAGGGCAATGCTAAAGACCATCGACTGATGGCGGCGCACGAGGTCGGCAAAGCCGGTTCCGGTCTCCCGAGGATAGTCTGCGAATGCGCGCTCTGCCATGGCCAAGGTCTCTGACTGCCTCATATACCTATACGGGAGACAGACGGGCGGGGGATGCGAAAGGTTTGGGAGGGCGCAAAGGAACCGTGGATCCGCGTTCCTCTATCATGGCAGGTCGCGATTTGAGCAGCGGAGGCTCGGATTGTGCCGAAGCCTGGCATTTTGCATCCAAGATGGGGATTATGACAATCGAAGGAAATCCTGCACGCGTTCAAGTGATTCACTCTGAAACCAGCATGCCTGAGCCTATTCAACTCAAACACTGGCTTGAGGAACTGGTTGCGCGCAATGGAAGCGATCTGTTATTGGTGCCGAACGCTCCCGCCTCGGTCAGGATTGAAGGCGTTTTGGCCGCCATTGGCGATACACCTCTCAGCGGGGAGGAGATTGAAGCCGAAGTGCTTCCGGCGATTGCGGCGCATGCACGCGAAGAATATCGGCTGTGCGGGATTGCGGATTCGTCGTACCGTGTTGAGGGGCTTGGCAGGTTCCGGATCAATTTGCACCGGGAGCGGGGACGTGCGGCGGCGACCCTACGGGCGCTGCCCTCGAAAGTGCCTCGGCTGGAGGAGTTGCACCTGCCTGCGGGGGTTGGTGCGCTTGCCCGGCTGCAGCGTGGGCTGGTGATCATTGGCGGCGCAACCGGTTCCGGAAAGACCACGACGCTGGCGGCGCTGGTGAATGAAATCAATCTGCGCGATGCTCGGCACATTGTGACGATTGAAGATCCTATCGAGTACGAGCACGCGCACGACAAGAGCGTGATCGAGCAGGTGGAGATCGGGATTGACGCGCCGGACTTCCCCATCGCGCTGCGGGCGGCTATGCGACAAGCCCCGGACGTGATTGTGGTGGGGGAGATGCGGGATTCCGAAACGGCGCGAATTGCTCTGTCGGCGGCGGAGACGGGGCATCTGGTGTTCACCACTTTGCATACAACAGATGCGGCTTCGACGGTGTCGCGAATTGCAGATTCGTTTCCACAGGAGCGGCAGCATACGGTGCGGGCCGAGATGGCAATGGCGCTGGCGGCGATGTTGACGCAGACGTTAATTCCGCGGAAGAATGGCGGGCGGGTGCCGGCGGCGGAATTGCTGATGGTTGGGTACGGGGCGCGACAGCATATCCGGAAAAATGCGATGCAGCATCTGCATCAGGAGATCACGATTACACGAAAGCAGGGGTCGTTTACGATGGAGGAGTCGCTGGCACAGCTGGTGTTCCAGCAGGAGCTGTCGCGGGAAGAGGCGATGACGCGGGCGATACACCTCGAAGATCTGGACACGTTGCTCAAGGCCAAGGGATTCTGAGCTGGATGGAAAAGCCCCAAATATGCGGCAATCATAGGGCATGGGTTGTAGGCCAACGGCCTGTCTAATTTCGGACACTTCCGTCCGAGAGCGGACGCTCCCCTTCATGCTGCTGAACCTACCGCGTTGCAGGGACGGCACTTCTCTCCGATTCCTGCGGAACTCTGAATGCTGGGAAGCACTTCGAACTCCGTGGGGTGAGGTGTCGACAATATGAAGAAAACACAGAGAGTGCGACAGCTGGTGTCAGGTCCATTGGCGGAGGCGGATCTCAAACAGCAGACTGAGGAGGGGTGGAAGCTTGTGGCTGTCGAGTGGGAGCGGGAGGTTGAGGCCCCCGAAGGGCAGTTGCCCGGAGATGTGCCGTTCGGGCTGCGGATCGCAGGGAATACTCAGCACCTGGAAGAAGATCCGATGGAGCGGGAGATTCTGGTGCATTTGATGGACCTGCTGGTTCAGGAAGGATCCTACGCGCGTGTTGCCAACGAGATTAATCGCCGCGGGTACAGAACGCGGCAGGGGACGCCGTGGAGTCCGGTGTCGGTGTTTGAGATGTTGCCGCGACTGATTGAAGTAGGGCCGTATTTATTTCGAAGTCCGGAATGGGAAAAGCGCAAGCCGCAAGCGGTGGCCCGCTAGCTAGAATGGGCGCATAAAACCGACCGGTTTGTTACTGTGGCAACGAAGAAGGCTCGGCAGCGGCCGGGTGCCAACACGGGCTATGGTCAGTGTGCTTCGGAATCACTTGTTTTGTAGAGTCCGGAACCACTCATCTCGTAGAGAAGGAGAAGTCCCAACAAAAGAAGACACCAAGTCTCATGTCCAATTACGATTGCCTTCCACCAACGGCCGAACAGGGTCTGTTGCCCAATTCGCAGGCGATCCGAAATCTGGCTCAGGAGGACCGCGCCTGGTATCAGAAAGGGCAATATTAGAGAAATTGTGAGGAAGGTCTTGGCCGAGACGATCTCCTTCTTAAACGACAGCGCCCAGGCAATAGGCAAGATCAGAAGACTGGCGTCGTAAAGTCTATGGTACCCCGGGACCAGACTTACGACGGAAAGGGCACTCACTGCGAGCAGATCTCCGACCCCCCTGGTCGGAGACAGCTTTAGACCAGTCCATGCGATTAGCAGCGCGATGCCCACGATAAGGGCAGTGAGTTTAGCCATTTCGGCATCGTGGGTGATCACGAAGACAGGTCCTTGCAGGTTCACCATTTGAAACCAAATGGGGTTCGCCGTGGTGAAATCGTCAATAGAGCCGACGGCGAACATATACTTGGTTACGGCTTCATAGCTGCTGAACCATGGGACTCCGGACATTCTTCCGACAGCCACGAGCCCGATCAGCGCGCTCACCCCGCAAGCTGTAGCGACGATCTTCCAACGCCGCCCGACGAGATAGAAGAAAAGAAAACACACTCCGATTGGTGGTTTCAGGCAGATCGAACCTGCGATCAATAGGCCGCTTATAGCATTTTGGCCTCGATCCGCAAACCACAATGACACTGCTGCGAGTGCGACGCCGACAATAGCTGGGTTAGCCGTCGCGAGTCCCGTGTGAAGTGGCGCCAGACCCAAGCACAAAGCGAGAAACCAAAACCCGGGCAATGTACAAAGCCCAATTCTTGCCACGCTCGCAACCGCCAGCAGCATCGCAGCAATAGCGACAACACTCACCCCAATCCAAATCCATAGTGCCGCCTTCCAAGGCAACAGAGCCAGGGGGGCGAACAACACAAAACTTGTCGGAGGGTATGGTGACGGGATTCCCCGCAGTTCGACGAGCCGATTATCCGCGCTCTCGCGACGCACAAAATCTGGCATGGTCGTGCCCGCGGGCCAGAACCGTACGAGGTTTTCTGAGCGGTATGGGTCTTCTCCGTGAATCCACACGCGGGACTGAATGTAGGGCGAAATGAAGTCGTTCCAGCTCTGACTGTGCTCAATCCTGACCGGTCCGCGAGCGACGAATTCCACGCTGGCCGCGACTAGCAGGGACACAACGCCGATCGTGTGCAGCGGGTGGGATTGAAGGCTCGTCATAGTGAATACAACGCGGTATTGCGAAGTTTAGAGGACATGTCTGAGACGGCCGAGCGTGCTCACGATACCCAGTGTCTCTGCCGCCGACAACACCGCCGCGAATACTCCTAGGGCAAACAGAAGCCAGTAGGCTCGCGGAATCCATCGTTCGACCGCATACGCAGAGAAGGGTATAAGCGGAATCGCGAAGCGCGGGAACTCGCCCCATGCCCACGACGAGTTGTAGGTAAACAGAAACAGCAGATAGAGCGCCCAGAAAGTGGCCTCCATCGGCCGTGATTGCGCATATGCGCGAAACCTCCCGGATTTCACCATGAGCGCTGCTGCTACCAGGATGAAGACAATCCACACGAGAGTTCGCGCCAGGTTCAGCCGAGTGGATCCACCCGCCAGCGCGTTACGTACGATTGCGGCGAACGGAAAAGTTATTGGACTGTTCGAATTCCAGTCTGCGTGATCGTAACCCTTCACATTAGCCATCGGGTCGCCAAAGTAGAGCTTCAGGGGAAGGATGTAGAGGAGCCCAATACCGAGGCCAATAGAGCTCGCCCACAGAAATTTGGCGTATTCCCGTCGAAGTAGTAATGCAAACCCGATCCCGGCCAGACCGAACACTCCCATGGGGCGCACCACCGTCGCTAGCGAGGCCAGCAGCGCGGCGACTTTCCACTTCTCCTTACGCGCGGTCAAGAAGGCGGCAAACAACAGCGCTAGAAACATTGGCTCCGCGCCGCCTAGTAGCGACCGCTCCAGCCATTCGCGGCTCAAGATTACAAATGCCAGCGTTACCCAGCCACCCCAGAGCCTAAAAGCCAGCGCAATCGTGACCAGCGAGGCCAGGATCGAAATCGCCAGCAGTGCATTCAGATTCGACAACCGCGTCACCGACGACACGCCTGCCATCGTGTAGGGCAATCCCCAGAACAGCTTGACGTGAAGGTCCGCGAAGTTCCAGTGCTCGATCGCCGTTGCGATCCTTACATAAGGTGAATTGTCTCCGAAGCTCCACACGATCTCGCGATAATTGGCCAGCAGCGCAATCGTTACCGCATAGACCAGATAGCAGACGATTGTCATGAGCAGTACTCGGCGAAAGTTGAGCTGATCCGAGTGTGACACCAGCACGGGACTGGACGCCGCCTGTCGAGGCCGCTCGGCAGGATTGGTGGGCACCTGACTGCGCTCACTCAACATACCCTTGACGTTAACACAATGGCCGCAGTTGGTTAGGACGATGAGCGAAGGAGCAATCCAATCGAGACTTGCCACCCTAGAATTTTCGGACACGAACGTGGCCCCCAAGCGCAAAGAAGCAATATAACGCTGCGGGCTTCCCGAAAAAGGAGACCCTCAGGAGCAGTGGACAACGGCAATCGCTCGTTTGGGCGTTGACTCCAAGACCATTATTCACTTTGGCCCAAATGTGAACTTGTGGACCGGCCAGGACGCCGGGATGTTAAGCGACAGCCTTTGATGAAGATGAGCGTACCTTCCCATCTTCTGTGGCCGGCCGCCGTTCTACAATGCCCGAGATGATCGCGTGCAGATCATACGCAATTTCCCATTTCGGAAAGACTGCTTTCAGCAACTCGATCAACCACCTACAATGCGACGCATGACTACATCAACCTCGACTACAAACGCAGAGCTTTCTGCTGCCGACCGCAGAATACAGCAGCCTGTAGCGGCCCGACACACCTCACTCGTTGAATGGGACCGGGCAACCTGGCTCGGGTTGCTGACGCTGGTTGTACTTTGGGCGACCTTGTTCGCTGGCACGTGGGCCTCGTGGGGCAGTGTCACGGTGGATTGTGGCCGCGAGATGTACGTGGCGGCAGAAGTGGCCAGGGGGCGGACCCTATATAAGGATGTATGGTACATCTATGGCCCCATTGCGCCTTATATCAATGCGTTTCTGTTCCGCTTGTTTGGCGCTCGCTTGGAGGTCCTCTATTGGGCCGGCTCGCTTTCGGCATTGGGCTCCGCCATCTTTCTATTTCTGTCCGGGATTCGCCTGTCCTCCAGGCTAACAGGGTGGACGGCGGCGGCGGTCGTGCTGGTGGGAGCGTTCAGTCCTTCCATTTTCTGTTTTCCGCTCCCGTATTCCTTTCCCGCCGTGTATGGCTGTCTGACGGCTTGCGCCCTTCTTTGGCTTGGGCTCCAGTCGCTCCAGTCCGAAAGCCTTGTGTGGTTGTTTGCAGCTGGAATCGCCGCTTGCCTGGCTTTGCTGCTCAAGCTCGAAACCGGGTGCGCCTGTTACGCCTTTCTCGGTGTGCTGCTGGGCGTGCGCGCCATCCATCACAAGTCCGGTCGGGCATTCTGGCGTGACGTTCTCGCAGTTCTCCCTGGAGGTTTGGTCTGTGCTGTTGTCGCTTGGTGGATGATTTCACTTCGTGGAGTCGAGTTCATCACGCAGGAGAATTTTTCAAACTGGCCCACCTCTTACTTCATGCGGACCTACGGAAAACACTGGTTGGAAATCACCGGCATGCCAAGCACGTTTGGACATGTAGCGCTGCCGAGTGCCGTGCTTTTAATTTTCTGGTGTTTCCTCCGCTGGGGCATGCCAAGTCTGTTGGTCGCGAAGCGTTGGTTCCTTCCCACGGGACTTGTGCTGATTGGAATGGCAGGCGCACTTGTCACAACGGTGCCAGGCGAGCTTGGCTTCTATCTGGAGTCTGCATTTTTGGCTGTCTTCTTTCCGCGCATCATGGCCCTGCTGGCAGTGTTAGGACTTTGTGGAGCCGTTTGGCTGCTCTGGAAGAGACGGCTGCCCTCGACCGCAACTCCAATCCTCATGGTGCTGGTGTTTTCTTGCCTGCTCGCATTTCGTTTGTTACTGAGCGTACGCCCAACGGGGTATTCCATCTATTATGGCGGGCCCGTCGTTCTGTCATTCTTGCTCCTCGGACCGCTCGTTGTCCCGGCACAAGCCTGGGCTGGACGCCTTCGCCAGCAGTGGAGAGTGCTGCTATGCGTAGGGTGCCTGGTGGCTGCATCCGCTAGTGTTGTCAGAAACGCAGTAAGTACGAAGAATTGGATTCCGCTGAAAACCGAGTACGGCACCATTCGACTGGACAATGAACATGCCAAGAATTATTCTGTTGCACTCGAATTCATGAAGCAACGGTCCGCAGGTGGAGAATATGTCCTGTCGATTCCGGAGGATGTTAGCCTCTATTTCCTCTCCGGCACGGAGTGCCCGTCGCGTCTTTATATGTTCCATCCTGGATTGCTGGCCCCAGGCAATATGACAACAGAGCTCATTGATGAACTGAGGAGCAAGCCGGTCCGCTATCTGATATGGTCGAATCGTGAGTTTCCAGAATATGGCGCACCTGTTTTCGGAAAGGACTATGACTGGGATTTGGGCAACTACTTGCGTGCGCACTACCGCCCTCTGCGACCTTTGATCCCGGATGATTTGAGCGGCTGGTCCGCTGTAATCTGGGAACAGATACCGGGAGAAAAGCAGTGAACGTGTCTGGCACAGAGACGAAAACAACAGGACGGCGTGGCTGAACCTTCGAAGAGTGGGATTGAAAGGACACGACTTCCTAATTGTTACCAGTGCCGGGTCACCATGTCACGATCGTCATGAGTAACACGCGGCCAAAGTTGAGCTGCTCCGCGTGTGACGGCAACATCGGACTGGACGCCGCTCGCCAAGGCGGCTCGGCAGGACTTGCCGGCACCTGACTGCGCTCACTCAACGTGGCATTGAACCTTTGAACCGTACCACAACCCCGCGAGCCAGGAGCGGACGCACGCTATCGCAAGGAGGAATCCGTGGCAGCTTCGTAGGCTTCGAGATGAGGCGAAGTCGCATCCGCCTCGACAAGCCATACTTTTCGATCGCGATAGTAGTCGAGTAGCGGTCTCAGATCTTGCCCAGGAATGTCGCGTGCCCAAACGACCTTCGCACCATCGATGTCCGCGGCGTTACATACCCACTCATTATCCACATCGTGATCTGGTTTGTAACGAACAACTACGAGATGCTTCCGGGGGCTGGCCTGCAACTGCTCGATGATTTGCGAACGCCTTAGGTTCCACCCGCGGCGAGGCGAGATGACCGACTCAGCCCCGGGAAGAAAGATCCGGGCGACCGCCAGTGCCACGATCAACCGAGAGGCGTAGATACCAATCGCTTGACCTTTGAATGTCCATTGGCGTAGGTGTCTTATCCCTTGGACCACGAGCACGAATATGGTAGTTGTGAGTGGTGCCAAATAGTGAGGTTCAAACCAGATCACCAACAGGGCCCAGATCCCGCACCAAAGCGCTTGTACAATCAGAAAGCGAACTCTCCGATCAAAAATCACCCAAGGGAGACTCAGGAGGGGAATTGAGTATGAACGCCCAATAAAGAAGCTCCAGATTTTGTGAATCGTGAGCCATAGACGACCCCAGGAACGTTGACGCAAATTAGATCCGACCCAGTTTGTGTAGTACTCGGTGAATTGCGGGTTATCGTAGGTTATCGGAGGCCCAGCGTGCTGCCACGTGAAGATGGGGAAATTCCCAGATAGCCTAGATTGCAGTACATGAGGGAACAGGAAAGCGCTTCCGGTAACGCGCCAATTGTAATAGCTCATGAATAGCGCCACAGCCATAAGAACTACACTGGCTGGAAGGAGCGCAGTCGCCACTGTTTGCCACGGCTGTTTAACCGGTGCTGCAAACAGTCGTACTCCCATCAACACGACGACGGGAAGGCAGAAAAGCAAACCTTCCACAGGTCGACTGTTTGCCAGTACGGCGGCACCAAGACCCATCAGAACCGAATTCGCGACCGTCGGGCGTTTAAGTACTCTGGGCAGCGCTCCGATCACCAGGCCCCCACCGGCCGCCGCCACTGCACCGCCCCAGTAACTATCAACCCAGTAGCTCATCAGGTCCACGCGGAGGATCACAAGCATGGATCCGAGCAGCGCCCAGCGAGGCGGCAACCAGCCCTGCAGGGCCCACGTCACGGCAGCGCACATGGCGGCCGCGCTCAGGAGCACGCCGATCCAGGGATGACCGAGAAGTTGCCCCAGCGCCAGTACCATCCCCTGCGCTGGCGGATAGGCTGACGCGTAGGTGGGACGCTGAAGGATGTGAAACGTGTCGAAGAATAACCGAAGTGCGTGTGGCGGGTTAGCGAGTCTACCATGGGCAAACGTATCACCGGCGAGCAGGTAACTACATTCATCATGAATGCTGGGAATAGGTATCGGAGCCAACGGCAACAACAACAATCGACCGACCATCGAAACCGCAGCGGCGCCGAGGATAACGGCGCTCTTTCGCGTTGCTAGCACCGATGCAGCAGATTCAAGCTTGCTGATCCAAGGCCTCGCAAAATAAGGCGCCAGGAGTATTCCCAGATACAGAATTGTGAGTGAGGTTCGCCCGATTTCGTGCAAACGTTTAGCTCAATGCCTGCGTCTCGGAAGCGAGAACGCTGTCGTTAGATTATAGATTGTAGAATCCTACCATGCGGCAACGCCCGGTGCTCCCCTTTGGATGGCAAGCAGCTGCACGACAGACAAGTAAGAGCGCTGTTTGAGGCAGATCAAGGTTTAGGCGTTCGCTGTACCTTCAATCGGGATCCGACCCGCTGCACAATTCGCGAGTCTCGCAGATATCGGTGCCAGCCTCGAGGCCCAAGCGCAAGCAGCTGTAACAACACTCGAGAAGGTTCCACGGGTTCACCGCGCGACGCAGCTGAAAGAATCGAGTTTACGGCGATCGAAGCCCTGGCAACTCGCTCCACCAATCCGTTCCGGTTGCCGCCACTCGCCCATTTTGGCAAGTGACGCTCAAGCACTGTGGCGGACTGTTCCTTCCATTCGCCGGGCCCCACTATGCGAGCGGATGTTTGCGAAGTGGAATGTACGCGGAAAGCGCTCAACATTTCCGAAATGAAGCGTACGGGTCCTGTGGCTCCAAGCCGAAGCCAGAGATCCCAGTCGGCCGTGAACCAGAGGTCCTCGTCCAGACCGCCGGAATCAATCGCTGATGTGCGGCGGAATACAGGTGAGGGAATGGCAATGAAGTTCTGAACTAGTAAGTGCTCCACAAATTCATCCGCGGGGACAATGCCTTGGGAAAGGGGGCAAGTCCAAGGTCCGAGTCTTCGTCCATCCGGTCCTACGAAAATGGCATTATGCAGCACCAAGGCCCCTTTAGCTTTCTCCATCTCGCTCCAAAGCCGTTCAATCCTTCCTGGCAACCAGAGGTCATCCTGATGCAGGAAGCAGGCCCACTCGCCGGTAGCCTCCCGCAATCCGAGATTTGTGACGGCCACCCAACTTCCGATTCTGCCTGGTGTGATCAGGCGAATGGGGAGGTTCTCTCTAAAATTGCTAACGATTTCGAGAGTGCGATCTGAGGATCCATCGTCAACAACTATCAGTTCCATCCTATCGCTGTACTGTGAGCAGACGCTTTCGAGCGCAGCGGAGATGAACTTCTCGCCGTTATAGGTAGGCATCACGACTGAGAGGAAAGGGAGAGTCAATGATTAACTCTGATTATCTCTTGATGGCAACTAGGAATGCCTCGGTCCCCAGGCCTCGCCAAGCTTTCAACGCGAGCCACGGGCAGGAAGCAATAATCGCTATTGCGAGGGCTCCAAATCGCATCCTCCACTCGGCTGCATTCTCGGAGCAGTTGGTGCATAGTTGACAGCGCTCGCAAAGTAACACCAAGCCGTGTCGAGCGCCGGCGTTTTGTACAAAACTAGATCCAACCCAGTGCGGTCGCACAACTGTGCGAGGGAGTCTTTGGAACAAAAATTTAAATGCCGCGGAAGATCCAGGAGGGCCCAGTATTGACCAAACCGTTCTCCGAGGTCCACACCCTCTCGCGTAGGCATCTGAATAAAAACGGGTCCCCCAACTCTTAGGTATGCTGATGCCAGCTCAAGCACGTCGAGAGGGTTTCGGAGGTGCTCGAGCACGCTCCACATCACTATCAGATCGAATTCGCCTTCTGGCCAGAGTCCGGCCGTAAGTTCACCTGCGCGCACGTCAAAACCAAATTCATTGCGCAGGGCTTCCGCCTGTTCCCGGCTATATTCAACCGCGTGCACATCCCAGCCAGCGCGATGTCCGGCATAAAGGAAATCACCCGCACCACTTCCGACTTCCAGAAGCTTGCTTCCCTTCGCGTAATGTTTTAACCGCGACACTCGACGTTGCGTTGTAATCTGGCGCAGGACTTTCCACAGCGGCCACCCTGCCTGCTTCCACGCAGCATTATGGGGTGCGTATTTGACTGAGTAGGCCACGGAGAGATCGTCATGGCTCGGCGGCGGAGTTTGCGCGATCTGTCCACACGAGAGGCATCGCGCGAGGACGAAGCTCCGCTTCGAATCGGGTTGGCAAAGGTCTTGTCCCTCCCCAACGAAAGCCCAACCATTCCCGCCACAGACTACGCAATGAGTGACAGCGTCTTGCTCGATGCGATAGTTTTGACTGCTCGCAAGCATTGTCGAGTAGAACAGGTCGAATCGTCGATTGCTCCATCACCGCCAAACTCGCTGATTTAGTGACTCGCTGGTTAGCGATCGTGCACTGCATCGCGGCTGCTCGCGGACATCACTCTCCCAATCAGGAGGATAGCGGCCGCGCAAAGCGCTACAACTACATAGGAGATGGTTACTAGCAGTCTATTCACAATGGCCCACTCTGCGCTAACTGCCAAAGGCGTCCCAAAAAGACTGAGAGCAGTCGCTC
>Ga0123355_10005817_pt1 | contig 18130 bp, 13 predicted proteins | sample TergutEmb28metaG_3_FD_89872 | JGI IMG/M metagenome (GOLD analysis project Ga0123355, IMG submission 89872) | Embiratermes neotenicus P1 segment gut microbial communities from Petit-Saut dam, French Guiana - Emb289 P1 | ecosystem: Host-associated > Arthropoda: Insects > Digestive system > Gut ... | reverse complement strand
GAAAGGGAATGTGACCAGCACAACATACATACAACATGAAAGGGAATGTGACCAGCACAACATACATACAACATGAAAGGGAATGTGACCAGCACAACATACACACAACACGAAAGGGAATGTGACCAGCACAACATACATACAACATGAAAGGGAATGTGACCAGCACAACATACATACAACATGAAAGGGAATGTGACCAGCACAACATACATACAACACGACAGGGAATGTGACCAGCACAACATACATACAACACAAAAGGGAATGTGACCAGCACAACATACATACAACACGAAAGGGAATGTGACCAGCACAACATACATACAATACAAAAGGGAATGTGACGAGCACAACATCATACAACACGAAAGGGAATGTGACCAGCACATCATACAACACGAAAGGGAATGTATGCATAAACATAATGTTGAGGCACACTAGCATAAGCTTTATTGCTGCAGAAGAGCTATAAGTATTTCATATTCTGAGTGTGTGTCTGTAGCCTTAGTTATCCAACATGCCATGTGCATGCACCATATGCTATTGTCATGTGGCCCATCTGGCTCTACCATATTTTTCCACATTATCTCATAAATGGCACAATTTTCAGAAAAAAAAGAAATTGAACATAAAATGTGTGTTTTGATTTTTGCTACAACTTGGTCTGAAATATTTCTAATTCTAGGAAAAATGAGGGAGATATTATCATAAATATACATACCCATTCCCATAAAGTACCCATTATTCTTGTCAGGTTTTAATGAAACTTCAAATTTCTTAACAGATTTTCAAAAAATATTCAAATATAAATTTTCATGAAAATCTGTCTAGTGGGAGCTGAGTTATTCCACGCGGACGGACGGACATACACAGACAGACATACATGACATAGCTAATAGTTGTTTTTTGCAGTTTTGCCTGGAAAGACAATGTACCATCAAATGTCAGGATGATTAATAAACATTGGATGGGGACAGAATTTGGAAGTGGTCACAATTTAACTAGAGGTGCTACCCAGGAACATGCCTGAAACGAACAAGAAAAAGACACAAAAGAAAAAGAATCCTCAGTCAAGGTATGTGGTCTGAAGGACAGGATCTTATCCCAGGACCCTTGCATATAAAAGAGTGCGATGGACCCAACTGTGACATTCGGTTAACCTCAAAACAAGGTACAGTTACATAAAACAGACAAACTTACCTCCACTACCTCAGTCTTGGCATATTTGATCCAAACTGCATCTGTAGGAACGTACACGTGGATTACCAACACAGGATTGGGTGGACGACCATGACCATCACACAAGAGGTTGTCACACGCCAACGAAATTTCACAAAGGGGAAGTTCTGATGGATCTGATACAGACAGAGATAATGGTACTGAAGGAAATTATTTGTGTCAATTATACATAACCCTGTTACAGCTGACAGTCCCACAACAATGAATATTATGACTGTAATATTATGGGATGTCATGCCCAGTAATCCTGCACGCTGTTACCACTGTTCTGGACAACCATACTGCCACAATCATGTGACGTAATGCGTTCCTCTGAAATACTTGTATGTCTCTACCACACCATACAACATCAGGTTTCCTTCTTGCAGGCAGTCTGTTATAAAGGCAGCAAACATATACACAGAAAGGGTCTCTTTAAAAGAGGTGCTGTGCTCAAAACCTTTTTTTACATGTTTCTTGTTTTCAGCACCTCTTCTACACACCCAATCTATTCACTTAATGGATTGGGTGTGTATTGGGAAAATAACACAAATTCTGTGCTCTAAAACCATGCTGCATATTCTGTTTTGTTTTCCACACAATGCCATTTATTGCATTATTTTATCATCTTCTGTTCAAATAATATCATTATCTTAAACAATGCACTACAATTTAAATACCCACACCTCTCATTTAAAGGTTAAGTCCAAACTGAAGGGCCATGTTTCCTTTGTTGTGTGTGAGCACATTCCAGCAGATATGCCAGCCACATCATTTGGACAGAGAGGCGCGTCATGTTGTGAACCTTCACATCCTGAGAAAATTTCATTGAATTCTGGTGCCACGAAAGCCTCAAGACTTATATCAGCAAGATACATCATTCTTGATTTCACACAACACAACAGTTTGATTTCTACCATCCCATGGCTCCCCTTTCTCACTCCGACACAGCACCGTTTCTCCCTCACATGCATACTACTGGCCTCCAGTTGGGATCTTTGCCCTCCACAGCCTGTCTCTCTACTCGGACATGCCCCTTCCCCATCCCCCCTCCTTCCGATTGGCTCAGGCTATTTTCGAGCCAAACTTTTTCCCATATCAAAACCCCACCTATCTCATCCCGTTTATTCTTCCTGCTTACACCGCCTATGAAGATGGAAGAGACCAAACATTCCAAAATGTCAGTACATAAAATTCAGATGCCGGGGAATCACCCAAATGAAAGAATACAAGATACATAATGTTATGACGACAAAGCCCCTATCCACGTCCACAGACAGGTTTTGTGAGGTCAGATTACAAACACATTCACTCAAATATTAGCATAGGTTAGAGACAAAGAAGAATGTCCTGTGAGACTTCTTTATTCTCAATTTGCCATATAAGTGGAGCACATAAATGGTCAGTGATATACCTCATCATGTCACTTTACATGCCTCTCAAGACAAAGGACATACCAACTGTGTGACCCCTTCGTATCCTCCACATTTCAACATCCAAGTCTGGATCTTGGCCCCGATGCAGCTCCATTCTCTGCTGCAATGCCAGAAGCTGGGAACGCATGCAGTCATAGCTTGCTAGTTGGATGGCTTGCAACCAAGCATCCCTCTCGCCTTCCGAATATGCAGCAAGATGCTGACTAAGGCCACCTTCAAACACTACCAACACAATAAAATTCAAGATCTGAAGTTCTCATGGTGGTGGATAATTAGATTCTGGTCTCCTGGCATGTGGAACAAAGTAATCTAGTAGACATGTACCAACACTTTGGAAGACTTCCTGCCTCCCTCTCACACAGCGGGTTCTTCCAAAACGGTGATACACAGCACAGCATTCCAGCAGACCACAAACTTAAGAGTACAGTTAAGTGAAGATGACAGCACTGTTCAATGCTTTCATCCAAACACCGATAATTTATTTAATGACGCCAACTGCGGAGACCGAATGTGACAGCAGAGTGGCTAATAATGCAATTGCTTCATACTTGAAAGGTTCCAAATTTGACTGCATGTCCACAGGCCGCCCACCTCTTCAAGTTTCTCCTAAGTTTTTTTAAAATAAACGCTGAGATATTATATCAAAAGAGGCCATGACCACCACTCCTCAGATCCTTCCAAATACATTATTCACAACCATCCCACCATTCAGATTATGCTTTTCTTGGATGTGATGTCATACAGAAGGGTACCAAGGTTTTGGTGAAAATCTGTGGCTTCCATCTGCAGGATACAGAGACGTAACTGAGAAGACTGTAACACTGAATCTCACTGCCATAAGAACCTTAAACCTCCCTTTCTCATTTAATTCACTATAACCTAGAGAACTGAGAAATCACTGTTACATAAACTACAAAACACAAAACTCAAGTCACATGTGACCAGACAGCAAATTTCAGTAGTCAGTTGCTGATGAGGTGCCATGATAATCATTTTGCCTCCAACATGAACGGTTTAATGTGAAGGGTTAACACTCTAAAAAACAAGCATTTTAAAGTACATTACAAGAATCAGTAACATAGAAAATCAATAATGGAATCAGATAGCTGGAAAAAAACCAAATAATTGTGCAAGGATGCATTTATCCTTCAACTTCATCAAGTATCTAGAACCCAAACGTAATGATTATGTCAGAGCAAGAAAACAAGATGTTGTAAACTGTTGGTTTCTTAACAGGTTCGTGCAAAATAAAGTAAAACATTCATGGATATTGATGAAAAACAGAACGGCACCCAGCAATGCACGGATGGTGTCAGTCATCTCACAATAAAATAAAATTAAAAAAATTTCTTCCTGAGTGGTGCAACACCAAGTGGTGTCAGTGGTGCACATGGTGACAAGGCTGGAACAGTTGGCAGCATTGAAACACAGAATTCATAAACACAGCAATTAAACTCAGTCAGCATACCAAAAGATAAAATGAAAATCTGTGGTAAAAATGTCAAGTAGAACTTGTGAGTCTCTTAGAAAAGGCAAACAAAAGAAAACTGAGTTTTTGGAATCATATGCATTATTGTTCATAAAGGCAGCTCACAGACATGGAATACAACAGTGAATTAAGCAGTCTCCAATTATAAGATGATCTACTTTCACCAAATTCATATACAGGCATGATGTATCATACAAGGAACAAAATGAGAAATGCAGCAGTAAAAAAAAATACATTAAAATACAATGGCAGCAACAATCAACAATTCAATAACTCTTAATGATAAAAGACTTCCTGAAATCCACTTCAGAATTACAGCAGGTGCATCAAAGAGATCTCAATCTTTTCAGTTTGACTTGGAATACATGAAATGCAGTGATAATGCATAATAAACTCATGATGATATTTGAACTGCTTAAAGAAACATGGGTTTTTCCCATCAGTACCTAAAAACAAACTTGACATCATTAGTATCTCACTAATGTTCAGCCAACAGTCAGGTGTTAAAAGATCATTTCTTCACAATTTTCCCCACTACTACTGCCTGGCACTGTCCCTGTAACAGGCTTGAATTTGGTGTAAGTGGTACTGCAGATGAAGATACAGAACTTAAACATTTACATATATTCTGTGACAAATTGTATTTGCCATACCACATGACTAACAAAAATCAAGATAAGCTAAGTACTTGTGTGCAGTCCCTTCACTGTCAGTTGTGGAAACAATGTGCTAAGAGGATGGTGGGCGGCATCATCTTTATCAAGCCATCAAAGCAACAAGGCAGTCTTACAAAGCTCTGTGAGAATACTTCTGCAAAGTAACAACTAATGATTCAAAACAGGGAACAGTAACAGCCAAGGAAGACAGACTAAAGAAGATATTAGAATCTTCAACATTCACTGATAAATTTGTGTTTGTGTCACAAGGCTCTGTTGAGGTTGTCAGAAATTACTTGAATTGCACAATATAAAATACACACTTTATAAAGTGCAGTAAGACAAAACTCTCAAAGCACTAGAGAAACATGAAAATTTTATTCTGACGTTAAGAAGGCCAGTCACAAGCAAGACATTTCCTGTGATAATGCTGCGGGTAGAAAATAATTACTTGTTTGTTTTACTTCTCAGTCTGATCACTGAGGTAAATATGTTCATGTTAAGGCAATTAAACAATTAATAGCAACGAGTGGACACTAATGAAAGCAAGGAGGGCCTGATTCACTCACAAACTGAGCATACTGCACAGGATGTTCATTTGTCATGTCTCTGATTACAGGACCTTGTCACATAGGATGCCTGCATCTTCCAGGAATTTTGAGCACTCTGAGACTCTTCTGCAGAGGAAAAACAGACCCTAATTTCCCAGCAGATGCGAGCTTCCTGTGTGATAAAGCTCCTGTGACATTTACTACGCTCAGAAATGTGATAAAACATACATCCTGTACAGTAAGACACACAACTTTGGTAATCTCTGCATGTGTTCAGAGTACTGTTGTTGACACAACTTTCAAAATGTCTGCACTGAATAACAATCCTGGAAAGCTGGCTTACTTGCTTCACAAACACAAAAACTGTGAGGCTGAAAGAAAAAGTGAATTTGACACAGGATCTGTTTCAGTGTTCTCTACCTTTTTTTTTAAACATTCTTGTTCCAATAAACATTTGGTGAGTTATGCTGAAGATGCACTCAGAAATGCAGCAAAATGGTAATCAAAACCATCTGATTTAATACAAAATGAAACGGCTTAAACAATTTTTTGTAAAATTCCGTAACATCACGCTAATCAGAATCAGTGTGTACTTTGTCCCATTCTTTCACACATACAGCTAAATGGACAGATGGATGAACCAAGCAATACTAACCTTTTGGTGCGAGAATTATTTTTTTAAACTGTAGCACACACTGTATATAAAATGTAAATAAAACAGGAACCAAATATGTTAGAATTATGAAACAAACTGCATTTTGAAGAGAAAGAGAAAAAAAAACGCACACTATATACCGTGTTTAAAATATTCAGTACCTATATTTGTTGAATAAAGATATAAAATGCAACGTTTAGAGGTTAGCGGTGTGGTATGACCACTACAGGGGTCTTTAGGTGTCACAGGGTTAATAGGCATTCTGCAGAGACAAATATGTGACCAAAAATTCAGAGCTTATGGAATCCTGACAAATGTCCAGTACACGGACGATACGTATATTTCACAATAAACACCTTCAACACATTACACACTGCACAAACAATAACTGTGTATGCGTACATTTGTAAACATTTTTATAAGGAGCCTGACTGGTACTTGCCACACAAACCATAAAAATGGTTTGTGCCAAGCATGATTACTAGCAATGATATAAACAGGAACAGCAACTTTGAGTAAAACGCTGGCATAATTTGATATTATGTTACTGTACATTCCTTTATTTCTTCTTCTGGCATTTTTCAATGCCATATGTGAGCACCCATACTCCAACCATCATGACCTTGCAATTATCTGTCATCGTCAAGGTCTTCCTCTGCCCCCACGCATGCCTACCAACATGTCCATTGGACTACAAATAAAAGAAACTGTCCCCCTTACTGTCTTCCATTCTCCACTTGATCAGGTACTCATTGCATTTGTAAAAGATATTACACCACTGAAATTTTCCTGTTACTATGTCCTCTCTATGAGTCATACTACTCATTGACAAGTTGCCATTTTTGGTTCTCTATTTAGCAGGCACCAAAACTATATATAACAAAAAGTAGATAACGCATTTAACTTCTTTATAACACCATCATCAAACAATATGACAAAAAAGACACAGATGAGCCACTGAAAATGCCTTGCATATTTGTCTGGCTTTACGTGCACAAACTGTGAAGTCATAACAAAACAACTTGGTGCGGAAGGAAATTTCAGCACGATGAAATGTTTGGAAATGTTGACTGTCTTACCGGAAGTAAACGGTTTACAGATCTTCTGCCACATACTGATGCCTATACCAGTCACATGCCAAGCTCTCACCAAACAGTGCTCATTCATGTGCTGTGTGGGGACACCCACATGTCACTCCATCTCCTATTCAATCCCGTTTCACCTCACAGCTCTCCTTCCTCTGTCCATACACCAATCAGCACACCGATCTAGCCAACAGCATCTTAACCACCGCAGGAAACCACTCTATCACTCCCTCCTTCTCTGTCTACTTCCAAACAAAGGAAACGGCCCCTGGCAAACGGAACTACACCCAACAAGCCACGCCTACCAGCTCTGCCAACCAGCTAATGGCAGAGCAGACTGGACAGCAGGCGACCTGTATAACAGGAGTCCATCTAACAACAAGAAGCAGTTCATTCAGAAAGGAGTAACTGTCAACAACACACCAAAAAGGAAGCTTGGCAAGACAGGAGGCATGACTGCCCGGCCACAATGCCTCGTGGACCGGGCACACCACCGCTCATCCGGGACATCCAGCAGCAGCCCATCAGAACCAGTCGCAGCCGCCTCAATTCCACCGCGGACCTCCGGCCAATCAACCGCGTGACCAGCGGTTCATCATTGCCCGCAGCTTACCGGAGGCCTCGTCACGACATGGCAATGCAGCCCTACATCGCAGTCAACACCACTCCACTGCCACCGGGTGACAACCCAATTGCAGTAAATATTATTATTATTATTATTATTATTATTATTATCAACTGCAGACGACAAATAACGGCAAATAAGCCGCGACCTCACTCTTCAGACTGTACAACCTTTGACATTAATAAATATTGTTATATATGTGTGATACTGCGGTTGTCTCTCAGAACAATCCTACAGCATCCCACGGCTGTTTCAGTTGAGTGTCTGTTTCAATGTGAATGAATTAGCTAGCCAAATGTACACCGGTACCATGCCAGATTCTCTCATCTAAACTGACTCAGTCTGACTGACAGACGAACTAATTATGTAACTACTGTGACTAGGCCACAGGCTGGATGATGCAGGCTTAAAATCCTGGCGGGAGAAAAATATTTTTCCCTTCTCGAAACCATCCACGACAGCTCTGCCTCATATCCAATGGACACTACAGATTCTCTCCTCAGGATAAAGCAGCCACAGCATAAGGCTGCCCACTTACTTCCATCTAGTGCCAAGGGTAGGAATGAGTGGAGCTAGATCTTCACTACACTTATATGACTTCACTGCATGTAAAGGTACAACTTGCCAAAACTTTTTTGACTGTGAAGAAATACCAAGCAACCAAATTATGCCTTCAAAGAAATCAACCCAACTGTGAACTATGACCTCTGAGAACAAGTCAGAGACAGTACTCATGAAATGTGGTATGTACACTATACCTATGGAGTACACCCAAAGGTACTTCTCACATGTACACATGAATATGTAAGGACAGTGCACCACTTAATTTAGAAACCTGAATTAATAACGTATGCAAACAGCTGTTTGGAAAAAAAAAAAAAGTAATTCTTGTTACAGCGAGTACTTTTTAGAATGTACAGCAACACCATGGCAGCCACAAAAAACTTACTATAAATTCCACATATCATTCACTAGTATACCACCAGTGCCTGGCATTTAAAATTTGGTAAGGACACAGACAATAAATGTGCACAAAATATTTCCTTTACGTTAACAATTACACGCATGTCACTAACGTGAAATGTCGATGTTATATGCGACCAACTTAACACGCAATGCGTATTTACGTGCCTAACTTCACAAAGAAATATAAAGATAATAAAAGTAATGGATTTGCAGGTTTATTAGCGTATGTAACACGAGAAAAAATTCTCATGTGTTATGCTTGGAACACCTTGTCAAACAATTTGGCTTTGATCTGTTATTCGTAACACCTGAAGAGAATTAAAACATTCACAAACATTCACTTAACACCACGTCTCAACTGCAGTGAACAATACCTCCATATCACATTTCAACATCACAGCACTCCCCCTGTACTACACATGAAACAAGCTGAATGCTGTATCAATATTGTGTTGGTATTTGAAATAAAGAATTCTTAGACAATTAGCCACGTGAAATTTCAGTTAATATTGAATGTTTAGGAGATTGCCTGTGCCTCTATCATCAGAAGTTGACATGATGAATGACACAGCCATCTGCTGTATTTATACACCCACATGTTCTCACAACCGAAAGAACAACAAAGCAGACCGACACTAACGACAGCTGTGTCATTCATTACATCATTTCCTGATGACAGAGACACAAACAGCCTCCAAACACCAGATACTGACACCATTTATGCACACCTCACCGCACACAGCTGCCAGTAAGCGTCACGTCCCATGCACACATCACCACCTCATTGCACGTGTCACATTAATCCGAACACAAACAATCACTCACCTAGCTGAAAGCCATATGGACCTTCTGCAGTGGGTGTGTCAACTTTGATGGAACATTGCTCTAGAATAATGACCCCGAGAGGCTCTGACCACTGCTCCCGGGACTTGAAGTAGAAGAGTAAGTTCCCTCTCAACCGACACCATCTCTCAAGACTGACTGGAGGACACAGAACATGGTAAATTACTAACAAATTTCCCCAAAATGCTCATATAAATATTAGAAGACTGCACTCTGTTTAGCAGTGATGTACACTAAGACTAAATAATGTAGCTTTCTAAAGTGTCATTTTATACCTCCCAGTGGTTCTCAAGAGTAAGTGAATTTAAAATACCACTATTTGTTCAACACATCTCACTAAACAGGCTAAGTCAGTAACAAGGAGCGTGCTGGAGTCAGTTCAATGTAGCCAGTTCCTAAGATTCAAAACAGATTAAATAAACTAGAAAAAGTACATACTGCATAACAATTCTGGTACATTCACTGGAAAAACATACCATCCACCGATAAAAATGCGTTGGATATAATATGGCTCTCAATCTTTCTCCAAAATGCATCGTACATACATTCTTCACATAGACACACATGTAGCAAGTTACACTCAGGATGTGTGTGTGTGTGTGTGTGTGCAGAATGTGTGTCTTCAGGTACAGTGTCCACTTTCAGCCAACACTGCAATATGTTCACAAATGTATGTGGAACTCCCCAGTTTCAGATTGCACAGAAATCAATGCTGCACTGCAATGGCAAAGCTTGGCATTTGTGCAACATTTTGTTATGAACATCCTAAAAAAATCCAATGAAATTTATTTGATGTGTTCACAACTTTGCACCTGTACAATGGAAGGGATGTAACAACTCTGCATCTGAAATGGCTGTATCTCAGAAATATTGAAACTTATCATCACTATTAATGTGTTTCAGCAATTGTGAATGTTATCAACACAATCAACTGTGCTTCAGCAATTGTAAATTTTGTTATCATTATTAACAATTGTGTGTGTTATCATCACTATTGACTGTGTTTCAGCAACTGCAAATTTTAATGTAACTATAAGACAATCCACTGTTGTTTTTTTTTTTGTAGCAAAACAAGAAAGGTTTCCTCCAGACACATGTTGGTTTACTATCTCTCTGATATGCCTTCAAAATATGGTGTTTAAAAAAAATGGAATAGACTGTACTGGGAAAGAATGACAATAGCTACATTACGAACAGACAGCTGGTTAGTTCATAATCAAAATATATATCAATTTCAAGTCTTCATGGTCATACATACTAACATTACAGTCTTCTGGGATTTAATGTCATGTGGTCTGATAGATGGATACCAACATTTTGGGGGGGGAAAAAAAAATACAATAATATAAACAGCCAAGTAGATGCAGGCAGCATTGTCGGTGCTTTATACCACAAGCTGTAAACACAGTCTAGTGTTCCTGAGGATGGGCGAAATTATCGCCTGAAACATGTTGGGCTGATTCAAATTATTAATAAAATTATTATTGTTGCATCTAGTTGGCTGTTTATATTATTGTATCAATGATGCACGGTCACACAAACATCAAATTTTGGAGGGGGGGGGGGGACTGTTACATCCAGCTTCAGGTGAATGTTATGCAGCACCATATCCCTGAAGAGTGTGGAATAAAAAAGTCTCTTTTTAAGTTTTATGTAAGCCATTCCTCTCATAACAGCTAGCCAAATGTTGGAGATGACATGTTACACATTATATTTCTAACAAAGTACACAGTATTACATTGAACCAAAATAAATCACAAATAAATCCTGAACATCTTATGTTGTAGTGGGGAAACTTAAGGATCTAAAACATCAGTTAATGCTTAACTTTCTTGTATGCGATTTCAGCTTGAGGAATGAACCTGACACATTTTTAATGGTGAGAGCTTAAACATCTAAAAGAGAACCACTGGGAGATATGCTAAAATATGTCTCACTTATCCAGCCATCAGTGTCATATTCAGACACCACAACTCAAACAGCCATTGCAAAAAGCACTTTTTCAAAAATGGTTATAAATTCCCCTACACAAGCACACTGTTTCTCAGATAAATGGAACTCCAAAAATTGTTACCAAACACACAAAGAACCAAAAATGATCAAAAAAATTTCTATTTAAATAATTTATATGAGAGTTATGGTCATCACACAGGTTAACATTAAAACTATGGTTTACTGGGATGTAACGCCATACTGTCTGGTAGACAGGTATCACTGTGCCACAGTCACTTCATGGCTTCTTGTTACCTCAAGTGCAGGTAACAATACACCAGAGCACATGGCATCACTTGCCAAAAAACCATAATTTTAACAAAGAATGTCTTAATAAATGTTACGGACTTCCCCGATGGAAGAATGTGGCCAGGGCAAAGAGCTGACCACTCACCCCCATTTAATGCTGTAGTTTAGAATGTGTGGAGCCATTTTTCCACCTTCCATACGCCTTCATGACATACACAAGGACAAATTAACATTTTACTTTGAGATACATATGTTATGCTACGTACATTTTCCTGAATGAGCCTCAAGAAATGGCTTAGTGTATAACACTTAAAGTGAAAATATGAAAATGAGGGAAAAACAGTAAAAAATAATGCTGATGGCAATGTTATGGAGAATTGAAATAAGCACTATGAATGTAAACTGAACTGTCTCTTGCCTGTGATGGTTAAAAATCTTATAGTCACTGCCCTCTCCCCCCTCTCAGCAATGTAAGCCCCCTTCACACTCTTCTCACATGCTGTTACATCTCCAAGGGTTTATTTTACTGAGAACTCTTCATGAGAAATTTATATACACATATGCATAACTTTCTCCCAATCACCTCTGTAGCAGTAAAGTCACTGGCAGTGAATGCAACCTGAAACTTCTAATTTCTGGTTCCTTGTGCAACAAAAGAAATTCGAGATCCTCACAGCAGTGAATATTACAGACTGTGGTCTTCTGGGATGTGGCAATGCACAGTCTGGTGAATGGCTACTGTTGTGTCAGGGGAAACTGCTGCGTCGACAATGCAGAAGACTGTTTCAACTCTGGTTCCTCTCAAATGTTGGTACCCACCCATCTACAGGACTACACGGTGTCACACTCCAGAACAGCATTATCGTAAGTAACCGCACGAGCTACAGTCTTTGGCAAGATGACTGACATATTTCTCTTGAATGCAATCAGCCCTCTGAGACAAAGCATGCTTTATCTTTATCAATGGTCAAACCACGCAGCTAAAAGAAAACTTCAAATAAGTCAGCATCACATTGCTAATGGCTGTACCTCCCTACTGACAATGGCTCTGAAACATGAACACTGGTATAGAAACATGTTACACCCTTCAAACATGCACTTTGTTTTGGTTCAGGCACAAAACACCTATGTTTCGTCTAATCACTGCTGGGGACTTGGTTGCCACTTTCTGTGAAAACTTTGAGGTGCGCTGTCCCCGTTGTGTGTTTAAACTGTAAGGTGAGGTAAATTCAGTCAAAAACACAACTATGAATATATGGCTAAACGATGGTGTTTATTAGCAATAGAAAACTACATGTTTCGGCCTATAGCGGCCATCATCAGGTTTTGACAACTTTCTTGCTATAAGAGTTATATATAATATGCATAAACCGCATGGCGATGTTGAGATCTCATCGTCATCATTTGCGTGCGTTTGTTAAGCTAAGTTTGGTGAGACGTTTATTGCGTGAATGCATTTATAGGTAGCTGGGTGTGGATCCTTTTGGTTAGGTAGGTGTAGGGTTGAGAGGAAACTGTGATTGCAGGTGTGGTACCTTACATGCTGCTATGTTGGGGAGGGGGCGGTTTTTGATAATGATGATGAGATCTCAACATCACCACGCGGTTTATTCATATTATATATAACTCTTATAGCAAGAAAGTTGTCAAAACCTGACGATGGCCGCTATAGGCCGAAACATGTAGTTTTCTATTGCTAATAAACACCATCATTTAGCCATATATTCATAGTCGTGTTTTGGACTGAATTTACCTCACCTTACAATTCTGTGAAAATCTTACTGCTATCACACTAGGAACAGATCTCTGCAAGAAAGCTGTATTACAGCGCGCAAAATGCCCTCTTGCAATGGAATGTCCATTTTCAGTATTAAGAAACTCTGATGGAACACAGGATATCCAGGTTCAATCTGCAGATAATGTTATAAATGTAAGACCTGAAGCTGTCATAATGACCAGATGTGACAAAATAGTCTCAGGCAAGTGACTGCATAAATCCAGAATAAAGGTAAGTTTCTGAGAGACACTCTGCCTCCAACATCAATTTTGTAACTACAGCCATGCTAGCTGTTCAAATTGACCACTCTTATCGTCCAAACACTCAAAAATATGTGAAAACATATATTATCAAATCTTCCCTGTTTGGTGGGCCAGTCATGATGATTCACAACACTGGATGCCTGGAGCTACAGACCACAACAGATCTGTCAGGACACACAGATCTGGTATACCAGCAAGAAGCTGGAAAAATGAGATGCACTGCTACATTACATTTTGGAAGCTGCAAACAGCATCAAGTATGTACAGCACTAATAGAATGACAAATATGGCCAATTCACAGATGTGTCATAATGTTTACTGAGGCTGAAGATGGTCATTTCAAACATGTACTTTAAAGGAAGCAATAAAAACCCACGGAAGCGCTTAACCACTTACTTCAACAATGAGGTAATGATCAATCCATAGCCCTTGAGAACTGGACGTACATTCACAAGACATTTGTGACTGGAAATTACTTTGTGAATAAGCTCCTGAAGTTTAGGCATCAAGTCATGGATCAATGATTAACAGTGCTTAGTCATCACATCATTTACTAATGATGGAGACAGAAAAGGTCTCCAAAATGCCAGAACTCTGTTCCAACCTGATGCAGGTGGTCACCTGAGAGTTTATCATTGTTATACAAAGACTTTCATATTACCAAAATACAACATAAACAAACACTAACTTGTCACAGTTTGTATTAAATGACATGACTGAAATCAGAATATTAAGAATTAATGACACTCAAAAGAATCCCTTTACGAAATATTCAATATTCCTGGTGAAAGTATCATTACAGCAATATTTATAACACATGATAAGAACCACAAACACCAAGAAGCCAACAAACATTCCCATAAAATTAATACTGACTCTTCATAATATGCATGACTTTACATGCAGTGACTTGACCATCTGCCACGTGGTTAATAAGTGAGTGCTAAACAGTGCAAAGTGCAGAAAAAACCAACATGAAGTCATACAGGCAAAAATGTTAACAGCAACATATAGAGTACAACCATGCATAGTTATGTACAACTTTCCAACAGTGTGCAAGGTACAGAGATCATTCACTATGCACTAATTCACTCCACTCTATGGGGAAACACTAGGACAGCATCAGTATATCAGATAACTGTGTCAATTCATTACACTCCTGCCAGTATCATCCATTATCAGCAGAAATTTTAAAAATTAAATGGACAAGTGGTATGTCTTCTTATCACTAAAGTATTCAGTAACAAAAAAGCAACTCAAATCCCAAATTAGGTTGGTGAAAAGTATCTTCATGTATGTCACTGAAACTTAGAAAATTTTATAAGTTATCAGAGAAGAATATTAGATAAAAAAAATTCTGACTTATATCAATCAACAAAAGTTAGGGAGACTTCCACAGGTAGGAAACGTTTTGAAGGACAGCAAATCAGAATGATACAATCTGTCTGCAACATGAGAATGACACAGAGCACTTCTACATTGACATGTCCCTTTCTTCAATCCCCTTTGGAGAATAGTACAGCCATATGTCAATTAAAAGATTTAGCTAAATTACTTTACAGAATGTACTGAATTCCCAATGCACTGTAATATTTTACCCTCGTGTCCAGACCGTCTCCTTCTCAAAGTATGTTGTTCTGTACATTACAAGTGGTACAATCATTTACTGCTACACACTTTTGTCTGTAACTGCACATAAACATCAACTTCAGAAATTAAAACAAAAAACTGAAAAAACACAATTTTATAACAACATTGGACAGTGGACTGGTGGTTGAATGTGTTTTGGGAATAAAAATATATACAGAATTAATTGCCTTATGGCTGTCTAATCCTACTGTGATGTCAGTTAGTGTGATGTCAAACTTCCATACGTGAAGACTGTGAATATTTGTGCTTACTAATGTCAGTACCTTTGCTTGTTCCGCTATAGCAGCTCAGTTCCCGAAGACTCTTTGATCTTTTCCCTCTTTTGATGTCTTTCCCTGGAAAGTTTACAAGACCCAAGAAACTAATGTTTCTGCATTAATGAACTAATGTCCTTTCCAGGCGATTATAGTGGAACATCAAGATGATCTGCCTCCACCAAGTTACTCATACTTATTTCTGCTGGGAAACAGTAAACATTCACAGTTTATTGCTACCAAGACTAGATGACAGTACTGTGGTGCAGTTAACAAAATGCTGGGTGCCACATCAGATTGCCACTGTCACACCATATGGGATAGCAAAATACTTGCAACTGCAGTAACTTATATAGCAAGAAATGGCATGATTAAGTACAGTGACCTGAAAAGGATGTGGTTGGAGCATCACACTGATTTCAAATCCTACCTCCACATGTACTTGAGTGGACTGAGGGAAGAAGAAGAAGGAAAAAAAAATTTGAACATTAAAATTGTAATACAAATAAATCATTCTATGAAGATCGTGGTTTTAAGGGATGTGAAGGTGTGTAGTCTGGAAAATAAGTACCTTTGTGAAGCGTGAAGAAAGAATACCAACAAGATGCAACAATATAGAAGATTTATTGTCAATTCCAGATGCTGATTATTGACTACAGTCTCGACATGTTTCGGGCATCTTTATGCCCGAAACTTGTCGAGACTGTAGTCAATAATCAACATCTGGAATTGACAATAAATCATCTATATTGTTGCATCTTGTTGGTATTCTTTCTTCACGCTTTGCTCACAATGCACGGTCATAGGAACATAAAGTACCTTTGTGTCAGGACAACCTGCTGCCTCCATCTTCAGGATGGCAAGAAATCTGTCAAAGTGAGGCAAGAAGTCCTCCGGTCCAACATAAAGAGTACAACAGAAACGTGATACAATGCACATTTATAGAGAGGACGGTGGGGGTGGAGACAAAGAAGAGTAGTGTAGCTCACCAGACCAAATTTCATCAGAATCAGGCAAATTGTTTAGAGTTGAACATCACTGTAGACATTCAGATTGATCTGATACCTGATAATCATTAAATTTCAGTTACATAATGCATTTTAGTTTAGGCATCACATACAGAATTTCATCAAAATCCATCCACTGAGGACTGAACTGTGTAATGCAGATATGCAACAGCTGACACACCACATCTTAAAAGGTGTCAAACTGCAAAATTCCTAAATTACAAAGACTAAAGGAAACAATGTCGAATTTGTTCCTTTATAATTCTACTATTTGAATTATATAAACAAACAGAATGGTCGATCAGCAAAGTGCACTTTTTTATATATATATACAAAAGAAGGTAATTGTCATGACTTTTCTATCTGTTATGGTACAAAAATTCGTCCTTCTTTCTGAAGCTTTTGCAGGGCCAGTAACAGTTTGGAGACATCTCATTCATCAGTTTACATAAAACCAAAACAAGTGTGGAAGCTTAATGATTGTGAGATAATTTGTAACAGTCGGGATGTCCTGTCACCAGTCTCCACCTCCTAACAATATTTACACTTGATCACACACAAGCAAATTACACAAACATAAAGCATATGTATTGCTGTAGGTATGCCTTGCTCATCTGCAGTGGCCCTTCCATTGACATACTGAATACTGATACATTACGCACTCTAACTTCTTGTTTTCTGATGACGATAACTGGCCTGGTACATACATTAATTAACTTTTACATTTCCTACTCCAGATATTTACAAAAGTTACTCGACACATGTGCACAGTAGCCACAGCTGTTAAAGCACTGCACAAGCCTGCAGTACAGCTTCTGGACACAATTCATATCCATTCACAATTTTGCCCTTTTGAATTACATGAGTAAACTTTAATTTCTTAATTAGAATTTCATTCCTTCTTTAAAGTTTAAAATGAACTACTATATGCATAACCGTCCTGTCCACTGACTTGCACAAGCCCAGCTCATCACCCTTGATTTGATCATCCAAATAGTTTGCAAAGAGAATACATAATGAAGCTTATTATGTAATTCTCTCCATTCCCCTGTTACTTCCTCCCTCTTAGGTCCAAATATTCTTCCCAGCATCATGTTCTCAAATCTACTCAGTACATGTTGTTCCCTTAATCAGGAAAAATTATAATGCTAGTACATTGCCAAGATTGAGGACTGAAACCACAGCCCTGTGGTTGATTCTCCAACAGTCTGTGACAACAGCTGACTATCTGAACTACAATTGTAGTTTACTATCACTGCCTGAGGTTAATTAAAAATATCAGATGGTAAAACAGGTATGATAGTTTAAGTCACATGAAATTCTGGGGGGGGGGGGGGGGGTATATTTTTATTAAATTAAAAGGTTAATTTAAAAATTGAAAAAAATTTTCCAAAAAATTAACTTCTTAAAG
>Ga0123355_10005816_pt1 | contig 18131 bp, 20 predicted proteins | sample TergutEmb28metaG_3_FD_89872 | JGI IMG/M metagenome (GOLD analysis project Ga0123355, IMG submission 89872) | Embiratermes neotenicus P1 segment gut microbial communities from Petit-Saut dam, French Guiana - Emb289 P1 | ecosystem: Host-associated > Arthropoda: Insects > Digestive system > Gut ... | reverse complement strand
TTTCCGCCACTTTTCGTCGGCATTTCCTTGCTTGCCTCTTGGCAAGCGGCGTCAATACCTCCTCAATTGGCAAAAAATTGCCGCGCCAATCCAGTATTGCCGTCTATGAACACAGCTTCTAACACAAGAGGCCTTCAACCCCGCATAAACGTGGGTTTTGATACTTTGGGTGAACCTTTTTGTGAGGTGAAAGCATATGGAAAACCACATAATAAACCACAACATCCCCAAATCTGCTGAAGGTACATACTACACCATCCTATTCCCAGTAACCGGTGGCCTCGAACGGGTAAGCATAACCTATACCTATGAACGAGGAGAAGGCCGCAACGTCGTAGACCTGGGCCTAATGGACGGCAATAAAAACTTCCTGGGCTGGTCCGGCAGCGATAAAGCTACTGTGTTTGTAGGGCCTCATAACTCCACCCCAGGATATCATATGACAGACATAACACCCGGTCAGTGGCATATTATCGTAGGCGCGTACAAAATCCCGGATGGCGGGCTGCCTGTGCGCTACCAAATCTCCTACACCCCCAGCCACCCCCGCTGGCTTACAGGGGATTTACACATCCACTCCAATGCCTCCGACGGCCAGCATGATATTCCCACCTTGGCCAAAAAAGCCATTAAAAAGGGGCTGGATTTCATAGCAGTAGCCAACCACAATAACTACAGTGAAAACTTAAATCTACCCAAAATCCCAAACCTAACCCTAATCCCTGCCGTAGAATGGACGCACTACAAAGGGCATATGAACTTCTATGGTGTACCTGCCCCTTTCGCAAGCTTTATAGCCAACAGCGAAGAAGAAATGCTAAAATTAATTGCCGACGCAAAAGCCAAAGGCGCGCTAATCTCCGTCAACCACCCAAAAGACCCAGGGTGCCCATATCTATGGGAAAGCACAAGCTGCTTTGATACGGTGGAAGTCTGGAACGCCCCCATGCGTAAATCCAACATGGACGCCATTGCCTGGTGGCATAACCTGCTGCTAACGGGCAAAAAAATCCCGCTGATAGGCGGCAGCGATTATCACAGGGACTGGCATCCCGCCCTGTTTGCCCACCCAGTCACGCGGGTGTATGCAAAATCCCCATCCTCCCAAGATATATTAGAAGCAATAAAAAACGGCCACGCCTATGTAGCCGCAACAAAACGAAGTGCCGAACTAAGCCTGCACTGCACCGGCATCGATGGCGAAATATTAATCATGGGCGATTCTGTCAAATGGCACGATGGCCTTACCCTAACCGTCAACGCCAAAAACCTGGGCGCAGGTATGGTTTTACAACTGATAACGGCAGAGGGCGTTGCCCATACCTGGCGCAAAAATCAGCTTCCCGCATGTGTGAAAGTCATGCCTGAATGGAGGTTTGCTTATTTGATTGCTGTGCGGAAAATCTTCAAATTTAGGCGGGTTGCGGTTATTACTAATCCTATCTACTTTTCTTGAAAAACGGTAAAGGGTATTGAATAAGGTGATGGATTTACGCTATTCTATGGGTATATGTAAGAGTAGAAAATTGAGCAGTAATTGCAATTAATTTCAGTTGTTTTCGATTGCTTTCAGCAAGTTTGTATAATTATGCCGGCAAAATGGGCGTCAAAGGATTGGTGGATGTAAAATAATGTGTAAGTGGGATATACATTGGAATAAACGGAAAGCCGAGCTGATGTAATCACTATAAAAGGGGTCTGTGAAAATGTACGATATCGAAAGCATACAAGCCCAATACGCAAGCCACGCCGCTGAATATTCTCAACATTTTCGCATCAGAATGAAAGAGCGAAACATAAAGTTTGCTGATGTGAGAATGGTAATACAAAGCGGCGAAATAATAGAACAAGATTTACAAGACATTCCCAACCCAAGCGTATTAATTCTTGGGTACACCCGTGATAATAAACCGCTTCATGTTGCTATAGGTATGGATGATGCTAAACTTGTGCTAATCACAGCATATTTTCCAAATCTAATACGTTGGGAATCGGATTATAAAACAAGAAAGGTGGTTGATTGAATATGACTTGTTTCTTCTGCAAAGGTGAAAAGAAAAACGATTTAACCATTGACGTTACTGATTTAGGCTCATGTATCGTTATTGTTAGGGGTGTTCCCTGCTATAAATGTACTCACTGCGGCGAAACTACGTTTGATTTAATTGTTGGCGAACGCCTTGAACAAATCGTTGACGCATTAAAAGATTCTATTTCGGAAATTGCTGTAGTGCAATATTCAAGCGTTGCCGCATGACGTAAGAAAAGGTGAAACAATAACTTTATTTGTATGCCTTGTCGAAACGCTCCAAGCAAGTTTCCACAACTGCCCGTCGGCAAAACGGGCGGCAATGACTTTTCATTTAGGAAAGTGAGGTATTTGTTATGTTCTTAATGAGCAGTATTGGCCAAGGACTACATGATAATTTCGAATCAATTGGATTGATAAGTGCAATAAAAAGCAATGAAGTTTTAATTAAAATCAATTTATCGGGAGTATATCAAGAAAATCATCCACGAACAGACATGACGCTTTTGAAAACAGTTGTTAACTGTATTTATCAAAATGGGGGCAAATGTGCTATAACAGAAGCTGCTCGCGGGTGTTTGACTGAGAATCTCATCACTTCTGGTTTTGAGACCATATTAAATCGTTATAACGTGGAAGTTATTGATGTAGATATGGAAAAATGTGATGAAGTAGTGTCTTATGGCGAACATCACTATATACCAAAATATTTTCAGGAATACCCTGTACGAATTGCTATTCCTGCCACTTCAAAGCGTAGAGGTATGCTTTATTCAAACAATGTCAAGCTGTTCTTTGGAGCAGTGCCAAGAAGAATGTACCAGCTTGACGATTCAGGCGTACCCGCAAGTGTTCCACGCCCTAAGCTCCACCAAAATTTACATTTATCAGTTGCTAATCTTTTTCTTGCGATAAATGAGTATTCGCCGTTTCAATTTTATGTAAATGGTGGGTTGTCTTACAATGAAAACATAGGCGAGTTTACTTTTACTGAAACTTTTGTTGGTGATGATGCGCTAGAAATGGATTTGCATCTATTTCAAAATTATTTTTGTGATTGCGAATATCCCGATTATTTAGATATATTGAAAGCGAGACGTTCCAGCAGGAAAGGCAAATAAACCTAGTCACCCATTTTGTTTGAATGCCTTGCCACAACGTCAAAACATCTTTTCTGGACACGTCAGTCGGCAGTTTGTCGGCACGGAGAACGCTGGACATCCCACAACTCCTTGATTTCATTCGATTGTCGAAAAGGGGTTCGGATTTCTTGAAAAACGCCGTCCCTTGTCTTGGTAGTTTGGGTGAAAGTTGCTATTTTACAGGTTTCTGCAAGATTGACTAAAGAGCGAAAATGGCAAGTAGTTGCAGTTAGATTCATTTGATTTCAGTTTGTTTGTTTTCTTATGCCGCCAAATCAGGCGGCAAGGATGAAAGGGAGATATTTTATGAAAATTGAATTAGTATTCGTTGAACGTGACGATAAGGAAATATTGCGAAATCTCATGGAAAAATACGATTATGAATTATCGCAGTATGGCAAAGATGATGTTAATAAGCTAGGACTTTATGGCTTCGACTACTTGGACAATTACTGGCAAGAGGGAGCAAAGCGGTGGGCTTACTTTATTAAGGTAGATGATAAGTTAGCAGGATTCGCTTTGATTATTAGTGATTATTTTTACTTGGACAATCGGGAGACTGATTATGTGATGTCCGATTTTTTCGTAATGTACAAATACAGAAATGCAGGTGTAGGTAAATTCGCTGCAAATGATTTATTTGACAAATTCAAAGGAATATGGCAACTCAACACAGTTAAAATAAATACCACTTCAGTAGCATTTTGGACAAAAATAGTTGATGATTACACAAATGGTATGTATGAAGTTTTACCTAATGAAAAATTAGGAGCAGAATATCATCAAGTATATCTTTTTTCGACTGCAAAATAAAAGCGTTTTGAAAACGTGTTAAATGCTAAAGCAATTTTCTGCAACTGTCGGTCGGCAAACCGTCGGCAGCAGGGTTTTCAAACAATCCCTTGTTTATTGGATTTGTTGGGTTTTGCAATCGGTCTTGGGCTTCTTGAAAACCGTTGAGGACTGTGTTTTCACCTTCTTTGGTGACGATTATTTTTGTAGGTTGGGTGGACGGAGCGCATACGCCGTAGACCGGCGTACAACTGGGTTTTAGGGATTTTCTGAGGATGAGACTATGGCTATCAATCTCCAGTAAATGGTAGCAGATGTGACTATCATTTTACGGTTACTTTCAAAATCTTGCAATTATTTTCAGTTATTACGCCGCCTTTTCGGGCGGCAAGAGAGTAGTGAGGTGAATCAGTTGGAATTATACACAGACGATTTATTGTTGAAAACCGTGACTAATGATGACATAAATGAAGTTGCACGTATGTGGAATTTTGAGAAGGGTAGTATCTCGTTGAACAAGGCAAAAGAAGCTATTGAGTATATGCAGAACAACCACAAACAAAACCGTACAGGGTTCATATATCACCTTTGCTTTGCAATATATGAAAAAGGCAAAAATAGCATTATCGGCTGGTGTGGTCTTGATGGAAAACCAGAATCAAAAAGTTCAGAAAGAATGGAAATATTTTATTTGATTGATAGTATGTACCGCAACAGAGGATATGCTACTCAATGCGCCTTGAAACTAATCCAATATGCTTTTGAAGTTGCTAAGATTGAACGTATATTTGGCGGCTGTGACAAAGACAATATTTCTTCTTTTAAGGTGTTGTCAAAGTCAGGAATGCTTCTTTTTAAGGTTAGAGATAACGGCGACCCAAAGTTTTTCATTGATAACGATGTTTATGAAAAAATAAAAACCGTCCGTTGTTTTGTCCACGATTAAACTTTCGTTGTTAATGGTGAAATTATTTGCGGAGGTAAAAAGATGCACAAGCAAAAATTAATAATCATTAGCGGTTCGCCTTGGGTTGGAAAAACCACGATAGCAAGTGAATTATGTGCTTCATATGTAAATAGTGCCCATTTTGATGGTGATTGGGCTTGGTGTGTCAATCCATTTTCACTTGATGACCCTAGACTCCGTAACGGAGATAAAACCATGTCATTTGCCCTATCCACATACTTAAACTCAAATTTCAGTTATGTCATTTTTTCTTCTGTTGTGGCTACAGACAAATCAATTCGAGAGTCTATATTAAGGGATGTTACCGCAAAGGATTATAAGGTGATAGGATTTACATTGACTTGCTCTGAAAAAACTTTAACCGAACGTCATAAAAGTCGTGGGGATGGTGGCGAGGTTTCATTTTATTTCTTAAATTTAGAACCCTATCCCAATGATTATGTTGTCAATACTGACAATAAAACAGTAACAGAGATTGTTGCCGAGATAAAAAACATAATAGATAGCGAATGATGACAGCAACTCTATCTTGATTGGATTACCTTTCGGAAAGGCTTCTGACAACTTTTCGCAGAGGTCGGTCGGCAATTCGTCGGCAAGAGATTCCACAGACACCCCGCAACTCCTTGATTTCATTCGATTCCCAAATGGACGTTCGGATTTCTTGAAAAACGCTGACTATTGCCTTGGCAGTTTGGCGCAAACCCGCTAATTTACTGGGTTCTGAAATTTGGTCGAAAAAGCGAAAATGTCAGTTAGTTGCCGTTGGATTCGCCTAGGCTCAGTTGGCTTGCGTTATTACGCCGTCAACCTGGACGGCAAGAATACCAGCGAAGAAATTTATATCTTAAACAGGAGGATAAAAGATGCCTGAAAATAAAAATACGCAACTTAAAATCGAGAACGACCTTAGCAATACTTTGAGCGGCAACAAATTAGAGAACGCACTAGATTTTGTCACTTTTTTGAGGGAGAACGAAATACCCCTCGACTACAATGCCCCTGAAAGCAGTTACGGAGGATGGAATGGTGCTGTTGGAGGGGTTGTCGGCAATAGCATTGGCTATGTAACATTTAATGGCGATACCAGCGGCGTTGGCCCTTGGACATTTTGGTTAAATTCATGTGATTTTGCCGGTAGTGATTTGGCAGACGATGAATTCAAAAATGCAATATGGGCATTTGCCAGCCCTTGCGGAAAATGCAATGAAAATTGGGAAAAATGTATGGGCAGTGGTAAAAAGACGATTTTAGGCAAAGAGTTTGAAAATCAATGTCATTCTCCTTTGATGTTTATTAATCCAGACGTTAAAACATTAGATAGTATAAAAAAGTTTATATTGTACCTTAAACCTGAATGCGAGGAGGCATGAATTAACAAATGAACGAAAACCCTAACACAGCCCCGCCACCAATACCAGTAAAAGAAACGAAGCCAGCATGGTACGCAGTAGGGATGTTTGGCACATCGCTGCCCATTAACCTATTTAGAACCTTCGGCATGTACTTCTATGTAAGTATGCTGGGGTTAGAGCTTACCCAGTGGGCGTTTATAATGTTTGTCTTCGCCTTTATAGACTTTATAGACAGCCCAATATACGGCTACTTCTCCGACAGGACCCGCACCAGATGGGGGCGGCGGCGGCCTTGGATTATTCCCGGCTCTATTCTAACAGCGTTATTCTTAATTGCGTTTTTTAACCCGGGGGGATGGGCCATGTCTGCTACAATGCTTATGCCCTACGCAATGGTTACATTTATTTTAACCGAGACCCTTGACTCATTTACCGGCACCAGCTATGGCGCGCTTTTCCCGGATTTATTCCGCTCGGCAAAGAGCCGCGCTACTACTAATATGTACCGGCAAATCTTCCAGTTTATCGCTATGGCAATAGGTATCGCCGTAACCCCTGTTATTGTAGATGTAATCGGCTCTTATGGCACTACTGCTATTGTTTACGGCGTGGTGGGTGCCGTGGTTATAATCACATCCAACCTTAACTGCCACGAGCGTCTTGAAGAAATTAAGACCTTGGAAAAACCAAAATTTCTGCCAGCGTTACTTGATGTTATTAAAAATACAAAGTTTTGGATTGCAGGCTTAACCGGTGCATTCTACACTACCGGCGTGGCATTACTCATGGCCTCTATGATGTTTTTTGCTAACTACACCCTAAACCTTTCCTCCACGGAAACTATGATTGTCTTCGCCACTGTTTTGGTAGTGGCCATGCTAGTGGTGCCCTTATGGACGTATTTCATAAGAAAATACGGTGTTGTACCCGTATGGAAGATGGCATTAATAGGCGTAGGTTTAGCCTATATACCTCTAATGTTTGTTAACAGCATGATTGCAGCGGTATTTGCCTGTGTGTTCTTCGGCTTTTCATATTCTGGCGTAATATGCACCTTTGACCTTGTAGGTGCTAAAATAATTGATGACGACAGGGTGCGAAGCGGCATACGGCGGGAGGCTATATTTTCTGCTATGTCCAGCTTTGTTGGGCGGCTGCATAGGCTGTTGGTTTCCTTGGGGCTGGTTCTTGCCAGCGTAATTTATGGCTATATCTCCGGAGACGAGCCAGGGGAACGCCCTGCTGATGCTGCCCGTTTTATGACGGCCTTCTTCCCGTTTTTTATGATGATAATAAGCGTGGCGTTTTCAAGATTCTTGCATTTGCCGGAGAATCAGGAGGATAAGTGATAATCCTATGAAAAAATACGATGTCTTTCTATTTGATGCCGACAACACATTATATGACTATGACCTTGCCGAAAAAAACGCGCTTTCGATAATGCTGGAGCAGTACGGGCTTAGTTATAATGAAGAAATACGCGAAAAATACCGCGAAATTAACCAAGCGGCATGGAGCAGCTTCGAGCGTGGCGAAATAACAAAAACAGAGCTGCAATCCACCAGGTTTGAGAGGCTGTTTAAGCACATGGGTGCAAATGTTAATGGCGAGGCCTTTAATAACGGCTATCTTGAACTGCTTGGCAGGGGCTCCTTTTTAATAGACGGCGCGTATGAGATATGCAAATTTATAGCTGCAAGCGGGAAAAAGCTATACATTGTTACTAACGGGCTGCTGGCAACACAGGAGGCTAGAATAAAGCATTCTACCATCAGTAAGTATATCTCTGGCTCATTTATATCGGAGGTTGTGGGGTACGAAAAGCCCCATATCAAATATTTCGAACATGTTTTTTCCAGCATCTCACTGCCCCAAAAGGATAGAGCTATAATAATCGGGGACAATTTAAGGGCGGATATAGCCGGGGGCATTAATGCAGGGATAGATACCTGCTGGTTTAACCTCCGCGGCGAGGATGATAATACCGGTATTAAACCTACTTATGAAATATTGAAATTAAGTGAGTTGTATGGGTTTGTGTAAGGGTAAGATAAAATAATGAAAAACAGGAGAAATGATAATGTCCGTTATACAAAGAGATGTATTTCAGATGATGTATAGTTTACCTGACAACTCGCTATTGTCGCTTAAGCCATTATTAAACGAGTTATTAACAAGTGCCGTTTTGTTAAAAGACCCTCGTGCCAATATTGCAGAAATGGATGAATGGGATAAAGCCTTGTTTTTACAATCCATAAAAAAAGTGGAACAGGCCGAATATGTTTCATTTGAGGAGGCTCTGGCCGAATGTGGGGTAGAGTTTGACGAGTTATAAAATTGCCATAGAAAAAACGGCGTTAAAATTCATATCAAAACAGCCGCCAAAAGAAAAACGCCGCTTAATGCAGTCAATTTATAGTTTGCCTGATGGTGACACACTCAAAATGTCGGGCAAGTATAATTTGTTTCGCCTGCGTGTAGGCTCGTATAGGATTATTTATTCAATCGAGGAAGATAAATTGATTATTCGTATAATCGAAGCCGGCAACCGGGGCGATATATATAAATAATTCTTGTAGGCCTGAAAAAAGGCACTTCCGAAGAAATGCCTTTTGACCAATTTACAACACAACCCTTTTAGTAGCAATACTATCGCAAAAAACCCTGTCATGCTCCACAAATAAAATCGTTGGTTCGTATCCTTTAAGCAGCTCTTCTATCTGCATACGGGATAATACATCCACAAAGTTAAGAGGCTCATCCCATACCAGAAGATGGGCCTTTTCGCATAGGCTTTTGGCTATCAGGGTCTTTTTCTTTTGCCCGCCGCTAAAATCGGCCATATCTTTTTCAAATTGGACTCTTGTAAAATCCAGCTTGCGCAGTATGGCCTTAAACAGGCTTTCATCGATATCGTTTTCTCTGGCGTAGTCGGTTAAGCTTCCTCTTAGGAAGGATGTGTCCTGGGAGACATAGGATATTTTTAGCCCGCTGCCTGTGGAAAGCTCGCCTGTGTGGGATAACGCTTCTCCGCAAATCAGTTTAAGTATGCTGGATTTGCCAGAGCCATTTTTCCCGGATAGGGCTATGCGGTCGCCGCGGTCTATGGTAAAGCTGATGTTTTTGCAGGCTGCTTTGTCCCCGTAAAAAATGCTTATATCAGACAGGGTCAAGTACCGCGTCTTGTGGTAGGGTAGCTGCGTGATTTTTAGGGCACCGGCTTGCTCGATATTTTTTAGCAGCTTGGATTTATCATCTATGGCATCTTGCTGGCGGCGTTCCAGGTTCTTTCGCCGCTGCTGCATCCGGCGGGATTTTTCTGCATTGAAAGCCATTGTATCCATGCCATAATGCCCTTTTTTGCGGGCGGCAGCGGCACCCTTGCCTTTTTTTGTGGATTCTACTTTATCGGCCCAGTCGCTGCTTTGCTTTGCGGCTTGCTTTAGCCTTTTGATATCCTTTTTTAGTTTTTCGTTTTCGGCAAGCTCGAAGCTGTCTTGCAGCTCTTTGTTTTTTAGCCATGACGAAAAATTGCCCTTTTGCACTTCAATATTTGCCCGGTTTATCGAGAGTACATGGTCTACACATCCGTCAAGGAATGACCGGTCATGGGACACCAAAATAAAGCCGGATTTGCTGTTTAAATAGTGGCTTACAATCTCCCGCCCTGCACTGTCTAAGTGATTGGTTGGCTCGTCTATCAGCAAGAAGCTGTTTTGGCTTAGAAACAGAGTTGCCAGTAATACCTTAGTTTGCTCGCCGTTTGACAGGGTTTCAAAGGGGCGGGTTAGCACATCGGCGTTTACATCCAGCAGGGATAATTCCCGTAGCAGTTCCCACTGTTGATGATAGGGGCAAAGGTTCTTTATAACACCACTTGTGTCCAGGGTCTTATCTGCGATATGAAATGGGAAGTATTGAAACTCCACATTTGCAGATATATGGCCGGTATACTCATACTTGCCCATCAGTAGGTTAAGAAAGGTGGTTTTGCCGCGGCCGTTTCTGCCGGTAAAGCCCAGCTTCCAGTCGGTATCTATTTGGAAGCTTACATTTTCAAAGATATTGTCATAACTGCCTTCGTAGGCAAAGGTTAGGTTTGTAATATTTATAAGTGACATGTCGTGCCCTCCTTAAAATAAATAAGCCGCAAGAAAATTAATCCTGCGGCTCATAAATGCAAAAGAAGGCCCAAAGGGGCAAATCTATATGAGATGGAAGAATAAATTTCTTGCGCAGGCATGACAAAACAGGGGCAGCGGCATATACATTTGCCGCAGCTATTAATCATGCCAAAATTTTAGCAAGAAATTTCTATCATCTTCCCAACTCCCATCGTTTTTTACTTACGGTGTTTATTATATCACAGCACAGAAGCTGACTTCAACCCCAGGCGATACTTACACCACGGAAATCAATTTTCATTCGTTTCATTCGTCATTGCGGGCTTGACCCGCAATCCCACTTGGTTGATGTGAGAAAAATTGAGTTCATTCAGCTCACATCAACCGTGTGGGAACTTAGAAGCGTTGGGTCGGAGCCCGCAATGACGAAAATTGATTTCTGTGTACTTACACCAGAAAATTATCTGCCCTCTGTTCCCTGACTTCTGACTTTCATCAATAATACCGCAATGCCGCCATATAATGCTCCGCATCTAGCTCCGGACAATCGGCATTTTTACTAAGCCAATGCCTGATATGAAAGCAAAGCCCGCATGTGGAGGTATACCCTTTGCTATCAGGTATAAAACCCTGCTTGTTAGCAAGCTCCATTAGTGCTTTCACCCCGCCTGTAAGCAGGGCCTCAAATGCGGGATATTTACCGGCAGGGATTCCATTTACCGCTTCCTTCATGGGGATGGCAATGCCTGTACATCCCGGCGGTATAAACCTGTTATACATATCCACATGAAAATGATTGCCTGATAGCAGCCCCCGGCAGGGTTTACCGCTTGTTAATTCCTCTACAGGTTTACGGGGATAATACTCTTCTTCGATATTAATAGCCCGCCCGCCCATGCTTAGTCCATATGCGCGGGCCGTGTCTTGGATATAGTTTTTTGATATCCCACTCTCTAACGAGGCTCTTGTGTGAGCCTTTTGGGCATCAATATTTTCAAGCATGGCAAGAAACCGCTCCTGCCATAAAAAATAGCCAAAGCCCAGCTCTTTGCACCATTTTGCTAATTTGATAGGTGCAGCATATGGGATATACTCTGCATGGAAGGGGTCTACGGAAATACATAGGGTGTCTGAGCCTGCAGCGGCTAGGCTGTTCAGCCGGGATTTTACAGTGTTTTCATCTTTTGACCAGTATCCGTTGGTTTCGATATACTCAACGGATATATTGTACTCCTTGGCGGTTTTTAGCAAAGTTAGAAGCCCGTCAAAATCCAAAAAAGGCTCGCCCCCGCCTATGTGTACGCTGCGGCAGCCCCCTTCTATTAAGGATTCGCATACGGCATCCATACTATCACGGGACATAAACCCGCCTGTCCTGTCCATATCGCAGGCGTATAGACAGTGGCGGCAGGCTGCGGTGCATTTGTAATTGGGCATAATCCCACCATGTTGTAGATTATTGACTTTGACCATAAATCCTCCTTTAATACACGTAAAAACTTGCAAAACACCGACTATCACAACGTAAACATCTAAAAATTCATAAAAAACACATGTGACCTTTTATCCAAATCGCCAAAACGCAAATATAGTATAATCCATATCAAAAAAGGAGCCAAGCATGGAACCCATAAGCCATAAAGACCGCAGTATATTACGATACTTAGCAGAGCATAAACTAAACCTGCACCACAGCAAGACAAACCAGTGCAATCTAAAAGACTGGCTGCGGCATAACAGCTTTGCTTGCGAAAGACCAATGATACACCTGGAAATCAGCTTCCGTCACGAAATAATACCCAAACGCTTGCAGTGCGAAGGCCAATTTGCCAGGCATTTAGAGGAGCGGTTATGGGAAGGGATAATAAACCATGAAGTACTAGGCGACGATTATCCCGTGTCCGATAATTTCTGGGTGGAGTGGAATGCCAGGTACATCCCCTTCGGCATGGACGTGGAGTTTATCCATGCAGATAATTCTATGGGGTACCGGATAGATTACCCCATTAAGAATTTAGACACCGATTACAATAAATTTGGCCAGCCGGTATATCATATAGATAAGGCTGCAACGGTGGCTTACGCTAACGCCGCCGCTGATGTCTTTGGCGATATCTTGCCGGTTAGAACCGGGGTTAGCGGGTTTAAAATCTGCCCAACACGGTTTTTTGTCCATGTGATGGGAATGGAATTGCTGCTGTTTTCTATGTATGACAATCCGGAGAAATTTAACGGGTTAATGGGCCGTTTTGCCGAAGATACAGTAGGGTATTTTCGTTTTCTTGAAGAAAATAACGCCGTTAACCCCACTGCCGGTACAGAATATTTAGGCCAAGGCTCCTGGTGCTTTACAAATGAACTGCCCGCTTTAGGCCCAGTTACATCCAAGGATATGTGGGGGTTTTTAGACTCGCAAGAGTCTGTAGGCATATCACCCGGCATGTACGAGGAAATGATTTTCCCCCATTATAAAATGATTGCAGACCAATTCGGCCTGCTATCCTACGGCTGCTGCGAGCCGGTGCATCAGTTTTGGGGTTCCCTGGCAAAGCTTGCAAACCTGCGTAAAATCACCATCTCCCCCTGGTGCGATGAGGAGTTTATGGGTGAGGCTTTAAAAGGGCGCGAAACAATATACCACCGTAAACCCAGCCCCAATTTCCTGGGTGTAGGTCAAAACTTAGATGAACCCGCGCTTCGGGAGCATATTGTAAAGACCTTAAAGGCCGCCAAAGGCTGTACCCTGGAAATCACCCAGCGGGATGTATATACCATTAATAGTGATGAGGCTAAAGCCCGGCGGTTTGTTGAGGTTATCCGGGAGGAGATTGCAAACAACTGGTAAGCGGGATAAAGATAAATATGGTTAAAATGCCTTTGAATTTTTCGTATACGGTTGCCCTGTGGAAACAAAGGGATTACTCCATCGTTGTATATGATAGACAATGGATAGAATATGAAAGGCGTGAGCTAAATGAGAAAAGCCGCACTGATATTAAGCATAATCGTTTTATGCGTTCTATTAGCAACTGGTTGCAGCAGATATGTAGACGAGGACAGTTATAACGCCGATGCTATGCAGCCGGTTATCAGCGAGGAGCCTCTAACCTTTACAGAAGAACCTATCGAAGACGAATCTAGCAACGGCTCTAACGAGCCATGCACCCCCCAGCCGGCGGCATTAATCCCACCAACATATTCAGACTCCCGCACACGTGCAGCAGCCCATGGCGCAAATGATTTCGCTTTCCGGCTAAGCGCGGCCCTGGCACAAAACATAGAATACGAAAACCTGGTAGTCTCCCCCTTCTCGGTATGGCTGCCATTAGCGGCCCTTATAAATGCAACCGACATGGCCTATAGGCCCGCTTTATTAGAAGCCCTAGGTGCCGCCGGTATAAACATCGACGACGCAAACTCACATATAAACCATGCCGCATCCAGGATGCTGTTTAATTTAACAAACCAGGATGGCAGGCGGTATGCAAGAGAGTTTGGCTTCGAGTATCATAACCCGTTGCAAATAGCCAACGCTGTGTTTATTGACAACGATACACACATACGCCAAGATTTTGCCCAGGCCTTTATGGATTACTACAGAGGCACCGTTATGAATGTAGACTTTTCATCTCCCGATGCGGTGCATACCGTTAACACATGGGCAAGCTACCACACCAACGGTCTGATAACAAACATCGTACAGGACTTTAACCCAAATACAGTTGCAGCAATAGCCAATGCAATATACTTTGCCGACAGATGGTCATGGGAGTTTAACCCCGATTATACAACCCAAGGCATATTTTACTCACCAATAGGAGAACTAGAAGCATACTTCATGCAACGGGAAGGGGACCAGTTGTATTACGAGGATGATTATATCCAGGCCATACATCTTAGCTTTAGAACAGGAGGAGGTATGCAAATCCTGCTTCCCAAATCCGGCTGCGCGGTGGAGCTGCTTTCCTCCATGACCATGGAACGCTTCGGGGAAATAATGACCGGCAGCCAGCTTTCTGATGGCAAACTGCTGCTGCCAAGGTTCTCTATAGAAAGCCGCTTTAATGATTTAGCCGATACCCTTACCGCGCTGGGCGTACCCCTATTTGACAAAGCTGCCGAACCGTTAACAGGCGGGCTAATTTACGAAGATATACCCCTATGGCTGTCAGGTGCAGTGCAAATGGCCGTAATAGAGGTAGACGAGCAGGGCACAACCGCTGCCGCCGTAACAATAATGGATATATTTGGGGCGGCACCTGCCCTGCCCGCCGAGCCCTTTGTTATGATATGTAACAGGCCATTTGTGTTTATACTCTACGGCTTTACTAACGATGGGGGCAGGCAGGTGCTGTTTACCGGGGTGGTTAATCAGCCTTAGCATAGCAGGCGTATGTAAAACGCCCCTCTTCCGTGATGAGCGGATGAGGGGCGTTTATTTAATTCACAAATACGGCTTTAATACCTTCCATTGTTCTTTCGTAAATAGTGCCCTTTTTGGATAGTATCTCAACTTCCTTGGCGATAGTTGTTGTTAAGTCTGAAAGGTCAGATAGCTCACGTTTGATTTCTATTTGCCCTTGCTCTAGGGCGTCAACTTTGTTTACAAGCTTTATCAGCAAGGTGCTGTGCGATTCTAACATGGCACTATGCTTTTCTAGTATAGCACTGTGCTTTTCTAGTATGGCACTATGCTTATCCAGCTTCGCATCCTGTGCCTCCAACATGGCACTATGCTTTTCCAGCATGGACAAAATTTTCTCTTCATTATTCATAGTATCTCCCCTCTCTAATTATATCCATTTTATGATACACCAGCTCCAGGGTCAAGCTTACAACCGTATCAACTCTGCGATACTCATTGCGATATTATCCAGGATATCAAAGAACTTATCATTTAAATCGTAGAACTTGCCGTTAGGCTTAGTCAGCGGGTCGTAGGCTTCGATACTTTCCCTATCCTTACGGGCGACAACATAGGTGGTTACGCCGCGCTCTTCAAGCAGCCGGCATACATCCGCAACCGACAGGCCAGTAACAGTAGGCACATGGGGCGGGGCATCGGTAATTAGTATAAAAATATTTCTCGCAAGGCCTTCCTCCCGGTGGGATTTTAACAGCTCAATCCCTGTTTCCAGCGCGTCAAGAGAAGATTCCGGTATATCCCCGCCATAAGTCCGCGGGATATTTTTTACCTGCTTTTGAAATTTTGGCACGTCATCGGTGAAATTGTACACGCTGGGCTTTTCATTTTCCCCAAGGTCGCCAAAGCCTATAAGGCCTAGCTTATACGCCGCGCCTTTTGACGCTAAAATGCTGGCGAACTCGATAGCCCGGTCTTTAACGCCGTTGATATATGTGTCCATAGAGCCGGTTGTATCTATTAGAAATACCACATTTACCTTATCGCATCCGCCGGTACCTGCTTCCCTTGGGGGCGGGGCTTTTGTACTGGTTCTGTCAAACTCTGCCCGCTCCTGGCGGCCAGTGGCTAAATCTTTTACAAATACTTCGAATATATTGTTTTCGTCGATGGCGTAGGTAATTTCTAACTGAGTAACCCCGGTTAGCCCAGAAAGCGCAACCGTTCCGATATACCTCCGGGCCTCTTCCTGGCCTTGCTCCCATTGGTATACGTCTACATTAACCCGGCTGGCCCCGGACATTGAGGCGAAGTTGCTGTCGGAGTAGCTGCTGGGGATTGGGCTTCCCATAGGGATAATGGGGATTGCCTGCCGCTCCATAGTGGCGATATTAATAACCGCCTCTGTGCCGAATACCTGGCGGGTTATCTGCCCTACCCTTACCGCCTGCTGGCTATCTGGTAAATGGATGAGATAATTGTAAATACTTGCGCCCATGGCAACGCTTTTTGCCGGGTCTGTAGCGCGGTATGGCTCTTTTAGGTAACCTGCAACCATCCGCCGTACCATAGGAATAAGCGTCGAGCCACCTACAAGTACTACCTTGGAGATTTCATCGGTATGCTTACCTGCGCGTTTTAGGGCTTCTTCTATGATGTCGCGGCTGCGGTCTACATATTTGCGAATCATTGCCTCGAATTCTTCACGGGTTATCTCTGTGTTTAGGTTTTTGGGTACGCCGTCTACTATTACTAATGGGTTAATGCGCACGGCTACCTTGTTTGTGCCTGAAAGTTTTTTCTTTGTCTGCTCGGCTTCTTGCTTTAGCTTTTGCATTACGCGCTTGCGCTCGGCAATTTCCAGGGTATCTAGGTCAACGCCAGTTTGCTCGGTAAAGGTGAATTTCATCCAGCGTACCAGCTCGGCGTCAAAGTCATCGCCGCCTAGGTTCATATCGCCTACATCGGATAGCTCCTGGAAGGTTTCCTGGCCGTTTTCGTCTACGCCTACTTGTAAAACACAGGCGTCAAAAGTGCCGCCGCCTAGGTCGTATACTAGTAAGGTTTGGGCGTAGCTTTGGCGGTAGCCGTATTCTATGGCGGCGGCTAAAGGTTCTGATAGCAGATATACGTTTTTAAACCCAGCGATAAGGCCTGCTTGCTTGGTTGCGTAAATCTGTCTGTCGTTAAAATAGGCTGGGTGGGTGATTACTACTTCCTCAAATCGCTCTCCGGCTTGGGCTTCGGCGGCTTGTTTTAGCTTGCGTAGGATTTCCGCGCTTATTTCTTCTGGGGATTTTTCCATACCGTTTACGTTTATGTTTTCCCCAGCCCCCATTAGGCGTTTTATGGATATTACTGTGCTTTCCGGGTAGATTATTGCCCCGGCTTTTGCCTCTGCCCCTACGATGACCCCCTCGTCGTGATAGCAGACTACGCTTGGTAGTATTTCGTCTGTGCCGTCTAGTTTTACTACTTCCAGGCTGTCGTTTTTGTCGTTGTAGATTATTGCTGCTGAGTTGGTGGTGCCTAGGTCTATTCCTAAGTATGCCATGGTTTACCTCCGGTAAAATTTATATGTGTAATATGCTCTGTGTATATTTTAGCAGTTCGGGGACATCATCTTTAACGATATCCCATAGCAAGTCCATTTCTACACTGTCGTAACCGTGGACAATTCTGTGGCGCAGTGCGGCCATTTGTCGCCATGGCAGTTGAGAATATGAATGTTTGAATTCATCGCTTAACTTAATTACCAATTCTCCAATTTGACCAAGAGCAAAGGAGCATGAAAATGTGGTTTTGTCGTCGGCTATAAAGCTGCTATAGTCATGCCCATGGGCAAAGCTGTTTATTTTTCCGCAGTAAGAGTGGATTTTTTTAATAATTTCTCTATCTCGGGTTGTCATAAATAACCTGCCCTTCCTGCTCAATTGAAGAGGCAATACGGCTGCCTGGTTTAATTGACCTCTTAGCTATCAAATCAACGTCCATATCCAAGCAGTCAGCGACCTCACCAATTAAGCCTACAAAGTTAAGTCCCCGGACCCAGTCCTCTGTGTCCACCATAATATCAATATCGCTTTTTTCTGTAGCGTATCCTTTTGCGTATGAGCCGAATACAATGGCCTTTGTAACACCATTAGCGTCAAATATCGGTGTTAATTTTTTTGTGAGTTCGCTAACCGTCAGCATATCAACCACCCACTTCCGCCCGCTTAAACCTATCCGGGTCAAAGCTCTCCTTAAACCCACTAGCAGGATACTCCGCCCCAAATCCCATATCCTCCACCATACCTTTAACCAGCCCGCCCTCTTCCTCAACCAGCAAAGTAACCCTAAGCTTAGTCTTCCCGCTA
>Ga0123355_10005815_pt1 | contig 18132 bp, 7 predicted proteins | sample TergutEmb28metaG_3_FD_89872 | JGI IMG/M metagenome (GOLD analysis project Ga0123355, IMG submission 89872) | Embiratermes neotenicus P1 segment gut microbial communities from Petit-Saut dam, French Guiana - Emb289 P1 | ecosystem: Host-associated > Arthropoda: Insects > Digestive system > Gut ... | reverse complement strand
GTGGCCGTCTCGTGCACGAGACGGCCACCTACAGGTGTGATGATACTATAGGCTGTGTAATGCAATTTTGACCTCCTGATGATGAGCACGTGCTTGAAACATGTAGAGGCATGAAATAAACGTATTTTAAAACAAAACTTTTGTGCATCAAGTTGGTTAATTACTGAGATGCACGGTCAGCAAAACGTCAAAACTCCCTTATGACTTTACTGAGGTATCGAAATATATCGGTGTGTTAAAGAAGCAACTGAGTGTTAACAAATTATTTATGCATCAGCCGGTTAACATAATATAATTTATGTGACACTTTATGAAAGCCCAATACAACTTAATTTGTTCACGGTCGGTGAGCTATAAAATTCTGCAAGGTAAATTGGGAGAACAGCATCTCGTAAAAATATTTTCAACATATGTTTGCCTAACACAAATCGAACCGAAAACCTGCCTTTACTACTTTACATAAAAAGTCAAGGTACATTTTTTAGTAAATGACCGAATTTGTGCCTTACATATTTCAAGGTTATGACAGAACACTTTGTCTTTCCTCCCTTGACCCCATTCAGCACCTGTTAATTCGGCAGTAAATTTGATAATATTTAACACACTGCCGATAAAAAGGTAAATGTGTCCCATTTCAGGCCCCAGGTGCCCAGGGGGTTCCAGGAAGTTAAGGTTCCCAGATTACGTCACAATGACCCAGAATTGTGGTAAGGTTGTCAGCCATACGCGCCGGCAGATTTTACACCCAGGAAATATTCCTGGTACTCATTTCTGTTATAGCTAAGTCGACTCCAGGGCCATAGTGCGATCGGAAGGATCATGTCAATGAACAATTCCAATGACACCATCTGGAATCGAACCAGCGACCTTCCTATTTGTAGCGCAGCACCTTAACCACTTTGTTTCCGCGGTCCCCACACTGTCGGTAAACACGAATAAAATGCGAAACATATTAATTATTTGTAGAAATTTATATCCTATTTGTTTGAATAAGCGATTAAAACATCATTATCTTTTTCACAGCAAAATAATAAGAAGGATAGACAGCAGTTCAGCAAAGATGGAAAATTTGTACATTTTGCTAGCTCATTATTACATTTCACAGTGATTCAGACATAAATAAAAAGTTAAACATAATATCGAGGGAAACATTTTGGCACAATTGTGTTCAACAGCTCTTTAATTAAACCTATACAAAAAACTTTATGATTTTCACCGTCGAAGACTGGAACAGATAAACGGCAAGAAAACAAAATTAATCAGTAACAAAATTACACAATCAGTGAAGAAGAATCAACAGAAAAGAGAGAAAAAAACGTTTATCGGAGACAGGAAAATCGTTCAATCCAGGAGTATCTTGCTAGTATCCCAAGTTAAGGGACTTTTCTAGTTATACAAACATTTCCAATGACTATGAGAAAATCTAGGGACAAATATTCGTAAACGTGGGGATTTCTACCGTACAGCCTGTCCTTTTCACGGAGAATTCTATTTTGCCAAATATAGTAATATTATAAAAATATTTATCGAATACGTACAAGTCAAGGTCCGATTTTAAAAGACTGCAGAGTTAAGTCAGATTACCGTTATGGTGGAAATTTCCAGGAATAACGTTACAAACCTATCGCGCATAAAACAAAAAAAAAATAAAAAGAGTAGTGTTTATTTTATTAATGAATTATTCAAATATTTACTCCATTACCTTTCAATTGTCAATCCGTCATTTCTGGCATGTAAACAAACTAGTCACAAAATAATTCCCAAGAAGTGCCACAACGTGTGTTACCGCAGGCTACCACTGTGCTGCTTTCCTCCGAAATTTCCCTATTTACACATCCAAAGTGCAACTTTTTACTCCACTATAGACATTCGCGTGCTTGAAAGAATATGTCCTAATTCCACAAAACTATTTTCTCAAATCCTTACATCCTTATTTTTACTCAGAATAGTATTTTTTAAAATTTTCTATTTTCAATAACAGTGATGACACTTAAAAATCAAATATCTGATAAAAATTAATACAAATATTGAATAAATTGTTAGTAACTGATGAAAATTTTAAACCAATGCCCTTGAAAACCCCAGTAACGTAAAGGAGTAGATCTGTAACATTTTGTTTTGGATTATTAGGAAAATATTTATTTTCGACCCACAGAGAAAAATGTCTTAAACAGGAAATATTATTTATTTCTTGAACTATGTGCGATTACTTTCCACTTCCCCCATACTTGCAAAATAAGCCAACCATAAGAATTTGCCCCTTGAATTAAGTACCAAATCCCTTATTTCTTTGCGGGCCACATTACACTCCATTATTAAAGCGTCGACGTATTACCGCCTCTGGCTTCACGTGTTTCGATAATAGTATTGGAACCTAACCTGCTTTGTGCGGAAATTGTATAGTGAAGTAACGGGGGAGTGGGGGAAATTTTAAGACCCATTCATGTTTATGTATGCTAATGTGTGAGGGTAGTTCAATATGTACACAGTCACAAGTTTGCGTGTTCTCATGTAAGCCGGTTCACGAGGCTTGAATCTCAATTTACATCCATCGAACGAGGACTAAAAACTATGTTCAACGTGACATGTAGGGGGCACTCCACTCACGGAGGAGACTGTGCTGGTGCTGACCATTACCTGTGGAGCTCCAAACACGGAGGGGTGCCTACAAAATTGTCTACGTTCTTCCGTCGGTCTGTAACATAAAAGAACTCCAGAACCGCTAAAAGGGTTTCCACAAAATTTTATACTGGGCAGATTTAATAAACCTGATGACACAAAACAGTTCGTCTGTAATATATCACAATAAGAGGCATTCTTTAGGAAGACACGAAAGATTTTCTGCGAGTGTTTCGAACAGAACTTGCTAAATATTTGCAGGTGCATACTTTGTTCGAATGAAAAGTTCAGGGAATATAAGGCTCCTTATTTTATGTCCAATACAATTTTTTGGAACGTCTTATAGCGTCCGAGAAAATTAAAAGAGCAAACAATATCTTTAATTATAGTAAACATGGCTTCAACATTCCTAAATGATTTTCCGAACATAAGAGAAAATTACTGAAGATTCTATTTCTCAATTATAATTGAACGAAACCTCCTCTCACCTAAATTTAAAAGTCTGCAGTAGACCTATACAAATACAAATTCCTTACAATGCAATTCATTTTGCTGCAGAAATATTTCTTTCTCAGTTTAAGAAATAGTGCAGTTTCTGAAACTATTTAGTAATAGATCATAAAAAGGAATAAGTATAAATTTTTCATTGAGTTTATATTGCTTTAAAATTATTAGATAGTTAAAATTAATTAAGTAATTAAAATTGTCTCTGAAGCACATGTTAAATGTTAAACAAGAGACAGTGCGAGTGTAACGTAACATTGAGGATCGTTCGTGCAGCCACTGTTGCCGTGGAAAAGCAATAAGTAGTACATAATTTATAAACTTAGGTACCCAGCACGCAATGCGCATGCGCCGTATTGTCGTCTGTGGTCTGCCACGCTGTACGCTATCTTTCCACATTATCTCATAAACGGCACGATTTGTGGAGAAAAAAAGTTACTGAACATAAAAAGTGTGTTGTGAACTTTTCCATAACTTTTGTATAAAATATTTCGCATTCTAAAAAGAATCCAGCGCGATAGTATCACAAATGTACTAGGGTATTCAGGTAAAGTATTCGTTATGCTTATCGTTTTTTGAAAATAGACTCGAATTTTCTCGACAGATTTACGAAAAATACTCAAATCTCAATTTTCGTGAAAATCCATCCTGTGGAAGCCGAGTTGTTCCACGCGGATGGAGGGATGGACGCACATAATGCATCCAGTACTGGCCTTTCGCAATTTTGCGAAAACGCCTAATAATATTTATTTCCTGTGAGCAGTAGTTGTGTAGTGTGACACCAAAATATCGCTTTTAATGTTCCTTTGTTATGCATGTGTGTGTGTGTGTGTATGTATGTATGTATATACCCGTCTAGTATACATCAACTACGAAAAGTGGCAAGCGCATTTAATTTTTAATTATTACACTGTAGTAGTGTAACTTAAGCTACAAGTCACCCCGTAACACACCGTCAAGGCATAATGTGGAAGTAAATGTGTCGCTCTACCCATTCTCAAGCAGATGAGTTGTGATCGTCACGCCCAGAACGCTCTATCGCCGGGAAAGAAACACGGTCCACGGTGTAAAGAATTTATCTTTGTCTTAATTATTAAGCTTATTTAGATAAGAAATCTATGGAATTACTAAATATTTCCTCTCCTTCTTCACGGTTTCTCTTCGTGTGAGAAAATTAAAGAGAGTGGTCGTGGCTATGTCGTTTATAAATTCTACTGCAGAACGTGAGCATATAGTATATTTTTACAATCTTGTTTCATATTAAAAGCTATGGTGCGAAACGAAATAATTTGTTCAAGGAAAGAAGAAAATAAGTTAACATTTTTGAGGATTAAAATAAATCTAATTTATATTTGAAAACCCAGTTGCTGTATCAGAAATAAGAGAGTGTGATTCCGTTATAATCAAACACTCGGACAGTGCTGATGAGGAAAAAAAATCGCTCTTAATTACATCATTCCTAAAAAAACTCCAAATATACTATACAAAAAGTGGAGAGATTTTTTAATTTTAAACGTAGTGACACACAAAAAATCACTGAATTTGAAAGCAATAGGATTCTTAAAAAAATGAATTTGAGTTATATATGTGTGTATTTATTCACTTTTCAGCGCTGTAAATAGAGATGTTATAGATCAGTAGGAACTGCAGTAATATTTCCCAAAATTTTTCACGCAAAAAAATTCCATTCATGACAGAGGATATCTGCGTTCTATTACACATTTTTTAAATACCTGAGGCTTAATTCCGTTTGGTAATTTTAATGGAAATTTCTCTTGAGCCATGAGCTTTGAGGCACGCCATCCAATTACTACGGCAATCCAGCAGAAATACTGCAATTGCAACAAGGTTTATAAAGGAGGCGAATAAAAAGAAAATTTGATTGAATCTCCCAAAGTTAAAAGAGCCTGCATTCCAGAGGGTAACGTCACTTGGTAGGCACGGAAGAAAGCTGTTCGACTGAAGGTCGGAAAACCATTTTACCCTCACCACTGCCATTCCTATACTGGCTGCGAGGCCCACATAACCTTATATCTAAAGTATAATCGGTATTTATTATCCGGAGGAAAATCGACCGATATCACTCCCTTCCACCCATCTTCCTTTACAATGAGTACTGGGTCATTCCTGGGGGCGAAGCGTCCATGGGGTGGCGCTGACCACCCACTACATCTAGCGCGGAGGTTCAAGAAAGAATAGAGCGAAACAGTAGAGCCACATCTCTACTCCCCCTCTTGGCCTTCGTGGTCTGTCGTAGGGTGAACTTTACCTTTACTTTCCACCTCATTCAGCCTTGCTTGTCTCAAAGTACCATATAATCCGGTACGGTATATGTGTGCAGGACAACATACACTAGCTCCATTTCGGAGGATCACAAGCTGCTGTGAATAACTCAGCTGGTCAAAGAACTCCCTAATAACGTGGCAAACAAAGGTTTTTCACAAATTTTAAGTGAGCCATTTCCGTTGTGTTTTATGGATATATGTATATAAAATTATAAAATTATATAGTCGTACACAACTCTCAGTTTATTAGATTTTTGCATTGACCATACAGAGAACACCTCACCCTCACAAAATTCACCGTTAAATATTAACAGCAGATCTTCCAGCCAACACGCAAAGCAATTTTATTATTATGTTTAATACTCAATATGTAAAGTATCACATTTCAATTTTATCTTTACAATATATTTGTTATAGAATTACCACGAATATTTTAACTACTACTTGTAATACGACATCTCGTAACTTCCAAAGTACCAACAATTGTACATGCAAAACACCCTCAAGACTAGCGTGAAGATGGCTCTCTATACGAGCCGAAACATGTAGCTGGAAGTAAAATTAAAACTTCTAATAAACTGAGAGTTGTGTGCGACTATATAATTTTATAATTTTACGTACATATAAGGTTTTTCACGTTCTTCATAGGGACCAGCAAAATGATTATAAAGTCAGCCAATTGAATCCGCTAAAAACTTCACATCCTGTTTTCCAAAAACGGTTTTTGATAATACTCTCCTGTCCACTTCCAGGTTGTTTCAAATAGTCCATTTCCCTAGAGTTCTCCGACCAGTATTTTCTTGTTTCCTTCATTACCAAAGAATCCCTTCCTCCTGATTTAATAACACTGTCAGTATTCCAGGGAGAGCAGAAGAACTGACTCTCATCGGCATTTCGTCCACTCCAGTCTTTTACTACTTCATCTCCCTTGCGTAAAATTATTCCTCTCTACATTTCATTATCGAATATCCTCCGTGCACAATCTGCTTCTCTACTAAAAGCACAAGCACAGAAAATCGGGAAGTATTCGGAAAAGGGAGTACTGTATATGCACTGAATAGCAGTAGAAAATGGGGCGATGTGTGAAAGGCAGCGGCAGAGAGAACATCAACACAAAGGGACAGGGATGTCTAGAGAGGATACCGGGGAATCTTCTGATGGCCATTTATATTTTACTTTGGCGACCCGACACTGAAGCGTACCTCAAAGACATGAGGATATTTATTCGAAGGAAAAAAAGTAATTATTTAACTTACATGGAGAAAACTGTGCAGTAGTTCTATACATAATGTAAAATATCTGCGGCTTCCTTCTGTCAATGCTATTGGCAAAAGTTATTTCAGGAACAATCAATATTTCAGGCATGTGTGCGGGATTCAGTGGACAGTAGCTGGTGCGGTGGCCGGTCGGAACCACAAGTTCGGGCAACACTGATACAGCCTGGATTGCTGTTGTCAGACTTGGAATCTTACATAACTTCATTTGTAAAGATTACATGTAAGGGATTTAATATACACAAAAAGTTGAATTTACCACTGGACTTGTGTGGTAATGATCACAGAATCGAATCCTGGGCGACTCAACATTTTAACTTCTTGTACTGTACCGTACAGTACAAACTTACGACTAAAAATATTACTAGTATTAGTAGTAGTAGTAGTAATAGTAGTAGTAGTGATAGTAGTAGTAGTAAAGTAGTAGTAAAGTTACAGGCCTGGAGTGGCCCAGAGGGTTCCAGGAAGTTAAGGTTCCCAGATTTCATGACAACGGCACAGGATGGTGGTAAGATTGTCAGCCTTACGCACCGACCACCTTTACCCCCAGGAAATACTCCTGGTACTCATTTCTGTTACAGGCTGAGTCGACCTCAGGACCATAGTGCGATCGGAAGGATTTTATGTCAATGAAAAATTCCAATGACATCAGCCGGGATCGAACCAGCGACCTTCCGATTTGTAGCACAGCACCTAACCACTGTGCTATCGCGGTCCCAGTAGTAGTAGTAGTAATTATATTACTAGTATTAAAAGTGGTGTTTGTAGCACTATTAAGAGCAGCAGCAGCAGCACTACTACTAGTAGTCGTCGCAGTAGTAGCAGAATGGTGGTAGTAGTAGCAGCGGCAGGATATTATTTTTTTATGAAAAACTAAACCGTTGGGATTACGTAAGCCAATCCGTGCTAATTTTGTCGGGTATAATCTTAGAAGTTTAACGCTGTCCAAATTTCGAAACTGTTGACCAACGCACTGATATTTCACACACAAATTTGTGAAAATTTACAGCACGTCACCTTTTAGTATTTAATATGAGTTCGTCAGCGATTTTGCTATTACTGAATGCTGAAAATTAAAAGAAAATGTTCGCATAATGTTGTTACAAAACCTGCAGGTAAGAAGCAGCAAGGAAGCAGGATCAGGACGTAACTGCAGTTACGTCCTGATCCTGCTCGCAAGCTGTCAGCAAACCTGTATGACATATACCATTGCTGTGTGTACAGTGAAAAATTCCTGATGATGGACAGAGGAACTGTCCGAAACATGTAGAATTTTATTTCAAAATTAAATTTGAGAAATTAGTGCATCTAGTTGGTTTTATTATAAGAATATCGTAGAAAGAAATACCGCTTCCATCTTAAAGTCTGCTCTGAAGGCAGACGCTGCATGCTCAACAAACATCAAGGTACTGCAAAAGAGACGACCAGATTTTCTTCGATCCTAACTGTGTTTGTGTGTTAGTTTGCGATCAGAAATAAAGACCGATTATCAGTGAAACACTTTATTTTATGCTGGCCAATATACACAACTTAAAACGTAACTTTGAGCTTGGAGAGATTACTTTCTGTTCGCTTATCGATTAGTTTCTGCCACAGACCTCATTTCCCTTGCAAATGGGAGCAGATGTTTCAATAGACAACCAAATTACAAAATTAATGCGTGCCACGCCTCGTGTAGACTGTTGGAACAGTTAGAAATTAGGGTCTGTACGGTATGAAGATAATTAGTACTTCGCCGCAGAATAAGCGATACAGTAGAACAATCAATGTTTCGTTAACAAAAGCTTATCGATACAATAGCCTACGTCATTCTTGTGAATGCAAGCCCCTGAAACAGGGGGCGAGGACGCAGTATTTTCCTAATTACAGTATACGGACATGATAGTCTTAAGGTATACAGCGTGACAACACAGTACTAACCTAAAAAATGTTATATCGATATATCGATAGAAACTTCCATCGTTATGAAAGTAGGCCTGCAAGACGGAGAGTGAAAAATATTATGTATCTAATACAGATTTAAGGTACGACACAGCATGTGGCAGCATTCCGGTTAAATGCCCACCGCAGAGGGATTAATTAACTTAATAATAATTATCATTGAAAAGTAGTGCTTACATGTTGCGTTATGTCCGAAGAATGTCATGCGTTTACGGATACTTATAGGACCTTTTGATCGGTAAACTTGATAATCTACATGGGCATGCGAAGATAATATTAGAACTGACTTCACAGGAATAGCTTAAGTAGACAGGGAGAGAATTCAACTGCCTCAGGTGAGAGGCTTTAGAGAAGCTGCTTTTATCGCGGTCGTAAACCTTCCACTCCCTAAGGACAAGAACATCTCAGCCAGCAGAGGAAATTACTATACGTTCAAGTAATGACTTCCGCAGTGTAATTCTTTAGACATCCAGTCACTTTCCTAGAATGACTTCCCTCCTCATACAGTAGGTGGATAATTATGCATCTCTCTCCTCTTTGCTGTAGTTCTGGCCATTACGAAAATTTCAAGAAGCACTTCTCTTTAAAATCAAAATAGTTGGCGTTTTTTTTTGTCGTTGTCGGAACATTATTCTGCTTCGACTTCTCTTTGGCCCTCTTCAGCTGGTCCTCTCAGCAGTGCCAAGACCCATGCTCTGTCTCTATGGATGGACGAATGAGTTTCACTAAGTTTGAAAATCAATTACGTCCCCTTCGTGTTCTCTCTTTCTCGTATCACTACCCTATTCTAACACCCAGACTCACAAGAGAATAAAAGAGGCTTGCTCCTGGCTGGTTTATATTACCATCCAAACCAGACAGATAAAATCAATACAGGCAATAAAACATTAAACTCAGACCAACATTTATCTGCCATAAACTAATACCGAAACAATAAATATCCCTATTGGGCAGCACAGAATCTGCTTGAAGGGTTTAGTAGAATCCTGCCCACTATACCCGTCTGTTTTATGTGAAAACCTTTAACGGAGCACTTTGAATCTTGAACCACAGCCTGAATGTGTAATTACACAAACTTTTAAGTTTAGAATTTAATTGGAACTTCTGCCTTTTTGGAAGCATGCGGTAAGAATAAGACACACACAAATAAACATTTAAGACAAAAATTCAACTTTACAAACAGGAATAAAAATAATCCAGAAAAGTGTGGTCTTGTCAAATTCTTGTGATAACGTAAATATGTATTTAAATTATTGGTTCAAGTTCTAACAGCGTTAGAGAACGTAACAATTTCTTCAATGTTGTTCTCTTTAGTTCTAAAACAATCTCTGTATCAAAATATTTATACAACCAGACCCCTCCCTGTGTAGTTGCAGCCACTGCGACTGGCCGATATCTTGTATAATAACACCACAAAACGTACGAAGGATTTATCGCTTCAAAATTAATTCTGAAAACTTATAGATCAACAGCTGCAGTCCTTTTAATCTACGGATAACAAAGAGTAGGATTAATTAATTAATGCAGAGAAAAGTGATAATATTCCCTTCTGGACAGAAATATCTTCTGCAGTTTCCCAGCTTGCTAGGGCAGACAAAGATAATAAATTCACCCTTCGCTTTAAAATGTCCTCCATGCAGTTCCTTACAGACAGTTCAATTGGCCACCAAGCCATCCAGACTCACATTTAGTCGGTATCGGTGACCTTTCCTCAGGAGTAAAGCGGCTAGGTAGTGAAGTAGCTCATGCATCTGCATCTAATTTCGGAGTCGAGTTTTGCCTCCACACTTGACTTCCTGTTTTAGTACTTATTTGAAAGAGTAAAATTGCTTCTACGACAAGTGGACAAAGGGATTTTCTGCGCTCCATGACCTCAAACCCAGATCTGGAGCCACTACCATTCTATGGAATGAGAACTCAGGGTTCTTCCTCCAGGGATAAGGCGGCCGGAAATTGAAACTATCCATTTTCCTCCCTCTACTTTTTTTTTCCTATGGCGCTGAGGCCTAACGCGGGCCAAGGCCTCTTCATTCTTGAAGTTTCTAGATCAGACACAACGACGCATCACAGTCGGTAGGACTCCTCTGGACGAGTGATCAGCTAGTCGCAGAGACCTCTACCTGACAGCACACAACACTCACAACAGACAGACATCCATGCCCCCAGCAGAAATCGAACCCACGATCTCAGCAGGCGAGCGGCCGCAGACGTACGCCTTAGACCGCGCGGCTACTGGGACCGGCTTCCTCTCTCTACTGCCGAAGGTAAAAATATTTGGCGTTTTGCCTCCAGTCTTCCATGTGCCTTCACAGCCTGAACAGGCATAACGTTACATTATACGTTGTGACAGAGAACTGGTTCCAAGGCCCAATATTTCAAACAATTCTCATCAGTACCTCACAAATTACCGGCGGCTGTCAGCTAAACTGAAATAACTGTGAAAAACATTCATGTTCCAGTACTAAGACGGAGATAAATTTTCGGTACAGCAAATCCCAGTGTCAACTGTTGCAGAACTATACGTAGGGTCGCCGACTGTACATGGGGCCCGCATATACTGAGGGTGTTATCCAGGAAAACTGAAAGTCGCTGCAAGACATTTTATCTGTAATTGCACACTGTTAAATTACAGCTGTCCCTCTCTTTCTATCTGTCTCTGTCTCTCTCTATCTCCCCCTACACACACACACACACACACACACACACATGTTGCAGTGCCTTACACTACCAAATGCCATCTGCGACTCCGTCTTCGCACTAATACACACGCTTCAACGCGTGGTTTAACCGTTGTAGAATAAATTAATCTAATATTCATTTCGTACTTCTCACAAATAAGAGGGTGTACTCCCATTAGAAACAACGGTCGGTGAAAACTATATACGGAAGCAGTGGCTGCTTGCACTAAGATTCCTACTGAATAGGCAGATGCAATGTGAGAGCAAACACAGAATTTTTAGTGCTAAAATTGCTGGTAGGCAATGCACCGTACCCACACGACTCAGAAGTGTTCATCAGACCCCTACGGCTTCAGCGCAGTTGTCAAACTACTACCTGCACACTGAACCTGTAAAATTTTCTTTCTATAGTGGTACTCTAACTACACTTCTTCTTGCTACCGCTTCTCGTAAACATGGTTTGTACAACGATAAGAAAACAGTGTGTCTGTAAATGTAATATTAAGGCGCGTTCGCGTAATCGTAGTTGCTGTGGAGAAACAAGAAGTACTACATATTCCGAGTGTGGCTGTAGCCTTAGTTATCCAGTCAGAAATCCACCGTATTATATTATCGTCTGTGGCCTCTCTGGGTCTTACCATATTTTTCCACGGTAGCTCATAAACGGCACGATTTTTGGAAAATAGTTATTTAAAGTAAAATGTGTGTTTTGATTTGCTATACAACTTGTGTCTGAATTATTTCTCATTCTAATAAGACTTCAGCGAGATATTATCATAAATGTACTTAGCTTTTTATGTAAAGTACAAGTTATCCTTCTTCTTGGTAATTGACCAACTTAATGCACAAATTCTTGTTTTATAATAAGTTTATTATATTCGAAAATCTGTTGAAAACATTCAAGCTCAAAGTCTGACAAGGATAACTTGTTTTTTTATGTTTTGCTGACCGTGCATCTCAGTATAATCTTAGTAACTGACCAACTTAATGCACAAATTCTTCTTTTATAATACTTTTATTATATTCGTCTACATGTTTCGAGCACTATGTGCTAGAAACATGTAGACGAATATAATAAAAGTATTATAAAAGAAGAATTTGTGTATTAAGTTGGTCAGTTACTAAGATTATACTGAGATGCACGGTCAGCAAAACATAAAAAAACAAGTTATCCTTGTCAGACTTTGAGCTTGAATGTTCTCAACAGATTTTCGAAAAATACTCAAATTTCAAATTTCATGAATGTAGACTCTGTAGGAGCCGAGTTGTTCCATGCGGACCGACAGACGAAAAGAGAGACAAGACAAACATCAGGAAGCCAATAGTCGCTTTTTGCATTTTGCGAACAAGCATTAAAAAACCTATGCCCATACACATAAACATATTTGATTTTCATTATCTTCACTCTAAGAACGTATTCAATCCACTATCCAAACCACCATGTCTCGAAAGCGCCGAAGCCTAATTCATTATTATTTCTAACGTATATAAAATATAGAACTTCTGATATCCCTGTTGCACTTGAATGTAATATAAAACAGGTCCTTTAAAGGTAGAATATTACAATATGGGCTTCAGTAATCCGGCTCAGAACCGAGTCCAGACGTGAATGTTTATGAACACGATAAGTTTTCGGGCTCTATACAATAGCAAGTTACTTGGCTTGAGGAGCGATAATCAGATTCTGATGCATTCTGCCTCACATGGTCATTGTGATTTATTCTACTCTAATTAAATCCGTCTTATCTTTCTTCAATACCGAGTCTTCACTCCACCATTCCACATCTGTCAATAACTTGACACGTAAATTATCTACTTCTTTCCACTATATCTCTTTCACATTTTCCTATATAATTTCGCTTAGCTCTATTGTACTCCGTACTCTAGAATCCCATAACACTTTCTCTAGCTTTCAACAGTTCTCCCTACTTTAATTCACCTCTGGACACTTTAAACCTCACTGTTACAGTTCATATTTTACGCGTTATACTTTTCCTTTGATTTTAGCTGTTCGTCTTTGTGACAAGTTGTTGAGATAACCATTTATCCGAAATTGAATTACACGGTGGATTGGTTAAGTCTCGGTTTCCTCTCAACTTCTCTACCCTTTGTACAATCATGGAGTTTACTGACGCCTGTGACCTGTGGTTACGCGTGCGATAAACCCACGGTCTCATTTGTTTCAGCTTCGACGGAGATATCAAGCAGAAGTGAAACTGGAACTCAAGACTGACTCGCAGTGAAGGAAAATCAGCAGAATTAGGAAGTGTACAGTGTAGACTGCTTCAAATAATATTTATTTGATGCGTTACTGGATGAGTTAAGCGAAGTGTTGCAACATAAATATGAAACACTACGTAGCCGTTAAGAAGGCCAAAGTGATATCAAAAATATTAGAATCAAGTAATTAAAACAGCATTATTATTTATGTTGTAAATTATATCCCACAGTTGTTTCCCATGTGGCCTCTTAATGATTTCTATAAATAAAACCGAGGCAAAATTACCGTATATTCTCGAATCTAATCCGCACCCTTTTTACAGTTTCAGAGGGCTAAAAAATCAGATGCGGATTAGAATCGCGTGCGGATTAGATTTGCGGTCGTGAGCTGGATTTTGGAAAAATGATAGACCCGCTGTACGTGTCGTAAGAACAATACAATACAATAATTTATTATTTTATTTATTATTTATAATATTATATATTATATAATATTTATAATTTGTTATTCATCAGACTCGCCATCATCACTCATAACTGAATCGTTATCCGTCACCCAGTCACTATCATCTTTATCTTCACCATCGTCCTCCCATAGAATGTCATCTTCGGATTAGCTGTGGTGCGTTTGTACCGCTGGCAGTTAAATGGCCACTTCACACACGGCGCGTTAGTCGGATAACGGTTAAAGCATTGGTAACATCCAATATTATTCAATCAGCCTGCCTTGTAGGCAAGGGGTGGTTGAAGGAAAGGTGCGGATTAGAACCGCGAACTAACTTTTTTTCCGTTTAAGAAATCGGCAAAAACGGTTGCGGATTAGATTTGAGAATATACGGTATGTAAGGAACTCAATAGCATAAGTTTCAATCAAAAGGATACACAGTATACGTATAATGTAACACAGTGGCGCATTCGCGTAACACTGTCGCAATGGAAACGTAACAACGTGTTATTTGCATATTTTAGGTACTTGTCACTACCAAAGATATAAACACACTGAGTGCAGAAAAAAAAATTGTGGCGAATTTGCCGCCAGCAACAATACAAACCAACCTAGGTCTCGATGTAAAGTGCCCGATTTTCCTTCCGATTTCAATAAAATTTGGAGTTTCTCGGCAGACTTTCATATAAACGCCCAACACAAAACTTTGCGGCACTCCGTCCAGTGGAAACCGCGCTGTCACAGACGGACAGACAGATCCACGGAAGGACGGATTGACGAAGCTAATTGGCGTCCTTAGTGACCATGCAAAGACGCTTAAAATGTCGAGTAGCATCTTCAAAAACAAAACCACGGCTTCGGCTTGCGAGTAAAATGGTGTGACTTCACCGAAACCTCTCATTTTACGGCCGTGATCCTCCTTCTTATCATAAAAAAATATTAATTATATTTCCAGGAGCCCATTGACTGCATAGTCTTAAGTTCTTGAATTGAAGTATCACTTAAGAAACTCGTAAGCCTTTTAATTTTAACATCCATATGTCCGTGCATCGCAGAGTACAACTAACAAGATGCAACGCTTCACAATTTATTTATTTCTGTAAGACGTTCTGCAGGTTTCAGACGGGTTTTCCATCCATCATCAGGAGCTCAAAACTGCACATACAGCGTCAGAAATAAAGAAATCGTGAAACGTTGAATCTTGTGGGTTACACTCTGCGAATAAACTCGTAAGCTTTCTAGAATATGTTAGTGACGTATTTCTTTACAGCAGTAAGAACGTAAAGCTGAGCCTGTGCGTAAGAACGACGCCACAACGACAAAAGGTGGGCGATGCCGTACACATTCGGAAGCTCAACGCTGATATGGAGTGGCCTGTATCACACCCCGAGCAATTGACTGTTCCCCACGATATCCTAGTATCTACAGGACAAGAGGGTATATTTCTTGTGACGTGAATAAAACACGTTTCACTTGCCAAGTAACAGTAATTTTAGGTGTTCTGCAGATATACATTGTAATATATTTATACAATTTACACCATCAAAATGCACCTTTTCTTAAAAGAGTACGTTACCAGTTTAAGTCGAAGATTTTAATGACATATAATACATAGAATGGATAATATTAGGATGGATCTCCAGGAGGTGGGATGTGGGTATAGGGACTGGATTGCGCTGGCCCAGGATAGAGACAGGTGGCGGAAGCTTGTGAGTGCGGTGATGAACCTTCGGGTTTCGTGAAATGCGGGGAAGTTCTTCGCTAGCTGCAAACCAGTTATCTTCTCAAGAAGGATTCTGCACCATGGAGTAAGTATATAATATATAGTGTATAATATATATATATGTCTTAAAAGTAGCAATTTTTTTAGAAAACTGAATAATAATTTCGGCCTTACGTCAGGTACACGTCAAAATTAAATTCTGCTCACAGATGCCAGCTTGCACATACAGATTCCAAATCGAATTCAAACGGCGAAATACTTTCCGTAATTATATACGCGAAGGCATGCGCCTATTCCGCCCTGTGTTCATTTCACACGCTCTGCAGCAACTGCCCCAAAAAGTAACTCAAATCTGTGCCAACACGCCACTGTGTTCAATTTCCAAATTTTCTTAAGGTGACAAGCATTTTTGTGCCACCCTGTGAAGTTCACAATTCTCTCTCCTCAGTGCTGAAATACCAGCCCACCGGAGGTTTCTTCAAATTTAGTGTTCCCGTATGCGATAAAGTACAATCCAAACGAAATCTATGTTTAGGAAAGCTTGTAGAACACACGCTACTAACTCGCGTGTAGAGAGTACGTTTGTTGTATACGCAACATTAAACGTGTTAATTGCCTCAGAGTTATCCTCTGTAAGAGTTAAATGAATTGGCAATCAATAATGTAACAATAAAAAGATACAAACGGACAGCACTCTTCGTGCTCCTCAATCCACAGGTTGTTCATTAAAAGTGATGTAATATTCAGAGTGCTAAAGAACACCGCCTCATGGAAAGAATAAAAGAAGTGGTCAAAGCTATTTAATTAGTCTTGTGGTAAAACAGATTAAACAGCGCAGTCCGTAAATGTGTTGAATCCATTGTTTAATCGCATTAATTTTTTATCAATTCACGTTTAACAATTACACAATTCTCTATCGCGAAAATAAATCAAGATTAAGCATATCAACAAACATAAAACTGGATTATTTGTGCCAAAAAAAGTTCTTATAAATTTCCCTGCCCTCGCTGTAAATAAATAAACCTTATTAAGCGGACACTAAATAAAAATAAAAAACGCTATATCATAAAAACATTCGTTTTGTACTTAATCTCTGCAACATATGGCGGCCGTACGACCGTCATGATGCATATCAACACAAAATTACACAAAACAAAGTGGAATAATACCGAGAGAGAGAACTCCTCCCCCGTTCAGTATCGCTGAACAATGTATAACTGTTTAAATATAGCACTCATTCATGATTCTTGAATTAAATGGAACAGATCTGTTAGTTTAAAGGTAGAACTACAGAAAAATTACACGAATGCGTAGAATATATAAAATTTGTTAAAAGTTCTTGTTTCATTTGAAAGTTAAACACAGTATGCTGATAACGAGAAGTACGCCGACACGTATATACTGTTGTACGTCGGGTGCCAGTGTAGTACGTGAGAGGTTGCTGGTGTAAGTAGAAACTTTTTAGGGGTACGTAATCCCAGTGATCCCTTGTTTTCCGCGGTGACTCACTCGATATAATTCCACTTTCTTTTGTATATTTCTGTGATGACAAGCCTGTTGATGGCCGTACGGTCGAAACGTGTTGCTCACGATTACGTAAAAAAAAGAGTTTTTTTTAATATAGCAGTTGTGTTTGTTATTAGGCGTCGTTGCAGATCTGCGAAAAGTGACTATTAGCTTCATGCCTGTCTGTCCGTCTCAACGCATGGAACAATTCAGCTTCCACTGGAGAGGGTTTCAAGAAATTTGATATTTGAGAGTTTTTCGAAAATGTGTTGAGAAAGTTCAGGTTTCATTGAAATGTGAAAAGAATGACAGGTACTTTACAGTTAGACCTATGTACATTTCTGATAATATCTAAGCTCAATTCTTCTTGAAAGAAAAGAATTGTATCAGACAAAAGTTATATATGAAATCAAAGCACACATTTTATGTTAAAAACTTTCTTCCGAAAATCGTGTCGCTTTCGAGATAATGTGGAGAAGTATGCTACAGCCAGGCAGGCCGCACATAAATTTATAGTGCTGCTTAGAAAACATACGATTTGCAGGCAAGATAACTAAGGCAAAAATACAGGCACACATTCATAGTGTTTAAAAGTACTGCTTCATAATTGATTCCTTCCGTCTGATCTCCAAAAATACAAAATACGGCAATACAAAAGCTGAGAAACTTCGCAACGACTTATATGTCATTGCGATATGTCTAGCCAAACTGTACGTTTAACCTTTACAGCCCTTGCGTCCTACCGTCTAGGACGCTAACCTCCAAACATTGCATTTAATGTATTTATTCAACAAATATAACAAATATAGTTACTGAATATTTTAAACATGGTATACACTCTCCGTTTTTTTTCTCTTCAAAATGCAGTTTGTTTCATAATTCTAACGTATTTGGTTCCTGTTTTATTCACATTTTATATACAGGGTGTGCTAAAATT
>Ga0123355_10005814_pt1 | contig 18132 bp, 17 predicted proteins | sample TergutEmb28metaG_3_FD_89872 | JGI IMG/M metagenome (GOLD analysis project Ga0123355, IMG submission 89872) | Embiratermes neotenicus P1 segment gut microbial communities from Petit-Saut dam, French Guiana - Emb289 P1 | ecosystem: Host-associated > Arthropoda: Insects > Digestive system > Gut ... | reverse complement strand
TTTCTTGACTAGCTGCAAACCAGTTAGCTTCTCAAGAAGGACTCTGCACCATGCAGTAAGTAAGTAAGTAAGTAAGTAAGTAAGTAAGTAAGTAAGTAAGTAAGTAAGTAAGTAAGTAAGTAAACAAATATACTGTGTCCTTATTTTGACCATCACATTAGTTGCTTTCAAGTATGTAGGAACTTACCGAAGGTTCAGATTTCGGAGGTTCAGGAGAGGCTTGCTGTTTGGACATGTGCAAATGGTGCATCATCGCTTGTAGGCGGTCCCTCTCTTTCTGAAGCTGAAGTTCCAGCTGAGATACCACCTGCATTTGTACCCTTGCCTGGGCAGTGGATCTGTCATCTAACGTGTGCTCTGTGTTAAGGTGCCTGTAAAGCATGCTTACTTCAACACAGTACCATCACACAGTACTCAAAAACAGAGGAGTAGCTAGGTCTTCTGTCGCCCAGAGCGAGTAACCACAATGGCCACCCACATAATGAATTACGAATTAAAAAAAAACACACAACCACTTAAAAATTATTTAAAAATTTGTTGAGCACAGAAAATCAATATTTTTTTTTGTTTAAAATATTCATTCATCCACCCGGGGCGAGTGTGCCCCCCCCCCCTTCCCTGGACTACACCATTACCTATAGATGCATTCAACAGTATCTCAGAATTCAAAATTAGCTTTCGCATTGCCGATCCCAAGACACATTGGCTTTTACCCTCCATACACAGTGCGTTTAACCTTATCACATGCAGTGCATCTGAATTAAATACTTGCTCACAAGGCAGCTTAATGGAAGTTCACACTCGATTCAATTCTAGATGGCTCTGACGACAGTATATGACTTAAATTAAGTCATCTTCTTTCTACGGACTTTGTCCATGGTCAAATTTTTAGTGAAGTACTAAGTTTCGGAAGCCGGCTCTGCTTGCGTCTTCAGGTAAAGGTAATCGCCTAATATGGTGGACCCCTTAGAAAGAGCGATTCTCAGTCATTGGGGGGGGGGAGCACCTAATATGGAGCAGCTCTTACAAACAGCGATTCTCAGTCACCGGGAAGAAAGCATCCAGCATGTTGGAGCCCTTTTGAACAGCCATTCTGTCACTGGGAAGAAAGCACCTAATATGGTGCAGCCCTTACAAAGGGCCATTCTCCGTCACCGGGAAGAAAGCACCTAATATTGTGCAGCCCTTACAAAGGGTCATTCTCAGTCAAAGGGAGGAAAGTACCTAATATGGTGGAGCCCTTACAAACGGTGATTCTCAGTCACCAGGGAAAAAACAGCACCTAATATGGTGGAGCCCAGTTACTGAAAATAGCTCTTTCTAAGGGCTTTAGGTGTTTTCCTTTAACCGAAGACGGAAGCACAGCCGGCTTCCGAAACGTAGTACTTCATTAAAAATTATACAATGTAAAAAGTTCGAAGAAAGAAGATCACTTCCCGCTCAGCGCCCTCTTCCCATTTCGCTTAGGATGTGTTGTTTTTCGTAAGGAATGTGCGTACTGATGTACTCCTCAGCTGATATTAGGTGAGGCTTGGTTATACTAATACAGTTCAAGTCAACGAGAACACTTCATGCGCAGGACGCCATGTCACCAGCTGTCTCAGTGTCCTACACTGAGATTCTGCCAACATAGCAGACCTTAATTCGAATGTCGATCTTAAGAAGACAGCGTTGTCCTGTGAAATGTTCATTATTGAGCAACATTTATTAGTAAATATCGTCTTCACAAGCATGTTAACGATTATGCATATACATGCATACATACATACATACATACATACTTCAAAGACTGACCCTACAGCACACGTAATTACTATACATAAATTATTATTTAATGTAATATTCGTATGTTTGCCATAGGGGTAAAACCCTCTTACCTAGTGACTACAACTATGCTGAAATTGCCCTGTAAAATTCTGAAATTCCTTAAAAAAAATCTCCGTTACGTCAGATAATGCATGTAACCACACCACGACAGTGTCCCGGCGCATTGCCCATAACAGTGCCAACGGCTCTAACATGAAATATCTAAAAACAATATATTACAACGGAAACTTGAACTCCTATTATTACCCACCCCCCTCCCCCATTGGCGCAACAGCCTCTAGTGGGCCAGGGTCTCCTCATTATCGAGGCTTCACGATCACACTCAGACACACCACATTCAGTAGGACTCCTCGGGGCGAGTGATCGGACCGACGCAGGGGCCTCTACCTATCAACACACAACACTCACAAGACACGGACATCCATGCTTCCTGGCGGGATTCAAACCCGCAATCCGAACAAACGAGCGGCCGCAGACACATATCTTCAACTGCGCGGTCACCAGATCGGCGAACTCCTGTTTTTACGTCCCCATAGGGGGCGCCACAGAAATACGTTTAACAACGTACTGTAAATATCACGAAAATAAAATTCACAATAATAGTAAAAATTAAACAAACATAAAGCTCTCCGCTCTTCTGTGTCGTTGCGAAACGTATTTTGATTTCTTATGGACTTTTCGGGATAGCGTATCGGTCACATCGTCCAGTGTCAAGACGTCGTCTTGGACACCGTGACCCTTGAAGATGAGACAATCACGCTGTCCCAAAACGTCGGCAAAAGCAACATTACGCTGCTGAACGACCCAAAAGAACGAAGACCTCAAATACATCGCGGTGACAGCCTGAAATCTCGAAATTTAATATTCAAAGTTGACGAAGTGATTAATACTACAAGTGCTACGTGTTTTTCAGCCTCGTGACTGAGATTTTAAAATTTCCTCGGGGTTCGTAAGCTGAAGCTTTGAACTGCATGGGTTTTTATTTTGTACGCTATAAGGCCGGCAAGCATGCGACCGAACCGAACGGAAGCGAAGCGAAACGAAATGTATCGAAATTTTTGGGTGATGACGCATGTTACAACGCGAGCTTCCGAAAGAAGTCGAAAAGAACAAGGTTCCAAATGGATTTGTGACTTATAAAAATACAGAATATCTTATGAACACTTCTTTCAGCTGCTGACGTAATATAAAAAGGTAAACTGATCCCGTTACAGGCCCGGTGTGGCCCAGAGGGTGTGTAGAAGTATAGCTCTACTTTTCCATGACCGCGACACGAGAAGGGGTGAGTGGTCAGCAGCACGCCCCAGCCGCACTTTACCCCGGGAAAGACCCGGTACCCATTTTACAGGAGGCTGCGTGGGCCACAGGGCGGTCTGGACGGGCGGAAAATCTCGTCCCCACCGGGATTCGATCCCGGACCGTCCAGCCCGTAGTCATTCGCTATACCGACTGAGCTACCGGGCCCACGCTCATATAATATAATTATTAAAATAATTCTGTGTTAATAGCCCCTTACCTATCCGTTTAAAAGTATAGGCATTGTCAAAACAATAAACATTTTCTTTAAAGGAGAATTCATAGCATATATGTAACTCTATGCTGTATATAATTGTGTGTGTTTTTTCAATGGCGTAGCTCGATATTTTAGCGCCCAGGGCGAGTAATCATAATGGCTGCCCCTAACAGAAATTATGAATTAAAAAAAAAACTAACCCGTCTATTGGATTTCTTTAGATTTGGCTCAATCACTTAAAATCTCTTAAGGGACAAAAATAACTTTTTTCTCATTTAAAATATCAATTTTCCGCCAATTCTGTCGCCCCCGGCACTCTGCCGCCCGGGGCGGTCGCACCTCCCCCAGCCCCACAGCTGTTCGAGTGCTCAAACTAATCTAGCAAAAGGAACAGATTTAACCTCTGCAGTATTGCAGAAATGTATTCGATTTGCTTAACGTGTGCAAAGAATCCCTTTGCAGCCTTAAAATGAAAAGGAAATGAAACGTGCATTGTAATATCTGCATGCACTGCTGCCCTGCATAGCCAAACACAACGCATCCCCTCAAGACAGTTTTGCAACATTAATAATTTCATTAATCGAACCATAATTGTATTATTATTATTATTATTATTATTATTATTATTACTATTATTTGCTCCCAGGTCACCCGTCAGTCATAGAGCTACAGGTCACACTAATCAGCACTGCACACATCATTCGTAAAGTGCTGGGGTAAATCGCTTTGATCTCTTGTTCAGATTTGGACTTATCGGAGCACCACCACATAATAATAGGCGAGAGTAAATTAAATAATAATAATAATAGTAATACAGTTTACATAATAGCGGCAGTAATATTTATGTATTATTATTATTTGTTACCACCTTTATACAGGTGTTTATAATTACATACTTCAAAAAATCATGTTTCTACGGTGTACAGTGATGCAGACATTACATATTAAAATTCCTGGTATATATACTGCTATTTAAAATACTGAATGTTTTGTACCATTACATCAGTGCTTTTCGAAGTATGTGTGCAATACCCAATATGGCTGTGTGCTGTAGTCCCTTGATTTCGTGCTTTTCCGGCATGTACCTCGGGTACTGTCTGAATGATAATGAGATGGTTCCAGTCGCCCCAGTTGTGACAGTATCATTTTTGTTTTTACATTCCATATACGCTGTAGTTCTATTGTAAGGTATATATATATATATATATATATATATATATATATATACACACACACACACACACACACATTTGAATCTTCTCGGCTTAGCTACCAGAGTACAAGCAGCACATCCCACATGCCAGCAATCTTCAGTCACTGATGCAATGTTGTGTAGTTGACACACAATAATTTTGTTGTTGTTGTGGTTTTCTTTCTTTTCTTTCTAGCATTCTTGTATGTACTGTATGTTAGTCATAAGCTTAATTTTAGCATGCTTAGTTCTCGCCTCTCTTACGACCAGACATGGGAGGAATATAATTTCCTTCTATTTCTTTTTGTTTATAACTGGACGCGCTTAGTGTTTATCACGCGAGCAGTGTGTGGAGTAACGCATGTAACAGTAGCTGCTTTGTTCTGCAGTAGCAGTTTGCTGTGTATCTCCAACAGTGACCGAATAACAGAGAACGAAGCTGGACGGTCAGTGAGTGTTAACGGTAATGAATAGCCCGCTGGCGAGTGTCACCAATACAGTTCAGTTGTAACTGCAATTATTCCCTACTCACGCACAATAAAACTCCAGTACACTCTACTTGGGGATTATTGAGAGTGTGTGCGGCCTGCCCGACTCCCCTTCTTAACCTGAGCTCCGAGCTCCGTCCCACCTGGGAACAACATCCAAGATACGTTCCTCATCCGGTCGGCAGCGGATACAACAAGAAGGACATCAGATCTTGCAATACTGGAAACGTACACCGGTATTCCTTTTGTTTAAAAGTTCACCCCAGAACCAGACAAGTAAGGCCCAGAGATGGAGTAGAGGTATTGCGTTAGTCCTACTCTTTCTTTAACTTTTTGTTTATTTATGTCAAAACCTGAAGGACTAAAGGGAAGATCATATAGAATGTAACTTGTATTGCAGTGTTCTCTACAAATCATTCTCGAAATATTCTTCTTACCGATAAACAGCGAGTTTCCGTTAAGAAGTGCGCAAGAAGCATATAGATCTGCATGCAAGTGGCCGTGAACAAGGTTCGAGCTGCATGAAAACTGAAATGGCTTGACAATTTCGGTGAAATTTCCTCAACATGAAATTTCACGAAAATCCAGTCAATAGTTCAAGTTGTTCTACGCGTGCTGACTGATATTTAATAGGCGCTGCGTGGGGCTGGAAACGCACCTAGAAATTCCAGAAGCCCTAACTGACCTGGTGCTGAAACATTCTTTTTCTAAGATACCGCTGGCTATTCAAGTGTTTTGTTCGTGATTTTCTGTATATTCTCCTAACAAACCACAAAAAAACTCCAGACACTTCGAATTCTCAGCATCTATGCAAAATTTTCCAGAAACCCAATGTTGGTAAGTCACCTTACAGCAAACGACATCGTAAGTACATTCAATTCTGACTGTAATTTGATTTTAATGCAAAACTCTATAGAATTTTATATGCTATATCTTAATTTTTTATTGCCCGTTTCAAAGATCTGCAGTATTATTCAATTAAGTCTGTCTGTACAATGGGGTTAATTGTTAACCGGTTACAGTAGAGTGGTTATTATACGTGTCACTTGCTTTGGCGTTCAAAAAATCTGCCTTCTGTCCACGTAACACATTTACGGGCCCTTCAGATTCTCACAATAAACCGTAATGACGTCATTAACAGCATTAACCGATAAGTTTTTGTGATGGAGAAGAATGTTCACTCTGAACGGTATGAAACCAGTCTATATGGCATCAAACTACAGAACATTTGACTCTTCGTCCACACTGCTGTGAGAACCTCCAGCGTCGCACAGTATGGCACAATAACCAGTATCCTGCGATATACCGATGACTGAAAGACGAAAAGCATTTCTTATCTGCAAGTCATGATTAGTCCAGTTGTTCCAATACGCCTTTCACAAGTCAAATTAACTGTTTAACAGAACTACGTCCAAACCTCAACCGCACATCTTGTGCAACATCCGTGTCCCGTTTTTCGTCAACCCAAACCGCATACTTTGAAGAAAGTAATAAAATTCTCTTTTCAGTTAAAGCTTAGATTATTCTCTGCTTTAAATGAGTCAGAGTTCTTTTTTTATTCAATATCTTGGAATCGGCTTTGGTTGGGTGAGGGAACGAGGAGCGATAGGGTGCAAGGATTTAACTCACGGGGGCTGAAAGGTCTTGAATATTAATTAGGCAAAGAGTAATTAGCCTTTTAAAAACAAGGGGCATTCCTAGTGCCTTTTCTCTGTGGCTAAATCCCAACCCCTCCCCTTAAAAAAAAAGAGGTGGAAGTTTTGCTGAGTGACGCAATTTTCCTTGTTCACGTTTCTTGCAGGCGACAGAAAGATTAGCAAAACTGGATGCCAACCATGAACACTGAAATGGGAATGCCTGGTCAAATATTGGCAGGATACTGCATTACGATGAGGTGCTGAACAGAGGAAACTGGGGTGCGGTATAATCAATCTGCAGAAAAGAACAGGGCCCAGGATGGTATAAAAGCAAGAAATGGAGGAACTGAAATGGAAAACACCAAGAAAAGGCTAGATGATTCTTTCAGATGTGCTAAGACGACGTAGCTGGAAATAAATTGAAAAAAAAAGTCGACTTTAATTATTCTGTAGCCCAAGTCGGCTACATCTTTGCACCCTATGATGTAAATGGCAGAAGCGAAATCTCAAACCTCACATTTAATATGTTAATTAAGGCTTCGCGCGTTAAAGTACGTCTTAAGTGCAGAAAGAGTTGAAAAGACAAAATTACTAAATATCGACATACAGACATTTTCGGTCATGGCCGGAACAGAGCTACCGCATTCGTTGTATTTGCTACCTGTCTTTGAACCAACTAACCAACCAACCAACTACATTAACTAATTAACTAACTAACTAATTCACTCATTCCACGAATCATATTCCTTCTTGATAAACTGGCAGTAGCTCAGACGGTCAACAAACACCCTGCCTTCCACTGAACACAGAGGTATGTACTGTATTCACTCGGCCCTCTGCTAAGCCAGACGTATCCACTCTCTCATTTTTGTTGTAATATTAAGTATAGCACTCAACACGCAACGACTCTGTCATCCACATGTGTCTTCCATAAGCGCTCTCATAAAATGTTATATGCATATCGTCTCTAACTCCGATGTGTTACGGGTGCCAGCTACCTCATCCTTTTGATTTCATTTATTTATTTACGTTTGTTAGTCCACAGACTGATTCCAGAGATTAACTAGCTGAGAGGGAAGAAACCGATATTATTTTATGTTTGGTACTGAAGCTTCAATGACAGGAATTACATTATTATAAACGAGCAACTGTTGCTGTTTCATTCAGAAATACCGGATAATACTGCAAAGACTACGAACGTCCCACATCACAATACACACCCGTGCGTGAAGTCTCCGTGAACTACTATGATTAAGGTTTCTTCAATGACGTAATCTATTCGTATAAATGTATGCACTCAAGCATATGTAAAGCTGCAGCACAGTAGTGTGAGATGATAACGTAAAATACTGTCATAAAGATACACAAAACAAGCAATGTAGTCTAGCGTAACATTGAGGCGCGTTCGTGCATCCATTGTTGCAGCAGAAAATCAGTAAGTGTTACATATTCTGAGTGTGTTAAGGTTAATAAAAATGTGTCTGAATGAAACCTATAGCAAAGTCTGGCTAGGCAAACATTTGTCTGACATGTTTCCTATAAAGAATGTTTGAAACAAGGAGACGCTTTATCGCCAATGCTTTTCAACTTTGCATTAAAGTATGCCATTAGGAGGTTTCAGGTAAACCAGAATGGCTTGAAATTAAATGGTACATATCAGTTTTGGTTTATGCTGACGAGGTTACTATATTGGGCGGAAGCGTACATACTATAACGAAAAACACAGAAGCTGTAGTAGTTGCTAGAAAAGAGATTAGACTAGACATACTGCTGATAAAACTAAGTATATGGTCATGTCTTGAAATTAGAATGCACGACGGAGTCATAACATAAAGATTGATAATAGTTTCTTTGAAAGCGTGGAACAGTTCAAATATTTGGGAAGAACCTTAACAAATCAAAATTATATTCAGGAACAAATTAAGAACAGACTTAAGTCAGGAAATGCTTGCTGTCATTCAGTGCAGAATCTTTAGTCTTCCAGTTTGCTATCTAAAAATATAAAGAATAAGATATAAAGAACTAAAATTTTGCCCGTTGTTTCGTATTGGTGTGAAATTTGGTCTATCTTATTGATGGAGGAACGTAGGCTCACGGCGTTTGAGAATAGGGTGCTGAGGAGAATATTTGGGCCTCCGAGGGAGAAGGTAACAGAGGTGTGGAGAAAACTACATAAGAAGAAGCTTAATGATCTGTACTCCTCACCAAATATTATTCGGGCGATAAAATCGAGAAGAATGAGATGGGCGGGGCATGTTGCATGCATGGAGGAGAAACGAGGTGCATACAGGGTTTTGGTTGGGAAACCTGAGGGAAAAAGACCACTTGAAAAAACCAGGCTTGATGGGAGGATAATATTAAGATTGATATTCACGAAGTGGGATGGGGGCATGGACTGGAATGATTTGGCTCAGGATAGGGACAGGTGGCAGGCACTTGTGAACGCGGTACTGAACAACATCTTGGTTCCATAAAATGCGGGAACTTCTTGACTAGCTGAGAACTTCCCAATCTAAGAATAACTGAGCGAGATATGATCAAAAATGCATATTGGTCTTTACGTAAAGTACCCATTTTTCTTATCAGATTTTAATGAAACTTGGATTTTATCGACAAAACTCAAGTTTCATGAAAATCCGTCCAGTGGGAGTCAAGTTCTTCCATGCGGGCAGACATGACGGAGCTAACAGTCGCTTTTCGCAATTTTGCGAACGCGCCTAAAAATGGGTTCTGATTTTTAAAAAAATACGTCTGAACGCTTACTATGCACAAGTACAATTCACTACTCAGTGTGCGCTAAAATTAATAGCCTTTTTATCTTAGACCTTCTGCCTAAGAAAACAGGTGAATGGTTAAAATATGTGAGCCCCGTATTAAAACCTCAACCAACTTAGACGAAACGTATTATCTTAATTTGAACTGCCAACACTTTAAGAAACCAGAAGTCCCAGAAGATGCTAAGAACAAAGGAATAATTCGCACATAAGTAGCACAGTACCGGCATGTATCTTTTTCCGTGAAAATTAAATTTATTACGTAAAATTCAAAGAATACTAAATTTACTAATTACACCGTCATGTTGCAATAATTACCGGGGTGCTGCTAAGTCCTTAACCCCCCCCCCCCTTTTTTTTCCCAGAGCAAGGCGCCGAAGGAAATTCACGCCATTCTGACAGAAACATTAGCTTGTTTCTTTCCTGGTCGGGCTAAGGACTTATCAGCACCATTGTAAAAGAAACCAGTGACATATTAAAAATACAAAAAAGTGTTCCAGTCCTTCTGGATTAGCATCTGGAAAGAAGTTATCATGACATCTTGAAATCAACTCTGTTACCTCGCATAAGGAAGTCGACATTTGTCTACAAGCGAAGAAAATTAGGACAACTTCTGCAGCCATCGATGGGAAAACAATGAAATAATACAACGGTAATTGTGCTGTTGTAAAATATCACTGAGTGCATAATTTACTGAGAATGGCATGGTGTTTCGCGGGTCAAGTAAAATGAATTACAGTTTACAAATGAAAGATGTAAATCCCACCATCAATCACTCGACGCAGCAAGGATGTCATTCGATATTCAGCTTACAATTACGCAACCATTTATTATCCTTTCTGGCCCTACAGACTCCCTTACAAAGTCTCACCACTTTTGCGGCCCCCTACCAAAAATGACTTGAACTCACAAAACCCTCAGACATAACTCTCGCCCTAAAATTTATACTTCGTATATTTACAAAAAAAAAAATATATATATATATTTATACGGTAAATAAGACAGTTCTTAAGTAAATGTAACTATATCACAATAGAAAAATACATTTTCAAAGAGCTAATGACACTAAAGCGACGATCCCGGTGGCCGTACGGTCTGAGGCATGGGTTTGCGACCGCTCGCTTGCTGGGATTGTGGGTTCAAATCCCGCCGGGGGAATGTATGTCTGTCTGTTGAAAGTGTTGTGTGTTGTGAGGTACAGGTCTCTGCGTCGGGCTTATCACTTGTCCAGAGGAGTCCTACCGATTGTGGTGTGTCTGAGTGTGATCATGAAGCCTCGATAATGAGGAGACCCTGGCCCACTAGGGGCTGTTGCGTCATAAAAAATGACAAAAAGTTAGAATAAGGGAAGACCTAAAGGGAAGTACCCCCACCTCTTACAGAGCACAATGTACTCGATTCAGTACTCTCGAGTGAGGAAGACTGATTTAGACCAAGAAATAATTTTAACCTGTTTATAATGCAGTGTGTGCTAAAGTTAAAACGTACTGTTTTTGCAGCTGCCAGTATGCGCAGAATATAGCAGTAGGATATTCCATAATTGCTGACATAGGTCCGAACCACTTCACTAAGATTATCCACAAATAATATGGTGACTATCAAAAACAACAATAATTAGATACTATGACTAGACTGTACCATTTGCTCAATTACGCAGAATGCAATTCGCATTTTTCTGTACCAAACTACCTGTCTGGCTCCGCCCATTTTTTTGTAACAATCCCGTAAACGGTAAATATTTCCAAAAAAATAAATCTGGTGGTGTGGCTGCAGCCACACCACCAGATTAACCACAATGATGTAATATAACCAATTGTTTTAACATTGTAACTTTAGCAAGCTCACATAGTACACTGCCTGATGATGGTCATCACACTGAAACATGTTGGAGCTATTTTAATTTTAATGTAAATTTTAATACTCCTTTGAAAACAATTCTCTTGTGCATCAGTTGGGAATAAAAAACTTTGATCTATCTCAAATGTTTCTCGGCCCAGATACAAATATACGCAAATTTTTATGTGAAGAGCCAATTTCTCTTGTTCTGTTTTACTGTAACTTAAATTTTCTTGACAGATGGCAAAGCTAATAGTCACCTGCAACAAGTTCTTTGCTAATGCACTTAATCAGCCAGAAGTATTGTGCCACCCATCAGCCTCCGAACTTCTTTGGCATAGGGACGATATAACATAACACTTAAATGATCAAAAACGCACTTTCATAGCAAACTAAATGCATCCTAACGGTACGCCACTTCTGTTGGAAATTGTACTTACTTAAGAAATGACTGGAAATCGTCACAAATAGCTTCACAGCCCGGCCATTTGCAAACTCCGTGGCCATACAGAGGGTGCATCTTGTCGTTACCACAGCCGTCCATAAGTTTGTCGTCCTGCATCCCCGCCACGCCGTTCAGACCTTCTCTTCGACCAAGCCCCATGGAACTCAGTAATCCTGTAACAACGCATATCACCGTATCTTCTCTGTCTATGTGACAAAAAAGGAACATGGATTTAATCCCGAAACGACTGGACATTTTACATCAAAGACAAAAATGACAAGCGAATATGTCAGGTGCAGAGGTCATTTAAAATCACGTTAACAAGCGGGCCTACAGGGTGTTAAACTGCAAACCGCACCCTGAGAAACGGCAAAATTAACGACCTTGCATTTCCGCATATGATATATATTCTGCCGTATAAATTTATTTATATATATACATACTTACTTACTTACTCCATGGTGCAGAGTCCTTCTTGAGAAGTCAACTGGTTTCACTACCGCACTCACAAGCCTCCGCCACCCACCCCTATCCTGGGCCAGCCCAATCCAGTCCATATATCCACATCCCACCTCCTGGAGATCCATCCTAATATTATCCACCCACCTATGCCTAGATCTCCCCAGCGGTCTCTTTCCCTCCGGTTTACCCACCAAAACCCTATACGCCCCCCTCTCCTCACCCATACGCGCAACATGCCCAGCCCATCTCATTTATATATATATATATATATATATATATATTTATCATCGTCAAGACAAGATGTGGGCCACAGTTTGTTGATTCTATTTTCTGCTCAATTTAATACTTTTGTTTCACTCAACTTCCTGCTGAAAGTACTTACCATTTAGACCCGTGATGCTTTTATGAGGAGCGGGGTTATGGTGGGAATCCATACTTTCACTAGACGGTTCTTTCCATGGACTTGCCACTTCCGCGGAAGGTATGCCTGAAAAATGACAGCACATACACCGTTAGCAATAGTGTAAGCAACTGTGGCCAGTTATCTTTCGTACACTTTAACTTATGGGCGTCCAACCTGTTTATGGCGAAGGGCCACACCGGTTATTGCGGGCCGTACGTGGAAAAGTAGCAATAATTAGTATACCTAACCGCCTAAATCATGGTGTAACCTTTATAGTATACACACTTCACAAATGTAGCCGCGGGCCGCGGGTTGGAAACCCATACTTTAAATTTATCTATGAGAAAATTACTCTCCAGTTCACGCATGCATACATGCATAGCTATAATGATACATGGAACAATTTCAGACAACCACACGGAGGGATAAGTTAGCAAAAATCATTCAAGAAACTTAATACTATTAAAGCGGAATTCCTCTAGGAAAATATCGTGGATTTAAAATGCACAGGCGCAAATATTATGTTTTATTTAACACCTACAGTTTGTAGTACGGAGAAGAGTTGCACTAAATATGTTAAAAATTGGGTTTTTTATGTTAAAAGTGGACTTGCCTAGTACTACGTACTACAACATCAAATCCTGCCAATTATTTTTGCAGGAAGTGCGAAAATACGCCGAACAAACAAATAACTCCGTAATAAAATCTGCCAGCATCATTAGAATAAAAGACCCTACTAAATGAATGTTTTGTTTGGAGTCGCTGTTAGTAATATAAATGACAATAGTCTAGCGGGTTCTTAAGGCACCATCAGGTTTAAAAGGGCACAGGTAAAACAGTCCCTATACAGGCCTGGACAGGCCCTGAGGGCTGCAGGATGTTGAGACTTCCAGAATTTCTAGACAATCGGCACATGAAGGTCATAACGTTGTCAGCCCTACGCACAGGCCGTCTTTACCTTTAAATATTCCTGATACTAACTTCTATTAGAGACTGGGTAGACCCCAGGGCCATAGTGCAGCCGGAAGGATTATGTCAATGAAAAATTACAATGACCCCATCGGGAATTGCATTCGTGACCCTGTGGCTTGTAGCGCAGTGCCTCAACCGAGTCACCGCGTACCCCACCACCAGGTTTAACATTAAAAAACTATGCATTATACAAACAGAGCAAATTTACATGTCTCGCACGGATCTCAGAACAAACAGCGACTTGAGCCCTATATAAAAATGACAATTTGTTTCAATAACCGCGGTGTGTTTACTGCGCGCTACGAACTGGGCCTTTCAATAAAGCAGATTACGTTTCGTCCCTACGGGGATGTACTTACACCGCCAAGATTTGTTGCACGTGGCACCTGTCTGATTTGTAATGTACACTGTTTCAGCATTGAAAGTCAAATTTAATTATAGTCAGCAGGGTTTATATACAAATTTATATTTATATTTGAGAAATACGCTCTTCTGCGCTATTACGCAGCGTACAGTGGTACACGCTGCGTAACAGCGCAGAAACGCTACATGAGAAGCATGTAGTGGCAACTTGGAATGCTGGGAACCATCTCAGCATTTGCTTTTAGGCACAGGGAAACCAAGAAAAACCTGTGTCGAGATGGCCGGTCGCAGGACCTTCCGAATACTGACTTCTAGCCAGCAGTCCGGCATATTATATTACGTTTATAATTCTTGTGGGGAAAAGCCCTGGATTTTGAGTGTTCTTATTACGTGGCATTCCAATATCATGCAACATGTCTCTCAACATATCCACATCCTCTAGACAATACAAGAGATCAAATATGATTACTTTATCCGTACAAATACATTTCAAGGTTAAGTAAAGATCACCCTAGAACAGGCCACGGAGGTCCAAAGGGGGAGTAAAGGTATAGCTCTACTCTTTCTTTAACCTCGGCGCTACATGGGGGATGCAGGGTCAGCGCCATGCCCCGGCCACTTTACCCCCGAGAATTAGCCGGTACCCATTGTATAGGAGGTTGGGTGGGCCTCAGGACCGGTCTGGACGGGTGCGAAAAACCTCGTCCCCCACCGGGATTCGATCCCCGGACCGTGCAGCCCGTGGCAATTCGCTCTACCGACTGAAATATCTCGGCCCACGCGAATACATTTGCAGCAGTTCAGATATCCGGCGAAATCACGAAATTCGCTGTGCTTCCACACCAAGAGACTGTTCCGTAGTTGTACAGTACAAACAGATCCGAAGTCTTACACATTCCGTTACACGGACATGTTCTAACGAAAGAGTCAGCCCAGAACAACAGTTTAAAACCTCGAAAAGTCTCCCCACCTCCCTTTCACGCCTTTACTTAAACATTCAACTCGCTACAGAAATTATGAATACCAATTCAGGGCCCCTCTTTCTCCTTCTGTATATGTGTATGTGTGTGTATGTGTGTGTGTGTGTGTGTGTGTGTGTGTGTGCAAAAAATTGTTCTAGGCGTAATGAGCGGTAGGCGCTTCACGAAATTCCACGAAGCGTCACACCTGACTAATACATATAAGGTTTCAATGGTCCTATGACGGCCCTGTAAATACTGCCATTCAAGACGATACCACTTAAGTCCTGCAATCCAGTTGGTTACATTCCGTTATGCGCAGTTCTCTGCTTCATTCTAGACCAGCTGTTCGGACTGAGGTTTTTTTATTCGAATTAATACCTTAACACTGCAGTTTCTCAACCTTCATCCTAAGTTCATACAAACTGCCTTACATTTCCTACGTATTTCTTACAGAATTATTGGGGCATTTGTCGTTAACGATGTAAACAAACATTTTATACATATCATTATCTGAAATATATGTTCCATATACCAACAGCAACTTATACTAATTCAAAACAAAATTAGTACAATAGGTAGCTAGTTACTCATGCAGAGAAGTGCTTACGGCTTGCATAATGCTACAAGTTCCATATATGTTTGATATTTGTATGACCGTGCATCACTGATACAATAATATAAACAACCAACTAGATGCAACAATAACAATTTATTAATGATTTCAATCAGCTCAACATGTTTCGGGCGATAATTTCGCCCATCCTCAGGAGCGCTAGACTGTGTTTACAGCTTGTGGTACAATGCACCGACGATGCTGCCTGCTGGTGACCAGCAGGCAGCATCGTCGGTGCATTGTACCACAAGCTGTAAACACAGTCTAGCGCTCCTGAGGATGGGCGGGTTGAGCTGATTGAAATCATTAATAAATTGTTATTGTTGCATCTAGTTGGTTGTTTATATTATTTCGTATATGTATTTGAACTACACTCAGTAGACACTTTTCAGTTGCGCGGGAACACACAGGTACGACAAAGGTTTGGCCAAGACTGCACCGCCATTCATCACACACCTTGACTGATTCACGAACGAAAGCCTCATATACAGGAAATGTATACACGAAAAAGACAGTTTATACACAATCTCAGTAGGCTGTTTGGTACGTAAATATTTAATTACGAGGCCTGTATTAACCTTTTAAAGCCTACCGGTTAATTTACGTACCACCAGGTTTAACATTCAAAAATTCTGCATGGTAATTACATTGTATTTACGTGTTTTGTATGGCTCTCAGGACAAACAGTAACTTTTGTCTTATACATTATTAACTGATTGGTTTTTATTACCGAAGTGGAGAGTATTTACTGCGCGGTACGCTCTGAGTCCTCATGTAACAAAGATATGTCTCGTCCTCGGAGGATTAAAGTCTTCATACAGCCATTCATTTAAAATGACGACACAGCGTTATGTTTGAATTGTCTTTATTTACCAGTTAATCGACATACGGCCACGAACAGGACAGGCTACACGGATGACAAAGCAAACTGGCACGTCTTGCCTCAGATTTCAAAAGTTTCGACTAATACATATGTTCATTCGGGGTTAGTATAACTTCCAACAAAATGCCCTTACTGATCAATGAGAAATACACGTGACCAAATAAAATCATAAAGGGAATTTTTATCAAGTTAAGTAACTGGTCTAAGTCTATAAAAGTATAAGACAACACTTCGATGCAGTACAGAATAAATAAATCTCCTTTATACGGAACATCGCCGTTGGTGCAACATTCATAATGTATATCGATATAGCGACGTTACAAATCACACACAACACACACTTTGTTGTCGTTCGTTGTCTGGCAACTACGTCATCATCAGGCCAATTACACAAGAACATAAATGTAGACAGAAACTAAGGACCGAGATGTAGGAGAATTCTACATACATATGCATTGTATTTTGAGCTTTAAATGTCATGTATTTAATGCCCGAGGATGGTCAGTAATGACCGAAAAACGTAGCATGTGTGGACGGGACTAATAAAATTTGTTGTGGTTGATGGTGTGCGTTTATAAATGTTTTATATTCATGTTCTTGTATAACTGGCCTGATAATAACCTGTAATCGCAATCGAAACCAGCTGCAAGGCAAAAAAAAAGAAAGATCATAAAGGTTGCGCTGTGCGTGATCGATACCATCGATACACATTACGAAACAAGTTTCTGTTTTTTTTTTTTTTTAGAATATAAAAGCCGGAATTTGGGTAACCCAATTTCAAACATTTATACAAAACGGGCTCATTTTGAGCTGAAGTTCTATGATTGACTGCAATATCAATAACGCTCATTTGCGTGTCCTCTCTCATGTTTTAACTTGTGGCAAATAAAATAGCGAAAGATGGTTTAAATTACGACAAAATTTGTTTGAAACCAGTTTCAATAAATCACATCGGTTTCTTGTGTAAAACTGGAGTAAATAAACCATTACAACTATACTGGACGAAAAAAAAAAATTTTAATACAGAAACGTGGCTGTGAAAGAAGCCAAGACAGAGTAACTGGAATGAGGGCAATGTAATCATGAGAACAGAAACGGACTTGTTCGCATATGCATTATGAATTTAGCTTCGTTCGATGCCTTCAAGGGGGATTTTCCAGGCTCGATGTTTTGTATTGCAGAATCCATGAGATAAGAAATGAAAAAAAGTAAAATAAAACAATTGTAATGCTTTGGATAATTTGAAGCGTCATCTGCCTAGCCGACTGTCTGGAAGATCCAGGCCTAGATGGGAGGATATTATTAAAATTACTCTTTAAAAATTACGATACGAACGTGGAAACTACATTCATTTGGCTGACAACAGCGACAGCTGGTGGGCTCTTGTCAACACAGATATGAACCTTATGTTTATTGGACCGTGTATCATCTTGATAGTTGAGTAAAGAGAGACCAACTTCATGTCACTTGCTTTATTATTTCTTTACTTAATGCTCAACATGTCACGGATGTTAATACATCAATTCTCAGGAGCTTGCGACTTATGTGTTGAGTTATTTCGTGGGTTACATTGAACTGGTTCGATGTGTGTTGGAGTTACGTTGTGGTATGGCTGTGGTGGTGTGGTATCCGTATGCCGTACGGATACCACACCACCACAGCCAAACCACAACGTAAAACCAACACACATCGAACCAGAGCAATACAACCCATGAAATAACTCAACAAATAAGTCGCAAGCTCCTGAGGATGGATGTATTAA
>Ga0123355_10005813_pt1 | contig 18135 bp, 9 predicted proteins | sample TergutEmb28metaG_3_FD_89872 | JGI IMG/M metagenome (GOLD analysis project Ga0123355, IMG submission 89872) | Embiratermes neotenicus P1 segment gut microbial communities from Petit-Saut dam, French Guiana - Emb289 P1 | ecosystem: Host-associated > Arthropoda: Insects > Digestive system > Gut ... | reverse complement strand
CTTACTTACTCCATGGTGCAGAGTCCTTCTTGAGAAGCTAACTGGTTTGCAGCTAGTCAAGAAATTCCCCGCATTTCACGGAACCCGAATGTTCATTACCGCACTCACAAGCGTCCGCCACCTACCTCTGTCCTGGGCCAACCCAATCCAGTCCATATACACACATCCCACCTCCTGGAGATCCATCCTAATATTATCCACCCAACTACGCCTAGGTCTCCCCAGTGGTCTGCTTCCCTCCGGTTTCCCCAGCAAGACCCTCTATACCCCCCTCTCCTCACCCATACGCGCCACATGCCCAGCCCATCTCATTCTTCTCGGTTTTATCACCCGCACAATATTGGGTGAGGAGTACAAATCATTTAGCTCCTCGTTATGCAATTTCCTCCATTCCCCCGTTACCTCATCCCTCCTAGGTCCAAATATTCTCCCTGTTACCAGTGTAAATAAAAGAATAAGCTGAACACAAAATCATTATCTTTTAATGAAGGTACCAAATCATTAGTTACTCTAACTGATGAAGAAGTGTAATGTGTGTCATATAGCACATTGTGAGTGGTTGAATTTCTCATTGGTTACCCTAACTTATGAAGAAGTGTCATACAACACATTGTGAATGGCTGAATTTCTCATAAGTTACTCTAACTGATGAAGAAGTTTCATGTCTGTCATATAGCATATTGTGAGTGGTTGAATTTCTTAACGAATAACCGACATTGTGATTGCTTTGTGTTTGTTGAAAGTGCAAGTTGTGAAGCTCCTTATTATGCAGTTTTCTCCATTCTCCTATTATTTCCTTTCTCCGAGGTCGAAGCTTTCTCCTAGGTACGCTCTTCTCGAACACCCTAAACCTATGTTCTCCCTTTCGGCGAGTGACCAAGTTTCACAAGCATACGCGTATGAAACTGGCAAATTTATAGTTTTGTATATTTGACTTAGAACTAACACATGATTGGAAAATTACAGACGGCCTTCTTTGGAATTTATTAAGTTTTCCTAAAAGTGGAAGTAGTGAACAGTGTACGTCTCCGATCCCAAATTTCAACACGATCCGGGGTAGGTTTATGAATGTGGGCTACATTAAAAAATGCGATCCTTAAACTAGGCTTTATTATGAATAAATATGTCCGAAGATCAGGATTTCCCAACATTTAATATATCTCCCACATCAAAATGTGTAAACATTTGAAGCAGCTTATGGGATGTAAGGAAAAATCTAGTAATACCCTGATGTAAAGTATGCTTTTGGGCATGAATATGGCTTAAAAACAGAACTGTCGGAGAAATATTATGGAAGGCTTCTGTATCCAAGTTTGCAACCTGTGGATGGTTCACTGCCTAAATAAAGAGGCTGTAATCTCTTTACGCAGATTAGGCTTTATTGTGGATCAGGCAGTATCCCCAAATATGGGAACTTCTCAGCAAATTTTAATGGCGATGGAATTTCCACAAAACCTCTCGCAAAACTTGGAAGATTAACGGACAAGACCATTTATAGCCTAAACAAAACTGTAATTTATTGTACATTAGGAGCAGACCGCTTCCAGGTAGGGATAGTAGCGGCGAATATACCGAATAAACATCTGAAAAGGAGTGGTCCTCCAACTTCGTGCTTGGGCCAGGGCCTAACAACTTCTCACCGTAAAAATTCGTGTTACTAAATGCTACGCAGGGTCTCGGACGTGGACGGATTCCTTGGGACGACCTGTGGTTTAGAAGGAAAAAATTAAAATGGGTCTTAAAGAAACAGTATGGGATGTCGTGGACTGGATTTACCTGGTTCAGGATAGGGAGAAATGGTGGAATCTGGTGAACTTTCAGTTCCACAAAAAGCGGCTCCGTTCTTGACTAGCTGAGGAAATATTTGCTTCTCAGTTTAATACGCCCGAAAGTTAAAATTTCCTGACAACGTTTTGTTAGAACAATAACAAAGCGTAGCTTACGGAAGGCCATGAACGGCCTTCTTCACGTATCCCATCCGCCTATTCCACACACTTGCTTGCTACTCCACGGGCAACTTCACTGAAAGTATTAGGCAGTATGGATTGTCAGCTATATTGATTCACAATAATGCCCTGCATTCATAAGAATATACATATATAGATTTCCCTATGTATCACGTAAAACTTTCCACAGATTTCTTTAATATTTATTGTGGGAGACTCAGTTATTTTCATTTCATTGTTGCTACTTTAAAGTAAACTTAAGTAACTGCAATGAACGCAGTAAGTAATTTTGTATATTACGTCAAGTAACACGCCCTTTCCGCTCTCGTATCTCTGGTATCGGAGATCTCGTAACGACCTGCTCTTAGATCAAAATATCCCCAACGCGAATATTTGTACGGATTTGCCAACCTACACATATCCAGACCCGAAAGATGGTGTTGAGCCAACGTTTGTCGCCACACAAGTTTTCATTTTCGAAACTATTCAGTGGATTTCAATGGAATTTGGTATTGAAGATTAAAAAAAAAAATAGTCTGGAAACTTTGTAGAGAGGTTACGTTCACTATTTGGATTTTGTCCTTCGTCCAGTTTGTGAATTTTGGGCTCATCTGAATACGCGTTTCTCTCACTCTTTTGCCTGAAGGCAGGGACTGATCCTATCTCTAACAGACAGCGTTTTAAGTTTTATTTTGAAAGCGGAATGATGGCCAAGCCCAAACGGCGCCTACTGTAAATTACGTGGACGTGTGCGACAAATCGCTCTATACCTTTCCACTCCTGTTTGACTAATTTAAGTAGACAAAGATTATGCATTGACGTGTAATGTTTGTGTTATGTTCGTGACCATGACCATCGTCATTATCATCATCTACAGAATTACAGATATCAGTTTAGGTAGCACCACTTACAGGTGTATTCGAATAGCAGGCCTATCCAACTTCATTTCTCGTTAGCATGCTCATCATCCGCGAAAGACATTGAGTTATTTTGCTGAATCGCTACAGATTAATGGAGAACACGCAGTGTTTAAGTACAAGCACTCCTTGGCACTGCCCAGTGCCTGTGCCGTAAGTAAAAATGCATTTATCTGATTCGACATTGAACTATATACTATTAGTATTTGTTTACCGAGTTTTACGCTGAGTTTTCTTGTACAAGTCGTAGGAAGCATAGCGCAGAAACGCAAATTTGAAGAACTTAACGGTACGTAGTCCTTCTCTGGAAGGTAACATACGCTCAGCTGGCCAAGAAATTACCCGCCGTATATGAAACACAAAGAATAAAATACGTACCATTGTGATTTTTATTTCCAAGACACACCATGTTGTAATTAATCATGCAAAAGAACAGATTTTTATGCCGCAGTTTGTAGGCGCTTTCGCAAGGTTTCGAAAAGCTGCTGTTAGCCTTGTCATGCCTGACTGCCCGACCGTCCTTGAGTATGAAACCACTATCCTCCCGCTAGAGGGATTGTTGTTAACTTTGTATTTGTGATTTTTACTAAAATCTGTTGAGAAAGTTCAGTTTTCCTTCAAATCTGACATAACGACATACGTAAATTTATAGTAGTATCAAGCTAAATTCTTGTTGGGTTGAGAAACGTTTAAGAAAATAAGAACACATGTTTAAAATCAAATACTTTTTTTTTTAAGAAAATCGTCATTTACGACACAGTTACGAGGAATACGATGCCAAATAAATAATTATTTCTTTGCAGAGTAAGGTCGGTGAATATGGACCTTGCTGCTGGTGCAGACCCACTTAGTACGTCCATTGTACCCATATGGGCTGCAATTTTTTCGGAAACGTTTGTACTCCTTTCCACGTGTTCACCTCAACGAGTGGAACAAGAGTTTCTTTAGTTGTGAAATGGAAGACGGTTGTGTTTTGTGTTTGTTCAAAATCGCCGACTTCAAAAGTTCTTTTAAAAAAGTGAACAGTATTGCTTCTCCTAAAATCACATAATTTTCTTGCGGCTTCAATATCGCAGCTGTAACAAATAAGTGTGGATTACAGACATAAGCGATTTTGTTTTAACACTAACAAGGAAGAGCAAAGTAACTCCAGGCTTCACTTTACCAAACTAGTGCGGCTATGGACTTTCCTGTCGTTTGAAAAATTTCAGTTTCGCTTCCGAAAAACTGTATTCTGGAGTAACTTACCATTCACGAAAACTGGCGTATCAAACATTACCATATCGACATTAAAATATTGCGATTTCAAAGAGAAACATTTATGTAACTTTTACAAAACACGGGCCTCCATCTGTACTGGGTTATTCGAAATGATTGTCGGGGTTTTAACAACTTGCCACCTCGTACTCCAGACGCAATCCCATGTGATTTCTTTCTATGGGGTTACGTCAAAGATCAGGTTTATGTTCCTCCACCTCCCGCAAGTATCCCGGAAGTGAAGGTACGAATCAGAACCGCCACCGCTGACATGCTACAAACAGTTTGGAACGAACTCGATTACCGTGTTGATGTTTGTAGAATCACAAAGGGTGCATATATAGAGCACCTGTAAGGTATGTAACAAAAACTTGGAGTGTTGTACTATTAAATAAAAAAACACATATACCCCTATCTCAAGTGTATTGTGTATGACAAGTTGTTAAAACCCCGACAATCATTTCGAATAACTCTGTATATTTGTTTGAGTACGACATAATCCGTGGACGTAGTGTTCGTGTTGTTACATCACGTTTCTGTGCGGTTATCGGTATATTTATTCATGCGATTTACATGATGCATAATTGAGGAAAATAAAAGGGTATAGCAATCACATTTAACAATTATTGATAAAATCTAGAAACACGAAATTTGATATGTAGATAAACTATGAATGTACCTGAAAATTGTGTACGAAATACTATTTTTAAATCAAGAGTTACAAAATTTTTCGACGGGATGAAAATTTTAGGTTACGTATGACCGATAAATTTAACACAGACAAAATCGACAGGGCCTAATAATAGTAATAAAATTCTATAATGTATTTACAGCTGTGAACAACAAAGTTGTGACACGCTGGATTAAATAGTTTGGCCATTTAAGAAGGCTGAAGGACCAAAAAAAAAAAATCCAAACGCACCTAGGTGTTACGTTATGTGCATACCTCCTATCTTGTTCAATCTATTTTCATTCGAATTCAGTCGTTGCAGATGATTTACTGTATGTATCACCTCTTCTGTTCTCCATGTATCTTTGATTTATTAAGCAACCCTTACGTGTGTATTAATTTTTTTCTGCCTAATGTATTATAGACTTTGCTGCTTAATGCGTTTGACAGGTCAATCTGACATGGTTACTTTGCTGTCTGAGACATTATTATTATTATTATTATTATTATTATAACCATTACTTTTATACAGAGTGTTTACAATTACATACATGGAAGCAACCATATCTCTAGGGTACATAACTATATAGCTCTTCTGTGCTTAAATGATATGGTTCATGTATCATTATTTTCCACAATAAAAACATTATTATTATTATTGTTACTGTTACTGGAACCGTTCTATATTTCGCTGTTGTACCAGTAGTAGTAGTAGTAGTAGTAGTAGTAGTAGTAGTAGTAGTAACGGCAGCAGCAAACTATATAAAATATACGTATCTCAGTGCATGTATAATTTCACGCATTGGTATCGATTGAAAGGAGCTCAGTTCCATAACTTAATGAACTTGTTGCTAGGGTTTGTTAAAATTCCAGTTTCTGCAACACTGGATGGATGTTCTTTACTGTACGTACGCAAGAAGGTGCCTAGTACTCGTAAAAAGATATTCGTACAATTCAACATTCTCGAGGCGTTTTAAGCCGTACTGTGTATTTTCGTTTGTTCAACAACGTACCATATAGGGTTCAGCGAGAGCAGTGGGAATTAACTGGACGGGTTGTGTGTTTCAACAGTCAATACGCACACGACAAATAGAATGTGATTTAAATCTACAATAGCAAACAGAATGTTGACTACAACCTTATCTGTTGAAAGCTTCGTGTACTACAAACTGCTGTCGGCACTCAAGACAAATCGATCCGTAGAAGCCAGACATGACCTCGTTCTCTATTAAATATATGATTTTCAAGATTTTCCAAGTCTTCCACGAACTGCAACTTTTTCATTTTCCAGGAATGAATTGTTATAAATGGTTGAAATCGCACGGTCTGTAGTTCAGCGATACCTGTCTACAGCGGAACCTATGTCATATGTACCCGTGAGCACAACGGAATTTTTTTCTGGTCCCTTGACTTTACAGTTAAAATAATATTGGACTATCTGCAATGAACGTCGACTGTTTAAAGAACAAAATGAAAGAAAATTATATTTTTGTGGAATAATCAGTTTCATGCTCATTCTTTCGAGGTATTACAGTACAACTTCTTACATCGTCAGTGTCAACTTTCTTTAAACATCATTTTCAGCCACAGGGTTATAACGCATTGTTACAACTCCGATGACGCATGCATGTCACATATGCATTCACCTTTATAGTTATTAATCCTAAACAGCCCTTAGTTAAGACTGCAGTTTTTACAAAACACATACCGCTCCATCTTCAGAGTTGAAGTCACGTCAGTATGTCGCACTTATGGCTGGGGCGGGCCGTCTGCGATTTTTGCAGTTGTTATGTCATTAGCCAGCGTACGTGAATTGGTAGGCCAACATCGCCTAAAAAGGGGACACCGCCCCCCTCCACGGCTTTTGTATGACTGCTAAAATATCCATACTTTTGAACAGCTAATAGGTTACACTTCACCACTATCAACAAAAAAATACCGCGTGGTCTGCATACACATGGATTTCCACCATTCAAAAACTGGCGCCCCTGAAGTATGGGGTGTGAATGGTGGATAATTTATTAACAAAAAAAGTGTATTAGTGTTCACTAAGGAGGTCTTAAATCACATACTTGCATTATTCACTTCTAGCGAAAGTACCTACATATTGAAGACCTCCATATTTTTCTTTCATTTGAGCAAAAGTACGCAGGTCTTATGTTAAAAGTAACTACATCATATTGGTGTAATTATGTGAACTCACATGTACCAAGCCGCGGGCCACGAATGACAACAGGTTGAGAAACATGACATGACATCACCTGTTACGTTGCCCGCTGTCTGAGGCAGATAATTGATACAAGGCCTACACGACGTTTTGAGCACTTGGCTCTTTACTTTTCCCTCTCCTGGTCTTTATTCTGACAAACATTTGTTGTTATTTCCCGGATTAGGTAGCCTATATTTCCGGCCTTTTGTTAGTAACGTCAAAATTCAAATTCCAAGCAGGCTGGTGTGACGTTGACGCTCTAGGTTACTTTGTATGAGGTGACCGGTTCGAACCTCGGCTGGGTCACCGTTTATCTTGACTCAAGTTTTTTGTGGTTTTCCTCAGTCCTTTCAAGAAACTTAATTGGTAGTGCCTCGATTTGGCCACGGTAGGTTTGATCAAAATCAATACGTATTTGTCATGCAATGGTCATCTTACTGTAGAAGTTTATGTCTGGAATCTTTGCAGCGACGTAAAATAAATCATGAAACAAATGTGCAACGTGAAGGATTTTAACGTATGTTCGCCATTTGAAGATAACACCATGTTATAACGACCCGGTTTGCCTGGTCGCCTTCAAATTTTATCCACCTTGAAGATGGAGAGAAGTAGGTTTTCCGAAACGTCGGCAAATCAACCTACCTCAACAGGCTGTCGTTATGAAAGAACAGAAAGATTACTAAATTCAAACCGCAAGAAGAGATTGAAGATCTCAATAATATATTTGTCACATCCTGTAACCTGAAAACGGAATTAGAGATAACCACGCTATATAATTCTTCGCATGCTAAAGTGCTTCACACCAATCAGCGTTTTAATACAATGCGTTTCTTTTATAGCTGTCCTGAGCACCGCAGCTGTCACGGGATGTCCCGATGGATTCAACCTCTCTGTGTGGTACAGCTACAGTGCTGGGTGCGGCGATATAAGGAGGACTATGTGCTAGTCACAGTGTCTTGTTTTTTGTTCTCTAGTTTCCCATTTCGTTGCAGATGCTGCTGGCTACTCTGGTATTCCACTCCAGATGTACGAACCGCACGACCTGTATGTTCAAACTGGCGATGAAGCGAGGTTCTTCTGCGAAGCGTTTGTCGGTACGTACACGCACATAATCCATTGCCTTTTATTTCAAGTTTGCGTGTGATCATATGACGCATTCCGCTGTTCCCTGCTCTGTCCTTGGTATGTTCTAACAGATAATCTTAACAGGATCAGGATTTGACTTACTGCTAATAGACAACGTAAGGAATAGTTACAAAGTAATTCGCACTATACACATTGACGGTACACTTCGTTGGTATTCAGTGTAAGGGTTCGTATGTTTTATAAAGTATTTGATCTTTAAAAAAAAATTGATTTTTTCGCCTGATTTGAAGCACAGCAGGGGAATCGTACGTACTCCAAATTCGGATACAGATGTATGCTTTCTTCTGGGTAGTTCCCCGGCGTCTGAATTTTAAATGCCAACGTTTCGAAACACTCTGTCTATTCCACCTTCATAGGCGCCTGTGAAGATGGAACAGAGTATTCCGAAACGTTGGCATCTAAAATTCAGATGCCGGGGAATTACCCAGAAGAAAGCATACAACATTCAGAACACGGCGGAAGTTTGAAATGGGATACAGCTGTTTCGGAAACGAAAAATAAGGAGAAACATTGTCTCTAAATAATGGTTTTATTTTATACGCCTTCTGCGAAAAATTCATAAACATTTTGAAAATAAGGGCGACTATTCTGGAAAATGTCTGGAGATGTTTAGGTGTATGATGGACCTTGTAGCTTTTATAAAATCTGAACGTAATAACTAGTTATAAACATGTTTGATGCCAATTCGACCAGAAACTGCTATTAGTGTTGCAGCAATTTCTTTCTTCCAAACCGAAGCATGGGTGTTAAATAGTCTAAATTCAGAGATTATATTATTACAGACAAAAATTGTTGACATTGCCAGGTCGAATTGATCTGCCAGACGCCCACAACAAGGTCAGCTGGAAGAGAGTGGAACACAACAGTTCTGTGTCGCTTCCTGAAAGATTTCAAGTGACCAGCAAACCACGGTAAGGAGATCCTACTTGGTGCATTTTTCTACCATTGAAGTGAGTGTGAGTGTGAGTGAGTGAGTGAGTGTGTGTGCGTGCAACCAACAGTGCTCTGGGTTTGATTTTGTTGGCTGTTTGGTGACGCTATTTCAGCTAGAATTCAGAGTTTCAGAAAATAAATCAAGTTCAGGTTGTTCCTTCTTTCTTACTTTCTTTGGCGATGCTTCTAATTGCATTAGTTACATTGCGTCGAAAAGAATTATGGTTGTGGGTAGGGAAGAGGGAACGTGTGGAAGGAAGCAGTGGGAAGTACTTTATTATCAATCCAAGCATTTTCCTGAAAGAACTGAGTGATACTCGAAATAAGTCAGCGATAATATTCCGTCGAAGGGCAAAGAACCGAACCGGGAACCACCCTAATTAGGAAGCACGCGTGCTTATCACTCAGCTGCATACGTTTATGGCAGTAGCGTGGCTAGGATCTGCTGTTACCCGTAATTTACATTAATAATGAATTGAAGTTTTTTAAGTGTTTCAGACGCGCCTCGTCAGACATACAGAAGGGGTAAAATGTTCCAGTACATCCCACTAATATCCAGGCCAATAATTTTTTTAAGTGAGTTTGTATCCCTGCTGAGCGCCCAGTAGAATTGCTCCTCCAATCTGTTTACAAATAACAACTCGAGAACCAATGAACGGATTCTCATTAAATTTAATATAAGAGAACTTTACGACAATACTGCTAAGCTTTTTCAGTGTTTGTTATAATATTACTAAATTAACTGGCGGTTCAGATAAAGATCTATACATATTTCTGCACATCCCCAACGTAACTCGCTGAATATGGGCCTGTCGGTGTGGAAGAATGTTTCGAACAAGTGTGGTAAAGAAGAAACACGTTTTTAACCAATATAATTATCCGCGAATTTTACGGTTAACGCGATAATTAAATAATGGGGACTAAGTAAGTACATCTCGAACTACATGCTCAAGAATTCAAAATAGTTCCCAAGATAGGCCTACCTGCCTTCACACGAGAAAAGTATGAACTCTCCTGCGTTGAGACGGCACTGAAGAGTCCAATTTATCCGTTTAATGTACTTTACGAGTACAATGCGACTGTGAAGCATGTATGAAAGTATAAACACATGTGTGTGTGCACATGTTACACACACACACACACCAGCCACATGCCAGTCATATGACGGGCCACCATAATATTCACGCGCCACTGCACAGCCTTTTACATCTGTCTGGTCTGTACTCTTAGAGCAAACCGAGTGTTAATTTCATCTACCATTTAGTGCAGATTATTATCGATTGGCATCAATTGCCGTGGATTATTCTCAGTTGTTGTCGTTTATTATCGAACCGAATATATTATGGTCGATTATTACTCTATTACTGACCCAGATGTGACTCGCACATTCACATGGCAAGGGTATTATGTGTGTTATTTAACGGCGGTGTGAACTGCTCTAATTACGTAGCGTTGATGATAAATGAATGAATATGGAATATTGGCAGTATGACACTGACAGGGGAAGACCGAAATACTTTCCCAGTGCCACTTTGTCTACCACAAATCCCACATCGACTGACGCGGGAGTGAACCCGCGCCTACGTGTAGAGAGGTTGGTGACAAACCGCCTGAGCTATGGCATGGCTCGTATTACATAAGGCAGACAAATTGTATTTTAGTGTATGAAATAACAGCAGACTGATCTTTAATACTGGTTGTTCAGTCATGCCGTGTTAAGGCTGGTTTTAGTTGCCACCAGTTGGAATATCTGCTAGCAGTGAGTAGCTGCATGTGAATGTAGTGTTTGTTTACTACTCCCAGGGAAGATGTAATCGTAGTTTTCGTCATTATTTATAACAAATATTATTTCATCCCGTACATGTTACTGTGTAAAAAGCAAACAGGCGCATTTTGAATAATCGCATTTATTAGTAGTTTGTAACAATTAGTTTAACGCTGTATTTGTAAGGGCGAAAAATGCTGGCATTACTGAACTAACAGCGTAGGAGCAGTAACAGAGCAAACGTGCCAAAACTATTGTTATACTCACCTGATATTGTTGACTATCACGTATTCAACGAATTAAGTAGGTAACTTACTAATTCAATGAATCGGGATCGTCCGTGAGAACTTTGTAGTAGCTCACCCCATCAAGGAAATCACTATAATACAGCTTTCTTTCTTTCTTTCTTTCTTTCTTTCTTTCTTTCTCTTTTTGTATGTCTGTCTAATTTTTGTTCCTCCTTTGCATTCTTCATTGTTCGAAAAGAAAGCCAGAGAGGCCCACAACCCTGTTACGGACTGTATCATATTTTATTCATCCTTCCTTCGAGATATCGTGCTGTGTCGAATGACGCTTTCTTGGAACTTTCTGTCTGCCAGAGAGGAGAGAAATGAGCATTGTGCGTGATATTTGACTTTTACATGAACCCATCATATAACAATGCCGGCAATTGTCGTGCTTCTTTTCCTCCTCCCTCCCTCTATAACAAGTATTCCACCAGCCTCACACCCACACACCCGCGCGTCTAGACCCAATTTCTCGCTGTCTGTAAAGTACGTTACTTACTAATTTGTGATTTCCCTTTTGATAATTGCCATACGTCGCAACAGCAGACGTCGGTTTTCCCTCCCATTTCTTAAACAGTTTATGGGCTGCCAAAGCCTCTTCCACTTCCATGCTGAAAGCAAGATATGTTGGTGGATGACAGTTCCGATGAATTACCGACTTCATCACGTCATGAAAGCTAAGCCACAAAGCGTCATATTCCGCATTCGGTACTGCGCTCTTCCTCTCGGCAATGACAAACGTTGCCATGTGCATGCAGTGTTCAGAGAGCAAATCTACTTTAGTAAACACTGTGGCAACGAAAATGGAAAGTTATTATTGGCAGTTATAATACGACCGGTTGCACAATGTTACAATTACATTAGGTGGCCAGTCATCTCGCTACATAGCAGGGTTATTTAACTTAGCAATCTGTAATCAATATAGCACCACAAACCCACCGTCTTGTTCGAGAAGGTGTTTAGTCGCGTTTTAAATTACCTTCCTAGTTTTATATTTTGGTTTGTACCGAAAATAAATTTATGGTGGTCTTGTATTGTCCATTCTGAAGTACACTCGTTTTTCATAGTTATTTACACAGTTTTCTTCTGTGTAAGCCTGAGGACGCAGATTTTTTTTCGGACTCGTGTTGTGTGGCATTTTTTAATCTGACATCCCGCACAACACTTCACTCACACTGTTTCGCGTGACGGCAGGCAAAGCAGCGATCGCTGACGTTCCAATTTGTCGTGACTCGAGGACCACGCGATTTACTCGAATCTATTGCAGTTAATATTAAGTTTTTATTCACGTACGTAATGGGAATGGTTTTTTTCGGCACCCAGACACGCGTCACAAAAAAAAAAACACGTGGTTGTACATCGACGTTCTGCTGGTGAAATGGAAAACGCTTTATTTCGAATATTTTATTTCAGATCGGCTTCAGTGCGAGACTTCATTCCATACACCCTATCCTTCAACATGTCCCACAAATAATAATCATTACGTGTTCATATTTTGCGAACGAGAACACATTTCTCTGCTTACTATTCTGTTACAAAAAGCACACTGTAAACAATGCATAGAATATAATGAAAAATCATATCGCCATAGCACACGTGGTGTTTATTTATGTGTAAATTTATGGTTCCGGAAAGAAACTGGCTCGATAATGGCAGAGCGAGTTTTACGTGTATTCATGTTAAACAATAACGTGCATAACAAGAATTATCGTACTGATGACGATCTGCAATAAAAGATTCAGAATGGTATGTCGTGCTATGATGGTATGATTTTAATTAAACTAAAAATATAAAGTGCCATAAGCAGTTAATGCACTACAAACACATTGTTGGCGGTGTGAGCTATAGCACTGTCTTGCTGAAAAACGTATAAGTACTCTCTAATCAGACATGTTTTCAAAAAATGGTTTTAGAATATATGTAACACACCGGTTAGAAATTTTTTTGCTGAATTATCCTAGTTGCACTCATAGCACGCCACACACTCAACATCAGGTAATGGCCCTGCATGGATTAACTTGTAATTCTGAGACTTTATGTGTCTGCTGTGACGCAAAAATCTTCGCCGCTAACAGAAAAATTCGTGGGGTCTATTCTCTAGCAATACGTCCTATGAAGGCTTACCAGTTCACAAAATTCAGATTTTCTCTGCGATCTTTGGGGAAGAGTGTGTAAACCACAGTTGTCACTTTCGTAAGAAGTGCCTGTAGCCTATGTATCGTATATGAACATGAGAAGCTCCAACGGGATCCTCTTTGAGTCTGTAGATGACGCATATAAATCAGGTAACTTCCTTCAGATAACAAGTGCGGGAGTGAGCCGGTGAGTGGGCGTAATTTTTTATAAGATAAGCAAGTGGAAGGCAAGTGACTAGCGACAGTCGATATGTAATTTGCTAACAAGTTACAGAGTTCACCTGATGATTCATGGGTGTAGTTACCTTTCAAAGTTGCCGTTTCATCAGGTAACCGAATTCGAATGTACGCAACTTTATTCACAAAGGCCCCCATTTTGATCCTATGTTGAGTCACTTTTATTCATTCCATCCCCTCGTGACCTACTTTCCTGAGGTAGTGCATTTTAATACTATCCCCCCACCCACCTAATGTCGCAGGATCTGAAGTATTCTCTTCATTCGAGATTTATAGACTAATATGCTGTACGAGTATGTAGTGTCCATCCGCTCCATGATTACTACATATCACACAGCTCGCATTGTTTGATATAATAACCTTCTGTGAGAAGTAGGCCTACACATTACGAAGCGAGAAGCATTTCCCTCCATCCTCCCTTCCCGCATCCAAGGTCAACAAACGATTGGCCAGTGGTGGTCAGTTTCACTCATTTGGCCATCACCGTAGTAATTATTTGAATAATATGTGAAAGTGAAAATTCCCCTGTATGAAACACATAGAACCGATGCAAGGTGCTTTTTGTGGAAATGCAAAAATCTGTCGCTCAGAAAGTACGTGTACTTCTTAAACTCTGGCGGCTGTCAAGGGAGGACATTGACCGCTCTATGTGAAGTACACGCGGGGAAATGGTCTATTTTTTACATACATGCACACATGTCCGGAACTTTAACCTTAACTGCCTTATTCCAAAAGTGCTAACCTTTTCTGCAGTACTAACCAAGGACATTAATGAACTTACTAGACGTTTACAGAATAAATCTAGTAAAGCCTGACGGTGAAAATACTGCCATTCAGCTCTACAATAAATTACTCTGTGAACTCTTTAGTCCTGATTATCCGAAATGCGGTTACCTTATATTCCTTTTTATCCGACGTGCCGTGTCGTTCAAAAGCTGTTTTACGTTTGTAAACTTTCATTTTATAAAAATGGAATTTTATCGACATACAAGCCAGCGTGTTACGGAATGAATTATACTCCACACCACGTTCATGTTTCTACATTTTTAATTGCTCTACGTTTGTGTGTTTACATTGCTTAATGTCAGCAGTTACGTAGGTACTCGTTAGTGATTTAGTGTGTCGACAGAAGTTAGTGACTTGCCAATACCAAACGGCTAGGGGAAAAAAGTGGTTGTTTCCATGGTACAAAAATGTGAAGCCTTACAAGCACTAGATAATGACGAAACTGCGCAAAAATTGGAAGAAAAAATGTAGCGTTGGTGGTGTTACTGTTGGTGACTACAAGAGGAAAAGTAACGAAATTGAAAAATGGTATTTATCGAGCCGTACGGTGGAGTCCCAAGAGATGCAGTTCGGTTTGCCGATCTGGATCGGATCGTGGGACAAGCGGACCAGCAGAACTGCCGACGGGCGAATCAGGATGAGTTGAAAAAGACCGAGTTTTCAAATAACGACTGCATTGCCAACCTTCCATCCTAATTAACCGTTCACCGGAAAGCCCATGTATCTTCAGGCCACAGCCCACCCGCTCATGAAAATCGCATCTCGTAAGAAATTCAGCTCATCTCTGTTGGCATATATCCCACGAGGTCAGAGTTTACAAGTTGCCTGTGTTTAGAGTTTAAAATAAACATATGTGCGAAACACATTTGCACTTTAAAAAATACATCCGGAATGTACCGAAATCCCCCTCAATAACCGCACATCAAGAGTATTAGCGCCAAGAATTAAAATAAAGCATAAATAAATAAAAGTTTATACGACGGTCATTTGAAGTTTTATACTGCGTTAACTGGTATCTAGTGGAAGCAGAGCAACTATTGGTGTGGCCGTATTGTACAGTACACTATGTCCCAAGCAACTTCGACTTTCCAGTAGTGCAATAAAGCATTCCTTTTGTGACCCCACTATGCTAGATGCGCATCATATGTTGCCTGGTTCTCAGTTATTGACGTATCGGGCGGACCAAGTATAAGAACTTTTATACCATCAAAAAATGAAGAAAAAATCCCCTGTCCTAATCCTACATTAATTTCCAGTAAGAAGTATTACTTTGTTAGTGAACTAGAAATAGAGTGAAAACCCGGAATAGTAACAATGCATCTAGAGAAGGACTTACCTTTATCGAGGAAATAAAATAGGCGTACAAGATCAGCATGCCGGCAGCGTGTCTTCCCATATAAACTGCAGAACCAGTCGACGGATTTTTATAGAATGTGGGTGGTAAGACACTGTATTTTATCATCAGATTTTGCCCCATTCTGCCCCATCGTCGTGTTTTTTTAATTTACTAGAGTTGGTAATAAAAACAAGCGGACAAACGAATTTGTCAGGGTGGAAGCGACAGTAGCGTCACTTAATCAAGGATCCCAGAATTTTTTCTGACGATAGATTAAAAAAATAACTTCTGTTCAGGTACGTTTTACAGGATGTAACACAAATTGGCAGCTGCATGAAATTCCTACATTCAGCTTTCGGTGTGATGCGGATAACTAATGAATGAAATGCAGTATTGTTTATCGCTAAAGAATTAAAAACGTGGCGACGGTGCGAAATTTTCAGAGTAGAGCTGTGTCCGACAGATTTAATGTAGAATAAATTTATATTTCTACGCAGATATGATGATCATAATCACAATAATAATAATAATAATAATAATAATAATAATAATGTGCTAGTAAAAGTACAAAACACACCTCACGGGCGAAATAATATTACATGTCGCATAAATTGTAAATACGGAACAGCTGCAACGCTATATACCCCAGAAACATAGTTTGTTTCAAGTATGTAGTTGTAAATACATTGCATAAAGGTGATAACAATGAAAATAATAATAATAATAATGTGTAATGTACAATTTCAAACAAGTGTCACTGATCCCTGCCATAAGCCAGACGAAACCAGCTTGTGTTTTCACGCACTGGTTCCTCAGATTTATTTTAATATCTTCATCTAGGTGTAGATTTTCTGCCTAAACATTTAGTAAACAAAACGAAACCCAAGTCTCGTGTAACATTTCGTAACGTGGTAGTTGTTAGCTGTGGAGTTTTGCCCCTATCCAAATCCCCAAGCGCCAGGATCACCTCTTATTTGGTTGTCTGGACTGTTTATTTAATATGTCTGCGTCAGTATGTGAATACCGTTTCATCCATCTGCACACTGACGACGCACCAAGTAGCAATCATACTGCATGACAATATTTCCTTCTCGCCCAGAACTGATTTGAAGGCCGATCTGTGTCTAATCCATGAAAACAGTGGTACGTAGCTTATGTGCTTACGTATACACTTTCACAAACATTTTTCACATTTCTTAAGTCACTTGAATTCCAGGATACTGACAGTTTCACAACAAGGCGTTCTTGTTATTGTGCATCACTAAACGCTACTAACAGCCCATTAGCTTACCATGAACAATTTTAAACTGTTTATTATGCAAGTTCGACAACGTACCTTAGCATCTCTTCTCTGTAATTACCTCGTAATCACTAAATGTTAAGGAGAAACGTACTGAATGTAAAATGTATGTTTCATTCTTATCTACAACTTTTGCTCGAAACATTTTTGTCCCGGTAACTATTCAGCAAGTTACGTGAGAAGTGCATAGGGTAAGGTGGTACAGTTTCAATCATTTCAGGCAGAACATGCTTTAATGCGTACAATATACGAGCAAATATACGTATGAATGGTGACACAATGTTTATGTATCTTAATGTGTATGTCAGATTCATATCACATGAAAATATGTACTAATGTAATTTTTTTAACCATGGCGCAACGGCCCTGGTGGGAGAAGGCCTCTTCATTGTCGAAGATTCATGATCACACTCTGACACATCACATTCGGTAGGATTCCTCTGGACGAGTGACCAGCCCGACGCAGAAACCTCTACTGACAACACACAACACTCACAACAGACAGACATCCATGCCCCCGGCGGGATTCGAATGCGAGCGGCTGCAGACCCACGCCGTAGACCGCGCGGCCAATGGGATCGGCAATTTAATTTTAAAGTAGGATTAAATTAATGAATGGAATTGATGGGCAATTTAATTTTATAGTAGGATTAATTTAATGAATGGAATTGATCGAAGAAGTACTTCAATTGGTACAGTTTTGATAACTGGCATCTACAAGAAATAAGGTGGTCCTTCCCTTTCGCACCAAAGCGTATTTCATGGTATCAGACATTACATTTCCGGCAACAAATCCAGTCACGCTTTTTCAGATTCAGCACTACAGTAATTCAAGAAACAAACCACACTTGTCCTCGTTTGCTGGCAGTTAGTAACACTGAATATCCCTTCTGCCCTTATACACATGAGCTAACCCCGATCCGTAGTCCTCTCCCCCCACTTTAAAACATAGTTATAATTTCGAATTTCTTCCAGATTTTTTCCGGCCCGAAGTAAGGTGACCGTAAGATGACTTAAACATTTGGCCGGATTCGTGTGAGGAAGTGCTAAATGTTTAAGCTTAACTGCTTGTTGTGTTTGAAGTCAACGCTATACGTGGGTGGATCCAAAATTTTCCGGACTGGTGCCACCATCTGCACAGCAGTTGTGTTAGCGCCAAGCACCGGTAGATGGTAGGACAACCATGTTTAGCGAGTCTGCTTGCCAAGTTT
>Ga0123355_10005812_pt1 | contig 18142 bp, 17 predicted proteins | sample TergutEmb28metaG_3_FD_89872 | JGI IMG/M metagenome (GOLD analysis project Ga0123355, IMG submission 89872) | Embiratermes neotenicus P1 segment gut microbial communities from Petit-Saut dam, French Guiana - Emb289 P1 | ecosystem: Host-associated > Arthropoda: Insects > Digestive system > Gut ... | reverse complement strand
TCACAATAGAGGTGAGTGATATCTTAATCATTATAGAATGTTTCCACTTAACATTTCTAAAAATAATCAATATAAAAGCGAATGTGATTAGATAATCATTTAGTATAAGGGTAAGAGGCCCCAAAAAAAACAACTCTTGTTCCTAACATTGGTTTCCATTGGTCTACTCATGCTTCAAAATACACCAATCACAATGTAAGATTTCTCCACAGGCCCAGTGTCCAGTACCACAAATGTGACTAGGCTGGATGTTACACTTCTCCAGCTGAAGGAAGCTGTCAATTAATCTTCCACATTAGCAACCCAGCCTGCAAGAACTCAATGTCCCCTAAAACACATAACTTACACTTATTTCCTTTAGCATTCTATTACTGAATACTATTTCCACCTGGAATTCAGTACATTCAGGCATACTTACGATAGTTCTTCTCCCTAAAGCAAGACTGTCGCAGGCTTGTAACATATTCCTCCTCTACACTTATCTCTAATCGCCGCAAACTTCCTTGATATTCCGTATGGAAGTTCTCTTTTACAAAATATGGTACTTTCAGGTTCAATGTCTTACGCTGCACTGGATATTTCCTGAATGATAAAAGCAACAAAAATTAGAATAACAATATTGCAATGATGTGGGAAAACTTAAGACATAGTGATGCCTCTCATACCTTCAGGAACGACCCCTACACGTGTACCTAAATAAAAGCCATATATATATACATATTATGTAACCTACTTATAAATAAAGTGCATAATGTAACGATGAGCACACTAACTTTCCCATACATAGAATTGCACACATTTCTGCAAGTTCTTCCAGCTTCCTTAATAAGCTGGTGCTGAAGAAAAGATTTAATGAGAAGCAGCTAATAAGGGAAGGAAAATACATAATGGTAATACGTATGATACATAATGTTGACTCAGTATTGTTACAAGTGATTAAAATGGGGTAGTTATGACAAAATGAATACTGTGTTTGCCTGTATATAAGAAAAGAATTTGTTTCTAATTTATGTTCTTAGAAATGTGGTGTCATCATTTAATTGTGCACAAAGTAAACATGATCTGCATATGTATTTTCCTGAAGACTGAAGATGCTGAATTGGGGGTCAACTTATATTTGGTTAAGATTGGCATTTATCATACATCAGAATTATACTCGCATGAAATTAACATAACATTTTGGGCAGAAAATCCAACTATTTGGGAAACAGCCAAAGACAGGAACATAACAACATTAAGGGTATAAAGAAATAAATTCAAAATATGTAAACAGAATTTAATGGGTCAGGATAGGATCCAGCATGAAGTACTGGTGCTCTTTTACACTGTAACCCAAGAGTTAAGCACTGTTACAAATTTTAACTAGGTTTTGATGCATGATTAATTACTATGCCCCAAACCACAGCCAGTGGTTATCTAGTCTGTACAATGCTGCAGCGTACATCCAATAAGCAATATGATAAAATTCACAAACATGGTATCCTATTGAATGGCTACTTGTTTTTCACCTCACAACTCTCTCCACTCTGGCTGGGCTGTAGTTGCATTCATACAACTGTGTCAGGCTACCACAAGAGAAGCGTTCTAAAAACTGCTGTCTGTAGCATAAACTTTACTGGGAAAACAATTCCTGCACACAAGCAGTTTGTTTTCCCACATTTTCTCACTTTATTCTTGGCATACTGTATAACTGTATTACAGCAAATTAATTAAATACTCCAGCTGGGTTTAAAAAATTTAAGTAATTTATTTACAAGACTGACTTACACATTTGGATGCATATGTATGTGTCATGCTCATTCTCCACACAATACTAATTTCTTTCACGTGTGTTTGGCTTAGCTATGAGTTATAACTTACACTTTTTAATTTCAGCATTTCTAGGCCATTTTGGCTGCATTACTGTTTTTACCCTTGGTGCTAGATGGGGGTGGGTAGTCAATGCCACAACCCAGCTGCTTTTCCTGGTAAACACACCTGGTACCCACTGCACAGGCTGGTTTGGACCCAGGGCTGGTCTGGATGGGTGCAGAATATCTCATGTCCACCAAGATTTGATCTTTGGACCATCCAGCCCATAGTGAGTTGCTACATTGACTACATTATCCCAGCATTAAAGGTAAAAATCTATTTCTATACAGTCCTAAAATCATTAAAATGCATTTACATTATACATAAATTCAATTAAAACTGGTATCATATGCCTACCAATACAGACTGTACATTTGTGTAGTAGTACAGTTCACATTTCTGTAATTGCTTACATTTTCATTTTACTACACACTATAGAAACATTTCACTATTTTATGTGCACTGCGCTTTGTTGTACTTTCCCAAAATGAAATTTATCTCTTTATTGAATTACTTTCTATGATGTTAATCACTGTTTCTGTTGTTGCATTATTTCTTTAACTTACTTTCCATACTGTTTGCTGCATGACGTTGAGGTCAGTTCTATGCATCAGTTGTTGTAAGCTGTTGTGTGTATGTACTACTATTACTCTCATCTTATCCACCCAACCTGTGAACTGAGGTTCCACAATGCCCAGTGTCAATAAATCAGAATGTTTGACACTGTGTAGCAGAACATCCCAGCTCAACCACAGGTTATGTTATAACACAGAATATTTAAATGTTATTTTTCCATATGAGGTTTATAAATTAGAATACATCTTAATGGCAGTGTCAGTTTTCTGATGCTATGGGGGGAAGTCTCAACAGGACCTACTGTTTGTTACTGTCACTGACACATAACAATTTTTCTGAGTATGTTCAGTCCAATGTACAGCCACAATGTCTATTTCCTTGTGATTCGTTGTGTACCTAAGTTTTGCAAAATTTTTCACTTTACGACGTAGCACATTAACGCCACACAGAAACAAACATGAAACAATATATTAAAAATAATACAGAAGAAATGGCTGCTATCTAATTAAATTACTATTTTAATATGCCTTGATGGGATGAGGTAAATGACAATGGGCATCAGTCAAGACAGCCAATAACTGGGCCAAGATTTGAACCTGTACCTCCTACATATAAAGAAGGAAATCATCAACTGTGATGTATGGTGTGTTGGACTCAGGCATTAGGTAATGTAATAATATGCTTCTTTTTTTAAGTATTCATGCAAAAGCAGTACCAAAGTGTAAGTTCAAAGCTGTGATTGTATCTTGTGGGGAATCCTTTCCAGTCCACTGTAATTTGAACAGCACGTACAATCTTTCTCTAAATGGGTGTGAATGCCATTAGTTTAAACCTAATGGAGAGATGATGTCCCTCCAGTACTCTTTGATTAAGCCGTGCATCAGATTTTCAAAGAATATGGTATGCAAGTCCTTTACAAAAGGTTGTTGCTCAAGCTTGAGTTTCGAGAAATCAGTACAGTGCAAGCCACACTTTGCTTATAGGCATAAATAAATTTTTATCAGTGTTTTCCACCTTTAATGTCCAGTTCAGGTTGGACATTAAAGGTGAAACTTGGTATAATGGATCTGAACACAACACTGTTGAGCATTTGTGCGATTGGTAAACATCAGTTTGGGAAGGACCGTACTTTGAGAATAAAAAACTACATATGTGCATGTACCAACATCCTTCTAAGCATCCCCTAACTCCTGTCACTCCACCACCATTTGTCACTTGGGTGAAGTGTGGCAACAATTCCTAAGTATGTGCCATTATGGTCATAAAGTACGTACCAGTATGGGGAGGTTACCACTACCCTACTTTCCAAAGACACTATGTTACACTATTTATTTTTTTCTCAAAAATATTCTGGGAATATTATGGGTCAGGACCAAGAATTATGAATGAAAGCTGTAGTAAAATGACACTTTGTGGTACAATGCACCCAATCTAATTGTACAGTGTTTAAATAGGTGTCTTCTGGGGACAAGAAGAACTGAATGATAATTGTGTGGAAACAAAGCGTAAGAGGAACAGTGGATACAGATTTCACTTTAACAGCAAACTGAAAGATGCATGACACTAAAGGGAGTTATATCAACATTTTGACATACTAATAATCATGTTATCTCATGCGAGTATGAGGAACAACAACAGTAGACTGCATACATTCAAGCTGAACAATCCACACTTTCATTTCTGGTGCAAATATAAAACATTTTGCAATAAAGAATATGCAAATACTACAGTAAAAAATGTAATATATACTCATATATGCTAAACTATTTAAATACCATAGAAACATGATGTTGGTAGGGAACCTTATCAGTAAAATAAAATCAGCAGTTTTAAGAAAGGGAAATTTCAAGCTGTTCTGCAAAACCACTAAAGCACATGGTAGAATTAAGGTACAGATGTACTCAATCTTAACCCCAGTACCAGATGGCAATGAGTGGTCAGCTTAGTAGCATAGATAGCCATCACCAACCCCCATCCATCTTGATAATCAGGGCCACTTTATAATTATAATCAGCATTAGTCCCAGTCTCATAACAGGGATCCACAATATTGAGTTCTTTCAGAAGGGAATCCAGTCTAAATAAAGACACAACAAATTTTAGTACTGTCTTTGATAGATACAGCCTATTCACTATGCTGAGGATGCTGTTCCAGCTAATGGGTAAGGAAACAGCCCATGTCAAAAACAAAATTTCTTATTTTTTGGTGACTCCAGTCTAAACTATCATATACAGCAAGCAAATAGAAATGAAACTGTCATCACTTACGAGCTTGCATGGAGACTGTATATTGGATCCGATATGAAAAAACTGCTCATCATTGACAGAACAATGAGGAAGAGTATTGGTAACATCTGCAAAAACACTGAATACCCACTTGCTTGTTGCTGCAATGAAGAAAAAAGTACAACACATAACCAAATAATTAAAGAAAAAAGTGGAAGTACAGATACAACTGTAAAGTACATACAGATCATCATCATCATTATCATCATCATCATAATGGTACTACAGCCTGGTTCAGCCTTGACCTCCCCAACAAAACTTCTTGAAGAAAAGGTGCAATTAAATCCTTATTTTTAACTCTCAGGCTTTATTGACACATATACATAGACATTAACACAAAAATGCCTCAATTTTTACAGAGATTAGTCAAATTTTTATACACACACTGGCACCATTTAAACTTCTGTGTTCCTAACAAGAACAGTCAGAAATCAGGTTTAATTACATATAACTGCTAAATTAATCCACCTTAATTTGCACTCATTTAATCAAATGAGCATCACTTAATACTATATTTATGCTTGCAATTATTATGTAGAAGCGGTTCCAACTTAATGCTGTCACAATATGCACTATACTGTAAGTTAATTAGAAAAAACACTCACAAATTAACTGAGATTCCATCTCAATTTCAATGGCACATGCATTTACAAAACAAACCCATACCTCTCTGTTCTGACTGTGATTCTCCGTACGCTGCCATCGGCCCCCTCTCCTTGCGTAAACATTCTGATTATGTAATCCACCTCCAAAGAACATGTTGAAAAGCTCTTCCGCAGTAATATCAGCTACAAATATGAAAACAAATTTGTCAATGTAACTAGACACTATCTAAAACAACTTTGTGTAGGCAACCCTAGAGAAGAAAAGTCTATGTGTGCAATCAGATCTCCGGTAGTACAATTTGTTTCCCACAGTTTCAGAGTTTAAGAATTAATACCAGCACACATGAAATCACTAGCATATTTTTGTCTGTGAATATCATACAATGCCTTAAAAAAATAATCCCATACAGGTACCTATGCTTCAGAAATCACAGACAAAAAAAAAGCGTGTCTTATTCCTGTTAATTTCTTATATACAGACAGACAGACAGATAAATAGATAGACAGACAGATAGATAGGAAGGTATGTATGTAGGTAGGTAGGTAGGTAGGTATTATGTAGGTAGGTAGGTGGGAGGGTGGGTGGGTAGGTATGTAGATAGGTAGGTAGATATAGATAGATTAGATTGACAGATTAGATAGACAGATAGATAGATTAGATGGGTGGATGGATGGATGGATGGATAGATGGACAGACAGATAGATGGATGGATAGATAGATCAATAGATTAGATAGATGGATGGCTAGATGGATGGATAGATAGATTAGATAGATAGATAGATAGATAGATAGATAGATAGATAGATAGATAGATAGATAGATAGATAGATAGATAGATAGATAAATTGATGGCAGGATGGATAGATAGATTAGGTAGGTAGGTAGATAGATAGATAGGTAGATAAATAAATAGATAAGATAGACAGAGAGACAGACTGATGTATAGTAGAATCAAGATACTTCTTTTTTGTTACATGACCAATCACAAGCAGATGACTCTGAATTCAAGATAGTCAGAACATAACGTCTTTATCAACACACCCATGCACAGAGAGTAACTGCATGTACTTCTGTATTTTTATGAGAAATTTCAGTATTCTCCTAATATTAAGCACCTTATCTCAAGTTATTATGTACTATTTATACAACAAACAACAGAAACTTTTATATCTTGTCAGACATGCATCCTTGCCATCTGGCTCTTTGTGTGAGTTTCTCACTGGCATATGGATACTATACAGGCAAGCAGGAAATAGTATCTAGTAACTTCCAAATAATCATGCGTCAATCCTCAAACATGTTTCAGATAATGACTAAGACCACTCAACATACCATCAAACAAAATCACCAGCCAACAAACTATTCCTTACATTCCTGTGCACTGTACATCACTGATACCTTGGTAATAACAGGTTGCAACTTCCTTTCACACACACTTCTATAACTTATTATAACATCATTCTTAAGAAAAGATTTAACAGTAACTATCAAGAACCCTTGCCTATAAGAAAGGGAATCTCAGAGGCTAGATTACACCAAATTCCTTCACTCTTAGAGAATAAAGTAGGCTAAAAAAATGGCACAAATATTTATTATGACAAGTGATTTTATAATTCTATACTCATAACATGGCGCTGAAAATAGTAATGTCTACAGTTTATTGTTAGTTTAATGTAATAATTACCCTCAAATCCACGGGTGTAGTTGTATTCATGATAGCCACCATGAGTATGTCTTTGTGCCTGTTGCATGCGTTCTTCATCTGAACCATACAAGTCATACTGCTTTCGCTTCTCAGGGTCTGTTAGGATTGCGGCAGCATTACCAATGGCTGCAAAAATTATAAATATATTTAGTTTCTTATTTCAAACATAGTGTACAAATATGAGAGATAGTTTGCTTAATGGATTATCATCACATAATAATCCAAATCTGTTCTTAAACAATACTGGCAAAGTGGCCCAAAAATCACAAACCTTTAAATGCTTCCGCAGCCCCAGGACATTTGTTTTTGTCTGGATGAAGCTGGAGGGCAAGCTTCTTATAAGCCTTCCTGATATCACTGTCTGTAGCTTCCTTGGATACACCCAGGATCTCATAGTAGTCCTTACATTTCTTAGTCCTGAAACAAAAAAATAAAAACCGCGTTCTCCAAAATTAGACAAGAAATATATGTTAAATCATCATAACCATCCAAGTTTCCAGCACTCTTATCTGTCTTTTCATATAACCTCTCATATTTGTGTTCTTCTGAACATCATCCCTTCCTCAGTCTCTCCACTTTGTCTAAAATTTCCTCAATTATTATTTACTGCACACATGACTTCCTCACTGACTATTTACCGAATACCAATTGTTGTAAATTCTCAAAATATTCCTACTGTCACTCATATGTAGTATATCTCCTTACCACTTCATCATTAATATCACTGACTTCTTTTGTAATGTTTCTACTTTAAAATAATGAATTGTATCCTAGTTTGAAATTTTATCCTTTCTCATCTTTTCTTCAGTTCTTCATACTCAGTATAAATTAAATCTCTACTGTTCATTATTGATGACGTCCACGTGCCTCTTTGTACTCCATATATCAGGGCAGGCAGTTATATTACCTATACAGTCACACAAATGTGGCCATTCTGAATTTCACAGGAACAAGCACAGGCATAACGTGGTTAATAACACAAGTAATGTATGTTAAGAGTGTGATAACATTTCACAATTCTACAGTTCCTCTATTTTGCTTTTCAATAATACTGTAATTAAACTATTTTAAGAATATTTCTATTCCAAGACCGTGCACGGATTTCTCGTATCAGATATTACAGCACATACACTGGTGCTCCTATATAAACAAATAAATCAGGCTTCCTTAGCATATGTCATCTAACGAGTCCCTGTACTTAATCTTTATCCTACTTGGATCAATATTTAAATTTTTACACATGGTTTATGAAAAATGTATTACTGGAACAGAAAAAGAGAAAACAAACAGCATTTGGTGGAAAATAAAACAGAGATTATGAAGCATGTCTTAAAAATGCAATGAATTACCTTTTTGTTGCCTAAATATATAAAATTAATTTCTAGGGGTGTTTTCCTATGTGTGTTCACATATGCGAAAGCAGTCCTTTAAAAGGTAAAGCACCATGCATGCGTATGGGGGAGTGGAGGCATGCTCATTAGATTCTTAACCACAGCACTAAATGGGGTGATTGTTCAACTTCATGCCACTACCAATTTATCCCCACAGAAAGATTCCATCTGGGGGTATTAATAACACAGCTCCCTTAATCGAAGTTTAAATGCATTTAGATTGGAGTTTATTCAGTGGATGCAGAAAAAAACATGTCACAAGATTGGAAACACAAAAAAACCTGAATTTACTTCATTTGGAATTTGCACCTTATTCCTGACAATAACTGATAGCCTCCTGTAAGAAGTGCTGAACTGTGATAGGCAACAAATGAAATAATACCTTTTTACAGCTTCTAAATGTTCCTTGTTATATTCTTTGTCACTTGCTGAAGATTTAGATTGCTGCTGGTGTTCCTTATTTTGTGGTTGTTCATCCGATTCTTTCTTCGGAACTGCACCAATAAAAAAAAAACGGCAACAGCATTAGCAGTAACAACAGCAGCAGCAGCAACAAAAATTCAATTCAGTCTTTTAACATGGAAGCTTAACAGTGCAGGGCCAATTAAAATACCCACTACAGACATACCACAATCACCACGAGGCACAACAGCTAAACATGTTACACAATAGTCTCAAATAAATTTTAGAGAAAACTTTGATTGTGTTGACTGGTAAATATGTGTGAAAGCACAAACATTTTTGGCACTAAGTTTTCATTCAACTGACAATCCTCATCATCCTGTTCAACTCCTTTAATGAACGCTGCCCTTAAACATTGCATCCGTGACATGCACACTTACCACGTCGCTTCCTTGGTTCACTCTCTTGTTCTGCTTGAGGCTGAAATGTTTTTAACTGTTCAAGAAAATCTGAAAAATCAGCAAATGACAATATTAATTCATTTTAACCAAACGCTGAACAGTGATGAATGCCGCATTTTTAAAAAAGGGATGGTTTGGTGCACTTGTTCCATTAATGATATCGCTGCAATCTGTAGTGTGGCTACAAAACACAATAAACTCAAATTCAATAAATCACTGGAGAAATGCTTAGATCTATTAACTACACATTAGCTTCAAATTGTGGAACACATAATGCTGTGAGTTTCTCAAAATGTCTTCTATGTAGTGAATAAGAAACAACACTGTTTACCTATTTATTTGTGATTTCTTTTAGTGTTTCTGATATTAAACAATGATCTGGCAAAGGAAATGGAAGAGGTGGCCCAATCTGATGTCCTATCCTGCAATGTTCCTGCAGTAGCTGAGGAGCTGAGGAAAATCATGACAAACCTCACCCAGTACAGTCAGTCCTGGTTAAAAAATAAACCAAGAAATTCCAGCATGCATAGCATCTTGTTCTGTAATTCCTCTAATTGAACATAAAACACTTCAAACTGAGGTACATAAAAAGAGGACCAATGTTTAGAATCAATATTATGATACTGACGGTACAAGGGACAGTCAAATGAAAACCGTAAAAGTGCAATAAAAATTTGAAACACAGCTCGCCTGTCTTGTAAGTTGACAAAAATGATACTCATGGTTTGAAGAGTGGCTGACAGGTGGCAGTACAACGTAGGAATGCAACGTGATGGTGCAGTAGCACTGTTAAGATGGTGGCCCCGCTTGCAAAATGAAGCAAAGAAGAACAGTGTTCTGTCATCCATTTTTTAAGTATTGAAGGGGTGAAACCCACTGAAATACATTGATGAATGAACGCTCAGTATGGTGATGCGTGTCTGTCACTACAGCAAATGTGCAAGTGGACTAGGAAGTTCATGAACTGCATTAGTTCTGTAACAGAATCTCCTCGACCTGGTCAGGCACACCGAGTAGTGACACCAAAGGCCAATGCAGCAGTTGAAGCCATCATGAAGGAAAATTGCCACGTAACAGTGAATGAAATAGCCGCAAATCTTGATATGAGTCATGGATCAGCACACCATATCATCCATGATGTTCTGCAGTTCCATAAAGTTTCTGGAAGGTGGGTGCCATACCAGCCGACTGCAGAACTGAAAGAACAACATGTTGATGCCTGCCAGGAACTTTTCAAACGCTTTGAAGCAGAAGGTGATGGCTTCCTAGAAAGAATTGTTATGGGAGATGAAACCTGGGTCCACTACCACCAGCCGGAAACCAAGAAAGCGAGCAAGGAATGGCGCCATATCTCCTCACCAAAACTGAAAAAATTTCACACACAACCATCTGCAGGAAAGGTTATGCTGACTCTCTTTTGGGATGAATGAGGGGTAATTTTGGAGCACTACATGCCCAGGGGGAACACTGTGACCAGTGCAACATATGCAGATCTCCTAAAGAATCACCTGCATCCTACAATCAAGTCCAAACGACGTGGGCGTCTGAGTACAGGTGTTTGCTCCAACATGACAATGCTCGGCCCCATACTACCTGTTCAACTGCTGCAACAATCCAAGATGTCCTTTATCTTCCACATCCACCGTACTCGCCAGACCTCGCCCCCCTCTAGTGACTTTCATGTTTTCGGACTGCTCAAAGAGGCAATGGGAGGCAAGTCTTTCAGGTCTGACAAAGAGGTGTAGCAAGCGATGTACGAATGGCTGCGCTCTCAGCCAAAAAGAATTTTTCTAGAGGTATCCATGCACTTCCAAAGTGCTGGAACACTTGTATGGAACACAATGGAGACTACATAGACAAATGAAGTCTATGTGTACCTCTTGTGTTCAATAAATTATGAGATAAAAAAATATTTAAAGTTTTCATTTGACTCTCCCTTGTATTACTGACCATTAAGGATAACACTGATACTGATGAGGCAAAATACTGATACATGTTTCCCTAACATTCGATAGATAGTAACAATATATGACTGTATAAGAGTAGGCCTACTGTAAACACTTGTTAGTGTTGCATCAGTAACCTTGGACTATTGTTAAATATACTATGAGTATCAATGTTAAAAAAGGCATGTGACATTTGTTTTTGTTATACACATGAATGCTTAACCAGCACATGCTCAGCTTGTGGGACGTCAAGGGATCAAATAATTAATACTCAAACAAGCATAAAGACTGCAGTGTACAAGGGACTAAACTACTGGTGTTCACAACAGAAATGAAGAAAGATACCTCACATCAGAGTGTGAAAAATAGAATAGATTAGGAGTTTCCATAAACGAATTATACACAGCAATGGACAAAAATGGAGGAAAACAAGTACTTCTGGCACTTCCTGAACCACTCTTTAAGCCATCTCTTCCTTACTACACTTCTTCCCACTGCAAAATCAAAACGACAGCAACACAAACTTTTCCAGAAGCAGATGAATAATACCAGTTACTTAACTGCATATTTTGGAGAAAATATACTGAAAGTGTTAAGTTCGTGCTTATATCACTACATACACATTAAACACTGACCACGTAGATCATCCTTAACACTTCAGTCTATGCAAAATACTTTTTGTCTATTGCATTACAACCTCATCCCTCTTTTTGCAAATGGAATGTAATTTAATTTCTGCTGCTTGGAATGTTCAGTATAAGCATGCTTGTTGGAAAACACATCAGTTAAGGGTTTTTCTAAGGCTAGCATTTAAGTGAAGCACAGCAAATTTTTCGATACTAAGTCACGTGCTCAATGATTCCTTGAAAGGTTGTTTTCTGGAGCGCATACTCCACTGTAAAGCAGGTCGACTACGTCCTAACCTCAAACGTCAGACATTTAAAATGTTAATGTTTACTATGTTCTCCCGTATCTGTACAATTTTGTGCAAATAACGTTTACTTAAAAAACTAAGAGTCTTTGTTCTGATAAGCAGAACAGACATGCAATATGAAAAAATGTAGTAACCTTGGCTTACCTTTCGCTTTCTGTGTTGGGAATAATCTTTCGGCCTTAAGCAAAAATTTCTCTGCTTTGTCCTTATTACCATCCAAAATAAATCTTTCAGCATATTCAATACACCTTTCCGCTTCATCTTTGTTCACTTCCATCATTTTCCTCCTTCTTGACGCATGTAAAAACCCGAACTACAGAATATTAAGGCGAACTTCGGTCTTCCTGACGTAACAAGTAGCAGTGGTGACAACAACCAATAGCGAGAGCTGTTTGTCTCAAATTGAAGCAGACGATTTCCCAGTTGACTACGCACGTTTCTATCAAAGAAAATGATTTACAAAAACATATTCACCAAAAACGTTGGTTAAACTCTGTATTAAATGAAGTAATAGGAGCATTATCTACAAATAGCATGACATGTAAAAAGATATATATATATATATATAAAATTTGTTGTCTGACTCCAGTAGTGTCTTCAGGCAATTTTGTGTTTACAATGTCGGATGGATGCTCCTGTGCTTGTTTTACGGGAATGGGGGACTGGTCTTACAGCGTCTATCCACGGTAAACAGATTGGTAATCCGTGCCACTGTAATCAACGATCCATGCCACCAGAAATGTGAGGTACTTTAAACGTTGAAAACACAGTCACGCTTTTCTTTTTCTGTTACCGACTTGAGGTAGTCATTCATGGTTCTTCATACTCTAATTGTAGCTGAAAATTATCTGATATGTTCAACTGCTGTGGAGCTTGGTCCTTGCCGAGATACTAACGAATATTCCTGTCCGGATTATTTTTTTCGATTGCGTCGGCGTGTTCTGACCATAAATTCCACATGTTGGGTTATATATCGCCAAGACTTTATTACATTACATTCTGTACCATTCTTAATTGCAACTTATGTTTTATCCAAGCTGAGATGGCATAAGGAGTTGCAATGCTACCATGCGTCCCCTTTTCCCCTGACATGGTCTTGTTTTCCACCCCAAAATATTCGTCCGTGCGTGTTTCTTAAATTTTTAGAAATGTCTTTTTTTTTGTATTGAAATGTTTTGAAGCTCTTGAATATTTTAATGGCACTAAAATGTAAAATTGTTTATAAAACCTTTTAAAGCAACATATATCAATGGCCGACTGAAATACGAAAACATAATTCTAAACTCAGCAGTTGACCTTTGGATTGTCTCGTAAAGCTGCGGCAGTATTCGTGAATGTCTACCTGAGAGATAAAGAAGGGTACCAGGTTTAAGTGCCACCTCTCAAAAAGACTATGCACTCGCATGATGTCTACTTCAAGCCAGAACGAATTTGCACCAATTCAGTGGTTGAATCGGGGTTCGAAAACGCAGCTGTGGAAGATGTGGTTGCGGAGAAAGGGCAAGAAATTGATACACTGTCGGAGAAATCCTCGAAGTGGAGACCGAGGAAGGGTTTTCCAGGAACACAGGACGAACAATACGCACGGTCAAGCGGCCGATGTGGATGAGTTCACGAAAGCATAATCGACTTGCTGGTCCTCATCGTCAGCTATCTTGCCGTCTGCTATGTAAAATGTGAAGTACCAACATACCCGAGTCAAAAGACGTCGCTCACAGCCGCCAAGTTTCCTCACGGCTGACCCATTTGCCACCACAGATTATCTATTATAGTTTGCGACCACAGGTCATCTAGTAAGTAGTAATCTGTGGTCATCTGTGATCTGGTGTGTGACGGTGTGTCTATGAGATACGGTACCTGAGGTACGGATGAGGCTGTATTAAAAACCAAGGATGCTATGTGTGTTTTGTGGGGTATTTGTGCGTGTGAACTATTGCGCGGTCAAGGAGAAAGCAACGCTTGAGGCTGTGCTCGTTCGGCAATGCTTGGTGGTTTAAAACAAAGGCTGTTATCAAACCGTATGTGAAAGTTATAATGTTGGCACCAGCAATGTGTATGGTTCGCCCCTTCTGCAATCTCTGCTGCAATTCCAAAGGAAGTTCTCGCAGTGCGATTTGATGCTTCCTCTCTCAATTTCCAGGATGCTCTCGTTTCGTTATGGTCATTCATTAGCTGCTTACATCTTCCTCGTCCTATTATTTCTTTCCTTCCCCTTATCTTTCCTTCACTAAAGTGTTTTAGAAGATAAGATACGTAGGATGTGACCAATCCAGTCAGCCTTTGTACATAGGATATAACTCTCCCCCTTGGTTATTTCAGTCATTTGTATTCGTTTTTGCCCCCACAGTGATGTGAATATTTTGATTTTTCTGAATTACTTGCATTCTTGTGGAGTGTATTCTTGTTTAGTTTTAGCGAAATTTATTTTTCAAGTAATTTTTTTATTAGGAATGAGAGACCATTGTTTACCTGCTGTGTTCCCTTCATTATCACACTTTGATGTATATTTTGCTTTGAGATTTGAAGATGAAGCAGTCGAAACAATTACCTGAATCCAACGTACCTTCACAGCAATGGAATCATCTTTATCAGGCTGCACAATTTTCTTTATGTAAACACATACAGAATGGACAGCAAAGCATGAATGAAAGTGCTGTGTCTAATTATTACACACATGTTTCTGTAAATGTGGCAAAGAAATCTTTACTTAAAATTGAGCCTCATGTAAAGCGGACTGTATGTAAAGGTTGCGAAGGACTGTTGCTTCCTGGACTGACTGCACAAGTTCGTATTCTCAAGAAACCAGCTAGTGTTATTCAGTGGAGATGCATGAGGTGTCAGACATGGAAGAAGTTTCCCTCCATTCGTCATTATGAAGCTTGGTTTGAAAATGCAACTTTCAAGCATCCAGATATTGAAGCACAGAAAAATGGACAGAAGATATCTAGTGACTGCATTGTTACGATGAATGCTGTTAATGATTTGGGATTTGAGAAAAAGGGTGTGAATAATGTTAGAAATGAAATGGCTGAGCACATGGTAATTGACAGTGATGCGCGTTCACCAAACATAGTGTGTAGCAAGTAATTGTGCAAGCGAGTTTGTTTGATTGGCTAAGACCTGGCCTTGTAATCACTGGTTTATTTTTTAAATTGAGTTTTAAAATTTTTCCATCGTGACTCTGTTCATTTTCTCCATGTTCTTTATCTGCATCAATAAATGTTTTCAGCTCCTGACCATTTCTGTCCATCTATTACTGGAGGTGTATTGATCAATGGTGAGATTTTCTTGATAGACTGTTATGGCTGAGTCGTCTGTATGCATCTGGTGATGAAACATCTGTTCAATTTTACTAGGGATAAGGTGATGCTTAGGGTTTGTGAATCCATACACAGAATGATTTAAACAGTTTACTGCAGTGCTAATGCTTTCTGATTCTTCGTCTTAATTAAATCTCTGTGTTTCAGCTTTTATTAGAATGTCAGTATCAAAATGGAGTGTTTTGAAATCATTGAAGCTTTTGTCAACAGAAGCCAAAGGTAACTTTCCTGTTGTAATATATAACTAATGTACTTTAAAGTTCCATGTTTATTACTTATGTTCTTTTCAAATCACTGTAAACATTTTGTTTGTACTGCTTGTAGGAATGAGCGCAGCATGTAAGGTGTTTTAGAATGTCCACAGACAATAGTGTTTCTTATATTCAGCCTTTATGTATAGCTTCATATGAAACTGCTTATGAAATAGTCAAAATACAGACAAGGTGAACACTCCACTCATAGTGTTTTCTCATGTGGATTATAATTGTATCACATTTCAAAATTATTTTACACACACAAGCCATATATATGTTATGATTTTTCTGTGTTTCTTTGTTCTTTCAGAGCTGTACCTAAGGTCAGCTGTTCCAGTTGTGGCTAGTTCTATTTCATCGTTGGAATTTTATCGAGACTGGGTAGCAACTAATCTTCCTGTCCTAATAAAGGGTGCAGTAAATAATTGGCCAGCCATTAAAAAATGGAATTTGGAGTTCTTGAGGTACAGTATGGAGAAGTAGCAGTATTATCAGATTGGGAAAGCATTTGCACAGTTACAGGTGCCAAAAAGGGGAAGAAAATAAGAAAAAACACATTTCTGCCAAGTGTATTCAAGAGTGTGAAACAATTGCAAGTGATTAGAACGGTTATTTACAGTGGACCATGAATTTGGTAGATGGAAAGTTTGTGTGAGGATTCTGCTGGAAACTGGTGAATTATGTCATGGTTTGTTTGGGTGTGTGATTCTTGGTGTATTTGACACTGGGTAGTTGCAACTCATTTTTTATGCCCATTAACAGAGATATAATTGTGAGAAATTACAAAGTTTGTTGTTCATGTCACAATGGTAACTACACTGTTATATTTGCAACAGGAGTTACCTGGGTGAAAAACTAGTAACAGTTGCTGTAACTCCAAATGGCTATGCTGATGCTATTGCCACAGACTATGGAAAACTGTCAGAATACTTTGTGACTCCAGAAGAGAGGGTTATGCCTATGTCAGAGTTTCTGAATGCCCTTGAGAATAGTGACCAGTATCCTGGAGTGTTTTATATCCAGCGTCAAAATTCAAACCTGACAGAAGACTTCGCAGAATTGGTTCCTGATGTGGGAAGTGATGTTCCATGGGCCACAGAGGCTTTTGGTCATGAACCTGAAGCTGCTAACATATGGATTGGTGACAAACGTGCTGTCACATCAAGTAAGCTAATGAGTTCCTTTGTACTGAGTAGTAATAAACTGATGGTGGCAGGGGTGCACAGATTCCAGTCAGCTTAATTTTGTATGTTGGTGCTTAATATTTCCAGCATAATTATTGCAGTTCCCCTCTTCCCCCCACTTACTTACAGAAATGTGTATCAGTTCACTGCAATGAGCAGAAAGCCTTAGATAACAGTAATGCGCAAGGTCACTTCAAAATAGTGGGTCCCCAGGATGAAACTTGCTTATTGTTACTCTTCAGGTGCCTAGTATTTGGAGGTGGCTGCTATATTTTGGAAAACTTGTGGACCCTAGATGGTGGGAGTAAATGACTTGTGTGTATAATTTAATATTATTCATTCTGTGTGTTAAGATTGTAATCAATATAGTACTAGCAAATGCACTTCTATTATGTGATGTACACTATGAACCCTCACTTACATAATGGATGCCACAACAAGAAACAGGAACTAGATCCTCTATGGATAGAAGAATATACACTATATGTTTGTATACATACATATCTTTTGATCACTCAAATGATATTTGGTGAGGAGTGCAGAGCATAAAGCTTCTTGTTGCACGTTATTCTCCACTCCCCTGTCATTTCATCTTTCTTAGGCCCAAATAGCTTCCTCAGCACCCTGTTCTCAAACACCCTCAGTCTTTGTTCCTCCCTCAATGTCAGAGACCAAGCATTGCACCCACACAAAACAACACGCAAGATTATGGTTCTGTATGTCTTAATCATTATATCTCTGGATAGCAAACTGGAAGACAAATTATTCTGCATTGAATAATAGAGCAGTCACTCCCTGACTTCAGTCTGCTCCTAATTTCTTCATGAATGGAATTTTGATTTATATGGGTTGTTCCCAAATATCTGAACTGTTTCAATCTTTCAAAGGATTTATTACCTCAATGTTGTGGTATTGTCCTGAATGCGGATCTTGAGACATGACCATGTACTTAGTTTTCACAGCATTTACTTCTAGTCCAGTCTCCTTAATAGCAACTGCACATATAGATACATATGTACATTTCACAGATACAATACCTGCTATAAGACAGATGAATATGGAACAAATCATGACTATGCAACAGACAACACATACAGACAAATTAACAACATGACAAACAGTATATAATACATTATGTAAATATAATGTAAAATAAATACAATATAGAATAAATAAAGAGCAATATTAACAATATTATTGCCTTATCATAATACTTAAAGTACACTA